>ERZ773235.1641-NODE-1641-length-21804-cov-9.183917_pt1 | contig 21804 bp, 25 predicted proteins | sample MGYA00580522_ERZ773235 | MGnify/ENA primary metagenome ERZ773235 (study PRJEB29015, sample SAMEA2737797) | human gut metagenome | biome: human gut; feature: human-associated habitat; material: faeces | place: China | collected 2012 ...
TTTGCATCTGCAATTAGTTTCATATCTTCTCTATGATATTCACTTTCTAATGAGTTCGCATCCATAGATACGTCACTTAAATAGCATGCTCTTGCATCTGTTTTTGCATCTGCAATTAGCTTCATATCTTCTATATGATGTTCACTTTCTAATGAGTTCACATTCATAGATACACTGCTTAAACAGGCATTGTTTTTTGAATCTGCAATCAGTTTCATATCTTCTCTATGATGTTCACTTTCTAACGAGTTCGCGTTCATAGCTACATTACTTAACCAGTTTGCTATTCTGGAATTTTTTGCATCTGCAATCAGCTTCATATCCTCTCTATGATATTCACTTTCTAATGAGTCTTTGCTACAAGCTACACTACTTAAGCAATTTGCTATTACATAATTTCTTATAGCTGCAATTAGTTTCATATCTTCTCTATGATATTCACTTTCTAACGAGTTCGCGTTCATAGCTACATTACTTAACCAGTTTGCTATTTCATCAGATATATTGCTATCATTAATAAGTTTTATATCTTCTAAATAGTAATCCCCATTTAAAGCTTTAGCGTTAACTAATAAACTTTTTAGATTTTCCCTCGGTTTTAATGGATAAACTTCCAAGCTAATAAAGTTCTTAATTTGTTTTTTATTCAATTCTTTTAACCAAACATCTATATTTTCTATATCATCTTCCAATTCATATTTTTTAATTTTCTTTATAATTTTTTCTAACTCATTTATATTCATGTGTAACCTCTCTTTCTTTGGTTATTTATTATATATCAAAATAACAAAAAAAGATAGAAAATCATTCTATTTTCTACCTATTAATTATAACTTCTTATAAAATGGACTCTAATGCTAATTTTATCATTTCATCAAAGCCAGTTTGTCTATCAATGCTTGATAAACTTTCTTTTGTAACTAAATTATCTGATATAGTAAGTATACAAGCTGCTTTTTTACCTAAAACGTTAGCGTTATGAAAAAGTGCAAACGTCTCCATTTCAATAGCAGTGCAACCATATTCTTTAAACAAAACATTTGGGTTTTCCGTTTCATTATAAAATGCATCACTATTGTATACAATTGATTTAAGTACGTTTATATTTAAATCTTTTGCTGTTTTAATTATCTTATCATTTAAAATTTCACTACTACTTAATACCTTTTTACAAGTACCATTTTGCACTAGGGCATAACTTGATTTAGAATAAGATTTCTCTGCTAAAACAATACTTTTAAGAGGAAGTTTATCTGTTGTTGCTCCTGCTGAACCTACTCTTATAATATTATCTACATCATAAAATTTATATAGTTCATAAGAATAAATACCAACTGATGGATTTCCCATTCCGTGTGCCATAACGGTTACTCTTTTGTTTTTATAATAACCTGTATATGCATACATTCCTCTTACTTTATTAACTAGCTTATAATCACTTAAATAGTTTTCTGCTATATATTTAGCACGCATAGGATCTCCTGGCATTATAACGGTTTTAGATATATCTTCTTTTAAAGCTTCATTATGTGGTGTTGGCATAAAAAGTCTCCTTTCTATGATTAAATTATATCATAATTTACTTGATATTTTAAAAATATATGTTAGAATAGAAAACACTTTACAAAGGGTGATTTATATGAAAAATAAATACAAATGGAATAAAAAAGAAATATTTAAAACTTATTTAGAAAATATAAGGGAAATATATGGTTATGGGAACATAATAGAAAGACTTTATGATAAAGACTATTTAGAAGATATGATTCATGAAACATTAAAACTTCCATACTATTATCCAAAAATTTTAAGGTATTTAAATTTTAAAAATGATATGAATGAGGATTACAACTTTGTAAATGAAGTATTAACACCTTTTCAAAAAGAAAAAATAGAGATAATTATTAAAAATGCTTTAGAGTATAATTTCAATTACTCATTAAAATATAATCCATATGAAGAAAACACAGATTATATAAAACTTACTAAAGAATATTTAAAAAACATAAGTTTAACTTTATACGATGAATTAAATAATGTTATAGATAATAATAGATTATACATAGATAAGCATAAGGATTCAGATAATATAGCATTTGAGGGTTCTTGTTATTCTTTGGAAGATAAAAATTTCTACAAGATAAATCATACCTGTTATAATAATTTATTTATTACGCTAAATCATGAAAACGTACATGGCACATTTAATAAAATATCAAACAGAAAATTTGACAAAAATAAAAAACTTGCCTTATATCGTGAGGTAGGAAGTATTTTAATTGAATTATATGGTAGCTGCTATTTATATGAAAATGGTTACATAGATGATAGTCAATATAGTTTTTTACATGATTCAGTTTACCTAACAAATATTTATAATGATGCTGAGTTAACTGATCTTTTATATAAGATGGCAAACGTTTCTTTTGATAAGAATATAAAAACAATGAAAAAAGTTATTAACTCAGAAATACAAATTAATCCTAATTATGATTTTAAAATAAATGAGCTAAATGAACTTCCTTTATCTTACTATTTAATTTATTTATATTCTGCTGCAATTGCTATTTGTATATTTGAAAAATATAAAGATGATCCTAAAGAAGGTATGAAAGTAGCAATAGATATTATGTTAAACGTTAATGAAGAAAATGAAAAAGAATTATTTGAACTTTATGATATAAATTTAGAAAAATATTTAAATGCATATAAACTTAAGAATAATAGCTCAGTAAAAAAAAGAACAAACTAATCGTCAGTTTGTTCTTTTTCGTCATTATTCTCATATTTTACTAATACTTCACGAGGTTTTGAACCATTAGGTGGTCCTACTATACCTCTTTCTTCTAATAAGTCTATCATTCTAGCTGCTCTGTTATATCCAAGACGATATTTTCTTTGTAAAAGTGAAGCACTTGTCTTTCCGCTTTTTATTACAAAGTCAACTACTTCATTATATAAAGGATCATCATACTTATCATCTTTTGAATCATATGATGCTGATTGTGAGCCTGCCGGACTAGACGTTAAGTTAGTAAACTTTTCGTCATACTGAGCTTTTTGTTGTTTTATAGTATAATCAACAACTTTTTGAACCTCTTCTTCAGATACAAATGAACCTTGAATTCTAGTTGGAGTACCCTCTCCCATTGGAAGGAATAACATATCACCTTTACCGATTAATTTTTCAGCTCCTGTCATATCAAGTATTGTTCTAGAATCTATTGAAGATGATACGGTAAATGCTATACGAGATGGAATATTTGCTTTTACAACACCCGTTATAACATCCGTTGATGGTCTTTGTGTTGCAACTATTAAATGAATACCTGCTGCACGAGCCATCTGTGTAATTCTCATTATAGAATCCTCAACTTCTTTTGCTGCAACCAACATAAGGTCAGCAAGTTCGTCTATTAAAACAACAATATAAGGTAGTTTTTTTGCTGAAGTATCACCAGAATCTATCTTCTTTTGCATTAATTTGTTATAGCCTTCAATATTTTTAGTACCACTATCACTTAATAAATCATAACGATGTTCCATTTCTTCTACTATCTTTTTAAGAACAATAGAAGCTTTTTTAGGATCATTTACAACTGGTGCTAATAGATGTGGTGCACCATTATACATAGAAAGTTCTACCTTTTTAGGATCAACCATAACAAGTTTTACCTCATCTGGTTTAGCACGCATTAGAATTGATGTAATAACCGAGTTAACACATACTGATTTACCTGAACCTGTTGCACCTGCAATTAAAAGGTGCGGAGTCTTATTTACTTCCATCCATCTAGGATTTCCCATAATATCTTTACCTAATACTGCAAGAAGTTTGCTATCTTCTTTTTCTTTTGGAACGGCTGCTAAAACCTCTCTTAATGATACAGGTGTAGTAACTTTATTAGGAATATCAATACCTATTGTACTTTTACCTGGTATAGGAGCTTGTATCCTTACGTCTTTTGCAGCTAGTGCTAATGCAATTTCCTTATTCAAACTTAATATTTTATTAACTTTTGTTCCTGATTTAACTTCTAGTTCATACTGAGTTACAGTAGGTCCAACATGCGCTGCAACTACTTTACCATTAATATCAAAATCAGTTAAAACTTGTTCAAGTAATTTAATGTTAGATGATATACTCTCTTCATTAGCTTTTGTATTTACTTTTTTAGGAACGTTTAAAAGAGAAATTGGTGGAAGTTTATATTCACCATTTATAACAGGTTCACTATCTTCTTCTACCTCTTCTAAATGAGTAGGATTTAAATCATTAATATTTGATATAACAACCCTTTTATCTTTAGGAGATTCTTTTTCTTCTGCTAAAGCCTCATCTTCTTCTAATTCGTCATCACAAGAATCCTTCTTATTAAGCCATTTTTTAGGAACAAAGAATAAGATTATCTTTCTTAAAAGAGTTGCTGGTGAAATATTAAATATAAGCATTGCACCAAATAATATTAATACCCAACATATTATCTTTGAACCTAAAACATCAAATGCAAGAACAAATAAATATGAGAATATTGCACCAAGTATTCCTCCACCCTGAATAAAGTTAACGTCATTAAACCCTGATACAATGTTTGCTAAAGTATCTTGAAATACCGCACTTCCTACATTTGTATCATACATTATGTATTTTACGTGGGACATTGAAAGAATAGCTATTGCAAATAAATAAAATCCAATTAATTTTTTAGTAAATAACTTAGGTTTTTCCCTAAATAATAATACGTAGCCTCCTACTAATAAAAAGTATACCAATCCCCAGTTATAAAAAGCTCCAAATAAAAATATGCCAAAATTACTTACCATTCTTCCTACAAAACCTGATCTAAGTAATCCTAGTATTGTTAAAACTATATATAATATTCCAAATATTTCTACTGGAATTTTTCCTTTTTTCTTACTTGAAGATGATGTTTTTTTCTTTGCCACCTTTATCACCTCACTATTATAAATTAATTATAACACGTAAAATTAAAGATGTAAATTTAAGGTTGGCATTTTTATGCAATAAAAAAACAACTCTAAAAGTTGCTTCCTTTATTTTATCATTCCTCTTTTTTCTCTTTTTTCGTCATCAAATGATTCTAAATAAGAAATGGTAGACTCAATCTCATTATTTAATCCTAAAACTAATGGTTCTTTTTCATTAACGTTCTTAAGTCTTAAAAAATCATGATTTTTATAAACATATGCCATTATATCTCTTGGTATTATTTTTACATCATTAAAACCATATTTTTCTATAAAATCATTAATGTTTTTAGTAGCGATTTTAATATCAGTTTCTTTATAATCATTAGACATAAAATAACTATCTAATAAATCATCTTTATTATACATATTACCTAAATTCCTTTCATAAACGCTTAGTAGTTAACTATTCTATCACAAACTTTTTCATTAATCAATTACTATTTCTTCCGTAATTAAATAAATATTGTATTGCTATACCACTATATTTTCCATAAGTTATGCTAGCAAAGGATCTTATGTTTTTTTCTCCTTCTATATTATACTTTGTTTTCATAACTTTCTTAACCCAGGTATCAACCGGAAACACATCATATTTCTGATAAGCAAATAAAAGTATACAAGAAGCAACCTTAGGTCCTATTCCAATATTTTCCATTAACTTATCTAATGCTTCTTTAGTATCCATACTATAAAACGAGTCAAGATCAAGTTCATTATTATTTAGTTTATCTATAATATTCTTTAAGTATTTATCTCTAAAGCCTACCTTACACTCTCTTAAGTTGCTTTCTTTTACATCTTTTAAATCTTTATACTGTGGAAAAAGATAATATTCTTTATTATTAAACATTACTTTTTTACCATATTTTAAAGCAATGTTATTAAGTGCATTTGCAATTGATGGAACACTGTTATTAGCAGATATAATATATTCCATTATGGTTTCAAAAGGATCTTGCTTTATCATCATAAGTCCCTTAGAAAAATTTATGGCATCATCTAACTTTTTATCTTGCTTAAGTAAATATTCATTTATCTTAGAATAATCATTATCTAAGTCAAAGTAATTCATCACAACACTTTTTAAATCATCTTCATTATTTGATGATACATATAAATAATTATTCTTTTCATAAACGTTTATTACCCTGTCTTTTAAAATTATATCAAAACTTCCATCTTCCATTTTAAAGAACCTAAATATCTGCCCGCAAGTTATAGTATCTTCTAGCTTAAATGGTTTTTCTATCTTTATTTTTATCATGAATATAATACTCCTTATCCATAATCATATTTGTTATTATAAGAATAATAATTCCTAGTATAGTGCTTGCTAAAACATCAGTTAAATAATGAACTCCAAAATAAATTCTGCTTATTGGAATTAAAAACATCATACAACTTAAAAATATAATAAGTGGTTTTCTTAATTTTCCATGAACATGTTTTTTAACTATTAAAAGAAGAGTCCCATATAATAAAACTGCTGATATGGTGTGTCCTGATGGATATGAAAATCCACCCTCTTTAATCCACTTCCAAGAAGGCCTTGTTCTTCTAACTATTTCTTTTATTCCTTTCATTAATAAAACGCCAAGCATAGTATTTATTAAAACATATTTAAAATCTGATAATTTCTTTGTTTTAATAAAAGGTATAAGTGATATTAAAAGAACAATTATAACACCTATGCTGGAGCCTATTTCTGTTATAACGTATAAAATGCTTGTTACTGGTTTGCACTTTAGTCTTATTAATAAATTAAATGCTGTCCCATCTATTTTGCTTGTTTTTAAAGTGATAACAAGATAAGTAAGTACTAAAAACAAAACTAAAAGAACTAATATACATAAATATTCTTTTTTTATTTTTTTATTCATGAACTATCACACTTCCTTTTCCAATTTTTTAAGACCTTTCTTCATTTTTGAATTAACTTTTTCTTGAACCGCAGAATTAAGATCAGAAAATACTCCTAGGTCATTAGTTCTTTGCATATCTTCCGTCCTTATTCTAACTTGTATATTTGCATCTTTATAATTTACGTTTGTGTTTAATGACTTATAGCCATTATCTTTTGGAGATGCTATATAATCAACTGTTTTTCCACCTACAAACTCACCTATTTTATTTACAACACCAAGCGTAAGATAACAATCAGATAAATCTTTTACCACCATCTTTATAGCGAGTAAATCATCAATGTTATTAACATTACCTTCTCTTAATGATTCCTCATACATCGCACCAATGTTTTTTATTCGTGATTTAAAATACATCCCAATTCCTATATGACTTAGTTTTTCTAAAACTTCATCACCAAATAAATTACAAGTTTCAGTATATTTTTGTTTTAATTTATTTCTTTTCTTTTCGAATTTCAAAAACTCATCCGGATGCAAATAATAAAAAGAAAGGTCTTGAAGTTCATCTTTTAATTTATAGATTCCAAGTATCTTTAATGTAGGAACATAAAACGTGTTAGTTTCATTTGCAATTTCTATTTGCTTTTCTCTTTTCATAGGTCCTAAAGTACTCATATTATGAAATCTATCTCCACCTTTAATTGCAAGTGACCTAACATCTTTAGTAATACTTCTAATAATCTTCTCATGAGTTTCATGATTAACATCATGTCCAACTTTAGTAACACCATCTACTAATGTTGCTATAACAGTACCAAATTCTTTTTCACAATCTTTTAAAGTATAAGATGTATCTTCTACCGTATCATGAAGAAGTGCCGCTGCACAAGTTTCTGCATCAAGACCATATTTAACAAGAATACTAGATACTGCAATTGGATGAGTTATGTAAGGCTCCCCCGTTTTTCTAGGTTTACTATTTTTATGAAGATAATCTGCTTTATAAAGAGCTTTATAAATAAGTGCAATATCATTATGATCAAACTGACTACTATTTGGTATAAGTTTTAAATATTCGTTAAAATCAGTTACAAAATTATCTTCTATATTAGGAAAATGTTTCTTAAATTCATCCATACTATCACCTTTATATTTACAAATAATTCGTTACATATATAATACTACAAACGTTTAAAAAAAGCACTAATTAATAGTGCTATTTTATCAATTCTTCAAATATTCTAAGGGAAAGTTTTATTGAATTATGTTTAAGTCCCTTATCTCTTAGTTTTATAAAATCATCTTTTATTACGTTAACGTTTAATTTGTTTATCTCATCCTTATCAATTACAACTGGATCTTTTTCTTCTTCCCTATGATATTTCAAAATAAATTCTTTTGGTATCTTACCATCATTTACAATTACAGTATCAATTTTTCTTTTTCCTAAGTGATTATTTAATGTCTTAATATGATCACTTACGGTATAATCATCAGTTTCACCAGGTTGCGTAAACATATTACATACGTATAATATTTTCCCCTTTGATTCATCTATTGCGCGAACCACATCATCACTTATTAGGTTACAAATAACGCTAGTATATAAACTACCCATACTAAGAATTATCATATCAGCTTCTTTTATTTCTTTTATTACTTCAGGATTTATTTTAGGTGGAGTTTTATAATAAATATCTTTAATTCCTGATTTATATTCCGTTATATTATGTTCTCCTTCTATTTTTTCACCATCATTCATAATACCCATTAGAACAACGTTATCTTCTGATAAAGGAAGAACTTTTCCCTTTAAATTAAGTACTTTAGAAAGAGACTTTATACCATCAGACATATTACCAGTAATATTACAAAGTGCCGCAAGTAAAAGATTACCTACAGCATGTCCATTTAAATCACTTGATGTATTAAATCTGTATTCTAATAAACTTTCAAATAAAGGTTCTGTATCAGATAAAGCAGATAGTACCTTTCTTAAATCTCCTACCGCTGGAATGTCAAACTCTTCTCTTAACTTACCGGTTGAAGAACCATCGTCACATACTGATACAACAACTGATATATCAACAGGAAATTCCTTTAGTCCTCTAACTAAGGTAGAAGTTCCTGTACCTCCGCCTAATATTACAATTTTTTTACTCATAAAAATCACCTTTCATATAAATATTATTTTCTATTTCATATCCTAAAGATGTTTCATCTCCATGGCCAGGATAAAGTTTAATATTTTTATCATATTTTTTTATTAAATTAATGCTTTTTTTCATTTCTTTTATGTTTCCAGAAGGAAGATCACATCTTCCAATACTTCCTTTAAAAATAAAATCTCCAACAAACATTACGGCCTCATTCTTAAAGTAATAAGTTACGGCATCATCCTTGTGTCCAAAGGTCTTTATTATTTCAAAGGAAAAAGGACCTATCATCTCATTTTTACTGCTAGTATAATCTATCTTACAAACATTATATTTTTTAATGCAATCCTCTAACGCTCCTATGTGATCTTCGTGGTAGTGAGTAATTAAAATAGCAAGCACTTCTTTTTCTCCTACTAATTCTTCTATTTTATAAAAGTCAGCCCCAGGATCTACTATAAGACATTTATCACCCTTTGATATAACATAACAATTTTCTTCTAAATAGCCTGTTTTTACACATCTAATTATCATGTTATATCTCCTTTATTATCGCTTCATAAAGTAAGTCAACTAAGTAGTTACTGGCCTCTAAATTATATTTATTAACAAGCCTATCAAACACGTCATCACCCATATCTAAATTAAGATATTTAAAGATAGATTCCTTTTTATTATCAAATTCTTCTAAATAATTTCTAGTATAAGAATTATCAATTATTAAAAGTGGTAAATCACCTATAAACTTCTTAAAGTTTTTCATAAGTGCCTTTGTTGTCTTAACATACTTAAAAGAATCATTATCATAATTAGTCATATTAAGTATGTCAGGAATCTTTATTTTATTTTTATCTAATCTATAATCAAATCTATCTTCTAATTTTATTCCATTTATTTTAAGTGCAGAAAGTTGTGCTATATCACCACCAGAAACCTTTGTTGGAATAATTTCTAATATTATATATCTTTCTTTATTTAAATCCATTTTATACCTTCTTTCTTACCCAAATACAATTGTATAATCATAAAAAAGTAAAGTCAAATAAAAAGTGAAAATATAATTCCACCCTCTTAAAAATTTTTATTTTTTTATAAATCAAATTTTAATAAAAATACTTAAATCATACTTTTATAACAATTTTCAACTTCATTAATTAATTCATCTTGGTATGTTTTATTTACATCTTCTAACTTTTTATTATAATCTTCTATTATTTTATTAAATTTTTTTTCCATTTTTTCATTTTTTGGCGATATTTTATCAATATATTTTTTCATTCTACTTTCAAACTTTTGTGCTTTTTCTAAACTTTCAAATTCTTTTTCTATAATTCTACCAGATATATCAATAGATACTTTATAATTTTTATCTTTATTAAAATTAATAAGAAAAACATTTTCTTTATCCTCTGCTATAGCAAACCCATAATCAAATTCTCTAACATGATCAAATGATTTATTAACTACATTTTCTAATTTTTTATTTATAAAATATATGCGACCATCCTCTTCAATTGCTGCAATGCCATTTTTAAAACTTTCTGCATAAAAATATACTGGTTTAATTACCTCATTTCCATTTTTATCTATATATCCATATTTTCCATTCTTTTTAACTAAGGCTAAATCATCACTATAAACATAAATACAATCGTATTTTGGCTCAACTATTTCTTTGCCTTCTGTATTAATAATACCATATAATCCATTTCTTTTAACATTCATTAAACCATATTTATTATACTTAATTTCATAATACTTTGGCTTAACTATTTCTTCACCTTTTTTATTTAAAATACCACTAGCATAATCTCTTATAAAAACTGCCACACCTTTATAAAAGTTAGAAACTTTATCATATTTTGGTTCAATGACCTCTTTACCTTCTTTATTTATAAATCCAAAAAGACCATCCTTCTTAAAATATGCTAATCCCTCGTTAAATTCTGAAACATCTTCATAGTCTGTTTCAATTACTTTGATACCATTTTTATTAATAAAAACAATCTTGTATTCTCCTTGATCAATTCTTTCTTTAACTCTTAAAAGACCATCCTTAAATTTTTCACATCCATATGGACTATACTTTTCAATATTTTCTAATAATGCTATTGTGTTACCCTTATTATCTGACAAATAGCGTTTACCAAATTCTTCTATAAAAATCCTATCATCACTTAATATTCGAAAATCATCGCATCTTATTTCTTTCTCATCAGTCCCAGGTTTATTAATAATTTTTTTTTCATAATAATTTGACGTCGCTACTGCTATACCATAATCACATGAAATATCAGTATATTTAGCAGGAATTATTTCTTTTCCTTCTTTATTCATAAAACCATATAACATATTTCTTTCAATTCCTTCTCCAAATATAAAAATATCCTCTTTAAAAGGTATAATTCTATTTTTTATAATAACTTTTTTAAAATCACTATCCAGAATAATGTACTTAAAATCTTTTGTAGTTGCTATAAACATGCCATTTCCTAAACTATGAATATATTTATATTCATCTATTATTGAACTAACATCAGTAATTTTCACCTTGCTAGTTTCAAATAATTTTGTTTTAACAATTGCCATTTCTTTCCTCCAATATACATCTTTTTATTATACATTAAAAGCATTATTTGTAAAGTATAAATATACCCATAAAATTCATATTATTTAAAGAAAGGAGATTAATATGTCACTTAAAAAACTAAAAATACTAGGTGTTATAATGGCGTTTTTACTTTGTTTTCCACTTCACTTTTTGTATGATAAAATACCAAGTTTTATAACAAGTATAATATCACCTGTTAATGAAAGTATTTGGGAACATATGAAAATACTTTTTGGAAGTATACTATTTTCTGGAGTTATTCAAAAAATAATAGTTAAAGTAAAACATTTAAATTATAAAAATGTCTGTATATCTAATGTTATAGCAAGTATATCTTCCATACCAATTTTCTTGATTTTTTACCTTCCAATATATAGTTTAATAGGAGAAAAACTTTTAATTACAATATTTTTAATGCTTATAACAATCATAATATCACAGCTAATAACAGTATATATAATAAAAATGAAAAAGGATTTAAAAATGGAAAATACAGCAATTATACTTACAATAATAATTTATTTTTTATTTACTTATCTTACGTATAATCCAGTAAAATGCAAGTTGTTTAAAGATCCAATAAATAATGTATATGGAATCAAAAAGAATAGTTAGTGCTTAATTACTTCAAGTCACTAACTACTCTTTTTAAAAATCCATTCTTTGCTATTTTATTTTCTACTAAGTAAGAAATGCTAACTATAAGACTACCTAAAAATGCAATTAACATATCTTCCATTGTATCACGCACTCCTGTATCAAGAGAATGCTGAACGTTCATACCAAAGAATGTATCCGCTCCAAATTCTAAAAATTCCCAAATAGAAGCAATCATAAGTGTAAATGATATTATAAATAAAAAGTTAAATCCTCTATTTTTTTCTTTATATATTCCAAACCAATTTAATACAACAAGTGCTAAAATAGATGTTAAAACGCCAGATAAAAAGTGAGCGAATAAGTCATACCACCAAACTGTGTTATATAAATTAACAACGCTTCCTATAAACTGTGCAAGTATTATAAAGATAACGTAAACTAATTCCATTGCAGAAGTTATTTTTATTTTAAATAATTTACTAAATATTCTTGGAAGAAGTAGTACTAAAGGAATAGTTATATCCCCAAGTAATCTATCATATGAGCCTACGTTTAAATCTCTAACAAAGAAACAAGCTGCTGCAAGTGAACATAAAAATATTAATACGTTATTTAATTTCTTCATATAAGCCTACCTTCAAAGTCATCTAATTTATTATAAATATCTTCTAATGAATCATCCTTATAATTTGATAATTTATTTTTAAATAAATTAGAAATCTTAATTTTAAAATCTTCTAAATCGTCAAAAAAATTATGTTCTTTTTCTATCACTCCAAATTCTTGAAGTAGTACCTTCCTGCTATCTTTTTTATTTTCTATAGTCTCTGTCAAGCATTTATCTTTTATAACTTCCTCTACAACCGCAATAACATTCCAAAAATTATCTTTATCTATTTCTAAATCATTTAATTGATTTAGAAATTTATCATAATTATTATCACTTAAACTAGTTTCTAAAAGCATTTTTAAAGCCTTCATTGATATCATAACACCACCTAATCCTTCTTAGCAAAATTATATGCATCACGGCACATTTCATTAATATCTTTTTCTGCTTTCCAACCTAACTTTTCATAAGCATATGATGGATCTGCATAACAAGCGTCAATATCTCCTGGGCGTCTTTCTTTTATTTCATATTTAACATCAACTTTATTTACATTCATAAATGTATTTACTAATTCAAGAACACTATATCCATTACCAGTACCAAGATTATAACAATCACATCCAGTCGTTTTTAATATCTTATCTACTGCCTTAACGTGTCCTTTAGCTAAATCAACAACGTGAATATAGTCTCTAACACCAGTTCCATCTTTTGTATCATAGTCGTTACCAAATATTCCAAGGCACTTAAGTTCCCCAGTTGCAACCTTAATTATATATGGCATCAAATTGTTTGGAATACCATTTGGATTTTCTCCTAAAAGACCTGACTTATGTGCTCCAATCGGATTAAAATACCTAAGTATTGCAATACTCCAGTTATTATCAGCCTTATATAAGTCCTTTAATATTCTTTCTATCATAAGTTTTGTTGTTCCATATGGATTTGTTGTGCTAAGAGGAAAATCCTCTTTTATTGGAAGTGATTTAGGTTTTCCATAAACCGTTGCAGAAGATGAAAACGCAATTTTTTTAACGTTAAATAAATCTGCAACCTCAAGTAAGCTTAACGTAGAATCCAAGTTGTTACGGTAATACATAAGTGGTTTTAAAACTGATTCGCCAACTGCTTTGTAACCTGCAAAATGTATTATTGCATCTATTTTGTTTTCTTTAAATATTTTTATTAAAGCTTTTTTATCACATACGTCATTTTCATAAAAAGCAACCTTTTTACCTGTTATTTTTTCAATGTATGATACTACTTCTTTTTTTGAGTTTGATAAATTATCAATAATTACAACATCATATCCCGCATCAAGAAGTTCAACGCAAGTATGACTTCCTATAAATCCTGTTCCACCAGTTACTAATATTTTCATTTTATAATCCTCCTATAATTTAATTATACTACAAAAAAAGAATTCTATAAAGAATTCTTTATCACTTTTAACCTTGCTGTTTTAGAAAGAAAGTCATCCTTAGTCATAATCATTACATAATCATCAACTAAATTACCTTTTTCATTTTTCCATGAATCTTGCTCTATCATAAATGGTTTAAATCCTAATTTTTCCATTACTCTTTTACTTCTTATGTTTCCATCAGAATATTTACATATAACGTTATCGTATCCTATGGAGAATAAAAACTCCATTACTTTTTCTAAAGCCTCAGTCATATATCCTTTATTCCAATATGATGGATGCATATTATAGGATACAAAAACGGTTTTAGTATCCAAATTTTCACCCTCAGTTAATATGTTTCCAGTTGGAATGTTATCAGCATATATTATCCAATCAAACATATGTCCCTTTTTTATTTTGGAATAATATTTATTTATACCACCTTTAAACCAAGCCTCTATTTTAGATAAATCTTGTTTAACTAATTTACACTCACCATCTACGTTTTTTAGTTTGGAAAAATCATACTCATAAACCTTTAAAAAATCATTTATTTCACCCTTTTTTATTATCAAGCGATTAGTCTTTAATAAAACTGTTTCATAATTCATAATACCACCACCATAACCATACTTAATAACTAAGGCTACCTTGCCATGTATGGTTATTTATTATAAATGTAAAACATTTATTAATCAACAAGATTTTAATTTATTTTTAATTTTTTTTAAAGTTTATAAACTAATTTGATTTTTTGAAAAAAAACACTTGATTAAACGTAAATTTCTTGCTATTATATTAATGCAGTTTATGGCGAGATAGCTCAGCTGGCTAGAGCGTTCGGTTCATACCCGAAAGGTCGTGGGTTCGATCCCCTCTCTCGCTACCAATTGTAAATAACTAGATGACTTCCATCTAGTTTTTATTTTTTTATAAACGACCTTTCGTAAAAAAACACTTGATAGCAAAATTAGTTTATGACATGATGTAGCTAGATGAAGGATGCATATAATTCATTATTTGAATGTCCACTTAAAATCATTTAAAGGACATCAGCCTAAAGCTGGTGTCTATTTTTTATAACTATTATTATTGCAGAGTGATAAAATTATGGCAACATAACGAAGTACTTTAATAACAAAGATTTGTTTTTTAATAATACTATTTTCTATTCTTTCATAGAATAAGAAAAGACACCCAATATATAAATGTTCCTGGCCTCATGTTATCACAACTTTAAAAATTAAAAAATTTCTATTTTGCATTATATTATTAAAAAATCCGTTTTCTGTAAAATTTTAACAAATTAAAGAAAATGTACTATAATTTAAACAGAGGTAATTATTATGACTTATAAAGACGTATTAGACAATTTATCAAAATCTAAATTCAGAAGTAGCTTTCATTTAAGAAAATACATGATTAGTTATATAAATGAAAAAGGTTTTAAAAAAATAAAAGAACACGCATACGATTTCATAACAAAAAGGCTTGCTCCAAAGGACATACCAAACGATGGAAAACAAACTCCTATGAAAGGTCATCCTGTTTTTATTGCACAACATGCCTGTGCTTGTTGTTGCCGCGGGTGTTTAGAAAAGTGGCATAAAATTCCAAAAGGCAGAGATTTAACCGAAAAAGAAATTAATTACATCGTAAATTTACTTATGCTGTGGATAAAAAAGGAATATGAACAATTATAAATTCATATTCCTTTTAATATTATCTATTTCAGTTTGCATAGCACGAACCATTTTCTCTAGCATAACAACGGTTTCATTATCAGGCGTATCGCTTGGTGAACTATTACTACTAGAACCAGAAAAAGTATCAGCGTTATTTCTGCCTGTTTCAGTAGATTCTTTAGGCTCAAGACCCCGCTCCTTCATTACCGCTCTATAAAAAGCGTTGGTAGATAAAACTTGTGCAACAAGCATAAGCCAGTTACCAACAGCATTTTGTTCATTTGCAGTCATATCATCAATTAATATGTAACCAACTACTACCGCACTTAAAGAAAATAATTTAGGAGGAACATTTGGTAACAAAATAAAATCCCTCCTCGTTATTTAATTATATTCAAAAACATCATAATTAATTAAATGCAAGTTCAACATCTAAATTCTCATCTTTAAATGCTATATATAAAAATATTATGCCACTTATCAAGACAAGAAAAGAACCTAAAAACGATAAATAAGTTAAATCTTTCTTACTTTTAGAATCACTTTGCTTTAGCTTTAAAATATCATCATATGAACTTTTTGTAAAATAGAAATACACCACTAATAAGATAGTAAAAATAAGAACCATTAAACGTTGATATTTTTCCTTACTTTTTAAATCCCCAGTTATAAAATATTTTCTTTCTACGTTGTTAGAATACCAACTAATTATTATGATTCCTATATATAAAAGCCATATATAATCTTCAGTTTTAAGTTCATCTAATTTTTCTTTCAACTCATTACCATTCATACTTAATTATATGATAATTATTTAAATATACTATATAATTTAGCTAAAAATACCTCTTGTTTAGGCGCTCTATAAACACTTTTAGGATGTTTATCTTCTATAGCTCTAACAATTTGAACGACAATAGAATCTAAGCTTTTTTTCTCGACCATTTTAAATGCAAAATTCTCTATCTTTTTTAGTTTTTCTTTTACATCCTTAAAATACTTACCATCATCATATTTATTATTTAAATAAACCTGGTTAAATCCAGTATGATAAAGTCCTGGTTCTATTAATATTACTTTAACGTTAGAGTTTATAAAAGAAAGTTCTTTTTGAAGGGACTTAGTAATGGACGTTATACTTGCCTTTGTTGAAGAATAAACACCTGAAAAAGGTATCGGAAACATGCTTGCAAGTGAAGACATAACAATTATTCTTCCCTTATTTTTTTCTATCATGTTTCTTAACACGATTTGCAAAAGTCTAAATGACGAAAAAACGTTAACTTCAAAATTTTCTCTTACATAATCCATATCAGCTTCAATAATACTTCCTCCAAGTGCTACTGCTGCGTTATTAAATAAACAATCTATGTCCAAATCTAAGACTCTTAATCTGTCTTTTTCTGATGTTATATCAAGCTTTAAAACAGTTATGTTCTTTTGTTTTCCTATTTTTTCCTTTACTTTTTTAAGCTGTTTATTAGTATGACAAGTAAGATAAACTTTGTGTCCTTTTTCTGCTAATGTTAATGCAGCTAAATATCCTATGCCACCTTTAGCGCCTGTTATTAATATTTTCATAAAAAAATCACCATTAATATGGTGACCATTTTAATTATTTTTATTCAAAAGTAATGCTTCATATTTATCTAATAATTCATAAATGTTAGTACAACTCATAAAGCATATTGCAGCGTTTTTATGTTTTAATAACTTGTCTACTGTATCAAGTGATATTTTTTCTGCGTTAGGAACATTCTTAATTATTTCATCACTTGAAACTCCAGAATAATCTTCCTTTCTTTCCCTATCACAGTGTATATCCATAACGTATGCTTTATCAGCAGTTTTAAGAGCACTTATAAAATCACTCATTAAAGCTTTAGTTCTAGAATATGTATTAGGTAAAAATACTGCTACTATTTCCTTATTTGGATACTTTTGTCTAGCTGATTGTATTGTAACTTTAATTTCTGTTGGATGGTGAGCATAATCATCAATTGTAACTACACTTCCAAACTTTTTTTCTTTAAACCTTCTTTTCGCATTTTTAAAAGTATGAAGTAAAGTGTGAATCTTTTCATTATCTACTCCTTCCATATTGCAAACCGTAATGCACGCTAATGCATTTAATATCATATGGTTACCAAATAGTGGAATATCAAAGTGTCCGTATAATTTTCCTTTTATATAAACATCAAATTTACTTCCGTTTTCATCTAAAGTAACGTTTTTACATACAACGTCGTTGCAATCATCAAAACCATAGTAAGTAACATCGTTTTTTAAGTTCATTTTTCTTACGTTTTTATCATCACCACACGCTATTACGTGATGTGCTTTATTAGCAAATTCTTCAAATGTTTTTATAATTTCATCTATATCTTTATAACATTCCGTATGCTCAAGTTCTATGTTTGTTACAATGGCATAATATGGATGATATGCTAAAAAGTGTCTGTTAAATTCACAAGATTCAAGGGTAAATAACTCATTTTTCCTATCAGCAAAGCCTGACCCATCACCAATAAAATAATTACATCCTTTAGTTTCTCCTAAAACATGTGAGATCATGGTTGATGTCGTTGTTTTTCCGTGAGTTCCAGAAACGCCAATAGTCTTAAATTCACTACTTAATTTACCTAATAATTCGTTATAAGCAATTATTTTTAAGCCCAAGTTTTTAACTCTTTTTATTTCTGGATGATCCACACTAAAAGCCTTAGAATAAGTTACTATCGTATCTTTTGGAATATCATGCGTACTATCATAATATATTTTAATACCACGTTTATCTAAACCTTCTTGCGTAAATTTATGTTCTTTATAATCATCATAACCTGATACTTCATGTCCTAAATCAAAAAGTATTTCTGCAAGAGTTGCCATACCAGATCCTTTAATACCTATGCAATAATATTTCATATCAATTCACCTCTTTATTAATTATATCATTATTTTTTAAAAACTTTATAGAAAAATGATAATAAATATGATATAATTCTATTGTTGATGCCGGTATGGCGGAATTGGTAGACGCGCTAGACTCAAAATCTAGTGGTAGTAATACCATGTCGGTTCAAGCCCGACTACCGGTACCATTTAAAAATAAACAAGTCATTACTTAAAATGATTTGTTTTTTTTATATGATTTATGCTAAAATAAGTCAAAAGGAGAAATAGGATGAAAACGTTAAAAGTAATTTCATTTAATTCAAATAAAGAAATTTTACTACTAGATAATGATGGAAAGTATGACTTACCTTCTTTTACGTGTAATGATGATATAAATTATAAAGAGTTTCTAAAAAAAGCATTAAAAGAAAAATATAAATTAAAAACAAAGGATGAATATTTTATATATAAATTTAGTTGTGGTAATACTTTATATTACTACTCTGAAGAGCCATATAATAAAGATGAATTTAAGAAAAACACTGATAATTTATTATGGATAAATGAAATGGAATTAAAAGATTTTTTAAGTGCCCAAAAAGAAAATTATAACGAACTAATAGAAGTTCTATCAAAAGCAATTGGAACTAATTTTTCATATTCCTTAAAAGAAAGAGAAAAAAATGAGGAAGCATATAACAACGCAAAAAATACTTTAGAAAAAAACTATATTGCCTCAAAACACGTAAATTCTATAATTGGTCACGATCCAAAAAAGCTTGATAATAGTTATAAAAAGATCATTTTAGAAGAATTTAATAAAGATATAAATTTAATAATAACATTAAAAGAAAAGGAATATATAGATAGCCTAAAAGCATCCAAACTATCTGAATTAACTTATAAAGAAGCCTGCTTAATTTCAAAAGATAAGGAATGGGATAGATTATTTAAAAAGATATATCATAATCTATATTTCACCTTTCTAAAAAACAATGAAGATGACATCAAAAAAGAAAAATATGATGCCCTAGTAAAAGAAATTAAAACCCTTAATTCAAAAAAATTAACTCCCGCCTTACTGGCAACTTTGTGTAATAAGTGTAAGAATTCATTAAATGAAATGGCATCTAAAAATACAAAGAAAAATTTATAATTTAAAAAAGTGTAAAATAAAGTGTGTAAGTAAGAAAAAACTTATGCACTTTTTTACACTTTCTAAATAGTATTATTTATTATTTTCCTTATATCTTGATATAAATAAATCCTTTTCTTCATCTGATATTTCTTCATTCATATTAATTTCAGGAAGTTCATCTTTTGATGATAAATTAAAGTAATCCAAAAATTTATTAGTTGTTTTATAAAGCATAGGTTTTCCTGGCAAATTACTTTTACCCGCTACATCTATTAGTCCCTTAAATAGCAATTTACGAACCATATCTCTTGAAGATACACCTCTTATCTCATCTATTTGACCAACTGTTATAGGTTCATTATATGCAATTATTGCAAGAGTTTCTAATGCTGATTGAGAAAGACTTCCACTTACGGTTTTATCAACTAGTAATTCATAATATTTTTTATGCTCTTCCTTAGTCGTTAATTTATATTTATTACCTAAATAAACTAGTTTTAATCCCCTGTTTTCAAACTCAAGAGATTTTTTATATTGTTCTAATAATTTTAAGGCTTCATCTTTTGATACTTCAAGTAACTTTACAACGTCCTCTAAAGAAAGACCATCATCACCAGTTACAAAAAGTAATCCTTCAAGTACTCCTATTTTCATTTTATTCTCCTTCTTTTAAAGAAATAACTATGTTTTTAAAATTTCCTTCTTGAGTCAATAATATTTCATCTTTTTTTACCATTTCTAAAACCGATAAAAAACTTATTATTACCTCTTCTTTAGTTGATACTTCAAAAATATCTTCAAAATTAATTTTCTTTTTATTTCTTAATATATTTTTTATCTTATTAACTTTCTCAGTCACTGATAATTCTTTTTTTGTTATTTTAGTTGCAATAGGCCTATCAAGTTCTTTTCTTTTTAAAAGATTGTTAAAAGCATCTATTAGGTCAGCAACTCCAAGCTCTTCACTATTTTCATCTTCTTTTACATAACGATTTAAATTATCAGGTTCCCTGGTAAACACCATTTTTCTAGTTAGCTCTAAATCTTTAAATTCACTAGTTACTTCCTTATATCTTTTATAAGCAAGTAATCTTTCAATTAATAATTCTCTAGGATCTTCCTCATAATCATCATCTTCTTTTTCCTTCTTTTTAGGAAGAAGCATTTTTGATTTCATCTCTATAAGTTCAGATGCCATAACTAAATATTCACTAGCAATTTCTAAATTAAGTTCTTTCATATGTCTTATATAATCTAGATATTGTTTTGTTATATCTTCTATTTTTATATCATAAATATCAATATCTTGTTCTTTTATTAGGTGTAATAAAAGGTCTAATGGACCATCAAAATTATCTATTGTTACTACGTATTTATCACTAATATTCACTATAATCACCTAATTTCATAAGTAATTATAACATATTTAGACATAATTTAAAATACGTGTTATAATTTATCCTGGTGATTTGTTATGAAAAAATTTACAATGAAAGATGAATCTTTTGTTTGCGAAAATTGTGGTAAGATAGTAGAAAAATTAAATTATACCGCAAGAGACCACTGTCCATATTGCTTATATTCTAAACACTTAGATATAAATCCTGGGGATAGACTAAATGATTGTTTAGGATTGTTAAAGCCTATAGATATTGAAAAATTTAAAAATACGTATAAAATAATTTATAAATGCGAAAAATGTGGAAAATTTCATAAAAACGTTATGGCAAATGACGATGATATAAATATGATTATAAAAATATCAAAAAAGGATTAAACTTAAATGTGAACTTGTCAATAAAAAGTAGACAATAAAAAGATATTTATTTAAACCCTAGTTG
>ERZ773235.1649-NODE-1649-length-21725-cov-11.627411_pt1 | contig 21725 bp, 18 predicted proteins | sample MGYA00580522_ERZ773235 | MGnify/ENA primary metagenome ERZ773235 (study PRJEB29015, sample SAMEA2737797) | human gut metagenome | biome: human gut; feature: human-associated habitat; material: faeces | place: China | collected 2012 ...
CCTTCAAGGGCATCAACCCCGATGAGTGCGTGGCCATGGGCGCCGCCCTGCAGGCTGGCGTGCTGACCGGCGATGTCAAGGGCCTGCTGCTGCTGGACGTCACCCCCCTGTCTCTTGGTATTGAGACCATGGGCGGCGTGTGCACCCGCCTGATCGAGCGCAACACCACCATCCCTGTCAAGAAGAGCCAGATCTTCTCCACCGCCGCCGACAACCAGACCTCCGTTGAGGTCAACGTGCTGCAGGGCGAGCGTGAGATGGCTGCCGCCAACAAGAGCCTGGGCCGCTTCCATCTGGACGGCATCGCGCCGGCACGCCGCGGCGTGCCTCAGATCGAGGTTACGTTTGATATCGATGCCAACGGCATCGTGAACGTCAGCGCCAAGGATCTTGGCACCGGCAACGCCCAGCATATCACCATCACCTCCTCCTCCAATATGTCCAAGGAGGACATCGAGAAGGCTGTCAAGGAGGCTGAACAGTATGCCGCCGAGGATGCCAAGATCAAGGAGAAGGTAGAGGTTCGCAATCAGGCCGACCAGATGGTCTATCAGGCTGAGAAGACCCTCGCCGAGGTGGGCGACAAGGTGCCCGAAAGCGAAAAGGAACCCATCAAGGCCGGCGTGGAAAAGCTGAAAGAAACCCTGAAGGGCGAAGATACCGACGCCATCAAGGCCGCTACCGAGGAGCTGACCCAGCTGTTCTACAAGATGAGCGAGAAGCTGTATCAGCAGCAGGCGCCTCAGGGCGACCCCAACATGGGCGGCCAGCAGCCCGGCGGCGACCCTAACGGCGGCCAGCAGTACTATGACGCCGACTATAAGGTTGTCGATGACGACGATCAGAACAAGTAAGTAACGTATCCCACAAAAGGGGCAGGAAACTCCTGTCCCTTGTTGTGGTGTTTAGGAAAAGCGTGTCTCTTGTGCCAATACTGCGTTGCCGCGGCTTGTTTTTGCACAGGAGCTACCGCTTTTGAATGTAGGGGGCGGCATCCCCGACGCCCTGCAGGGAGTCTGCCGGTCATGCGACACGCGGGCAATAACTTCAAAAAGGAGCGGGCATGACGGAGTTCTTTGCCGTACTATTCGCAATACTGTGTGTCGATGTGGCATACCGTATCTGCGCTGCGTCGGCACGGGATTGGAAGCACAGCAAAAGCTATTGCCGCAAGCGCTGCGCAGAGACGCCGCGCTGGCGGAGAGTGCTGGGGCTTTACCCCGATGGGGACTGTAAGGCCCCGTACCATCTGCGAAAATACCAGCGTTTGCGGCTGCTGAATCTGATACTTGCCGTTCCGCTTCTGCTGCTGTGCCGTGTTCTGCCGCTGTGGGGCTTCTTTGCCTACATAGCGGCAATGGAGGTTCCCGCTGAGGCTGACGACATCCATATGAGACGGGTGAGTAAATGCTGGTTCGGTCGTGCCCACCGGTATGTGGATTACAGTACATTCCCACGTCCCTGAATTCCCGATAGAGTGAGAGGTCAATTTATGGCTCAGGAAAAACGAGATTATTATGAGGTCCTCGGCGTCAGCAAGGGCGCGTCGGAGGACGAGATCAAAAAAGCATATAAAAAACTGGCCCGGAAATACCACCCGGACATGAACCCCGGCGACAAGGAGGCCGAGGAGAAGTTCAAGGAGGTCAACGAGGCCAACGAGGTGCTGTCAGACCCGGAGAAAAAGGCGCGCTATGACCAGTTCGGCTTTGCCGGTGTGGATCCCAGCTACGGCGGCGGCGCCGGCGCCGGTGGATACGGCGCGGGCGGCTTTGATTTCGGCGATCTGGGCGATATTTTCGGCAGCTTTTTCGGCGGCGGATTCGGCGGCGCGCAGCGCCGCAATCCCAATGCGCCCCAGCGGGGCGAAAGTATCCGCGCCAGCGTCACCATCTCCTTTACCGAGGCGGCCTTCGGCTGTGAAAAGGAGATCACTGTAGATCGCAGCGAGCAGTGCCCCACCTGCAAGGGCAACGGCTGCGCCGCCGGCACCACGCCGGAGGTGTGTCCCACCTGCCGCGGCACCGGTACCGTTCAGGTGCGGCGGCAGACACCCATGGGCGTGTTTGCCTCCAGCGCCCCCTGCACCAAGTGCGGCGGTACCGGCCGCATCATCCACCAACCCTGCCCCGATTGCCGCGGTCAGGGCGCGGTGCGCAAGCGCCGCTCCATCAAGGTCACCATTCCCGCCGGCATCGATGATGGGCAGACCATCTCCCTGCGGGGTCAGGGTCACGCGGGTAAAAACGGCGGTCCCAACGGCGATCTGCTGATCAATATTATGGTGCAGCCGCATGAGCTCTTCCACCGTGAGGGTACCTCCGTGTTCTGCGAAGCGCCCATCACCTATGCGCAGGCCGTGCTGGGCGGCACGCTGGAGATCCCCACTATCGACGGTAAGGTGAAGTACGACATTCCAGAAGGTACCCAGACCGGCAGCGTGTTCCGTCTGCGGGGCAAGGGCATTCCCGTGCTGAACGGACGGGGCCGCGGCGACCAGTATGTGACCGTTACCATCGAAACACCGAAAAATCTGAACAAGGAGCAAAAGGAAGCACTGAAAAAGTTCAGCGACCTGCTGGGCGAGAGCAACTATGAAAAGCACAGGAGCTTCTTCAAGAAACGCTGATGTATCTGGCTGATTATCATGTACACACCGCCTGCTCGCCGGATGGACACCTGTCCATGACCCGGATGGCGGAGGAGGGCGTGCGCCGTGGCCTGAATGAGATCTGCTTTACTGACCATGTGGAAACGGTGGAGTGGGGCACGGTGGCGCCGCGGAAAGCGCCATACGATTGGACGGCGCTGCAGGAGGCGTATGCCGCCGCCCGCAGGCAGCTGGATGGCAGGATTACCCTGAAGCTGGGCATTGAGCTGGGCGAGGCCTATCTGGATCTGGACAGCGCCGGACACATGATGGACGGCGCGCCGGAGCTGGATTTCGTGATCGGCTCGGTGCATATGTCCCGGGACGCAGACGGCTGGTTTGATCTGTTTTTTATCGCAGACGACCGGGACGATGCCTATTACCACGCCGTGATAGACGCCTATCTGGAGGAGGTGCTGAAGCTGGCCAGATGGGGCCGCTTCAGTGTGCTGGGGCACCTGACGCTGCCGGTGCGCTGCATCAACGAAATGCGGCATAAAAACATATCCTTCCGCCCACATATGGCACAGGTGGAGGAGATTCTGCGCACCATTATTCCCCGGGGCGTGGGCATCGAGTGCAATACCAACCGGGGCAATGCGCCCCTGCCGGACGGTGATGTGCTCAAGCTGTACCGTCAATTGGGCGGCGAGATCATCACGCTGGGATCTGATGCGCATACAGCGGAGCATCTGGGCTGCGCCATCGGGGCGCGGCAGGAGCTGCTGCGCAGCTGCGGCTTCCGCTATTTTACCACGTTTGACCGCATGAAACCTACGTTTCAGGCACTTTGACCGCTGACACACAAAGAGGAGGATAAAACACATGAAAATTGCCATCGGCTGCGACCACGGCGGCTACCTGCTGAAGCAGGACATTCTGATCTGGCTGGAAGAGCACGACTATGAGTTTGAGGATTTCGGCTGCTACAACACCGAAAGCGTGGACTATCCCGTTTACGCCGAAAAAGTGGCCCGCGCGGTAGCCGCCGGTGAATGCGACCGGGGCATCGTGATCTGCACTACCGGCATCGGTGTGTCCATGGCTGCCAACAAGGTCGGCGGTATCCGCTGCGCCCTGTGCGGCGACAGCTACAGTGCCGAAATGACCCGCCGCCATAATAACGCCAACGTGCTGGCCATGGGCGCCGGCATCATCGGCCCCAACATGGCCAAAAAGATCACGGAGACGTTCCTGACCACGGAGTTTGAAGGCGGCCGCCATGCCCGCCGCGTGGATCTGCTGGATCATATCCAGCCCTGACCTATGACCAAGGGCTATCATAATTACCGCGGCCGGGGCCGCAGGCGCCGCCAGCAGATCGCGCTGGCCGTGGCGCTGGTGGTGGTGATCATCGCCGCCGCCGCCTTTCTGGTGATCCAGAATTACATCGTGTATGATGACGCGGGAAAAGCCCATATCGAGCTTCCTTTCGGCAAAAAGGAACCCGCACAGCCGGAAAGACCGGAGCTGCCGGATGATGTGACCATCGACTATGTGGACAACGGGCCGAAGCTGGAGGTGCTCCATGCCCGGCAGCTGCCCGCCGATGTGCTGCGGCAGGATCCCAAAACGGCGCTGGCCGGTCTGGACACGGAGGCTGCCGTCATCGAGACGAAGCGGCTTAACGGCGCCATCACCTATACCACGGAGGTGGAGGTGCCCGCGCAGGTGGCCGTGGAGCAGTACGACACCATGGCCAACCTGAAAGCGCTGCTGGCAGGCGGCCAATACACCGTTGCCCGCATGTCCGTGTTCTGCGACAGCTATTTTGTCCGGGCCTACCCCGATGCGGCGCTGCATGTGGAAAACGGCGGATTCTGGTACGATGCCGCCAGCATGGCCTGGCTGGATCCCAGCAATCCGCAGGTTCTGGTGTATGTCACCTCCCTGTGTCAGGAGTATGCCCGGCTGGGATTTGACGAGATCGCGCTGGACTACTTCAGCTATCCCGTTAACGGCCGACTGGAATCCATTGCAGGTCTGGAGGGGACGGACCGGGTGCAGGTGCTGACGGACTTTATCAAGAGTCTGCGCGCCAATCTGCCGGACACCGTCAAGGTCAGCATTGTGCTGCACGGCCAGCCGGATGCGGCGCAGGGCCTGTCGTCCCAACTGCTGACAGAGAACTTTGACCGTATCTATCTGGATGCGGGCGTGGATGCCGCTGTCTTGGAGCGGTCCCTTGGCGCCCGCTTCAACAGCGAAACGCGGCTGGTGCCCATTGTGACCGAGCCGGCGGAAAGCGGCAGCTGGCTCATAGGATAACAAAGCAAATCTGGTTTAAAAAAGATGGGAGAGCGCATCTGACAGATGCGCTCTCCCATCCTTTTTTATTGGTTTGGCATATATACCAGCATTGTGCCCAAAAGCAGGTCGGATAATTGTACAGATCGAGCAGCGGGAATCTCTTGCGATTTCTGACGGAATACCGTACAATATTCTTGCAGAAGGCGGTTTTTCCTTGTATCGGCAACGGGAGACTGCGCAAAGAGACGACATGGAGAAAAAGGAAAGAGAGGAATTTATGACGAAAAAGCGAATTATCCTGCTGTTGGGACTGGTGCTGGCGCTAAGCCTGCTGACCGTTACCGCATGGGCCACCCTTCCGCCCACGGAACCTGATCAGAAACAGGTGCTGGCGCTGACGGGAAATGTCAGGCTGCAGTGCAGGGATCATCCGGATCACAGCGAGACGTTTGATTATTATCCCAGCGGCTTCAGCGTTTCGGACCGCCTTTTCGAAAATGGCGAGTCCATCTGTACGCTGACGGTTTTCGGCGAGAGTTTTTTGCAGCGCTTTAATCGACTTTCCGACCAGTATCACCACATTCTGGCCGGATCGGGCACGCTGAAGCTGCGGCTGAAATATGATGCGGACGCGCAGGCTTGGGTCGTGGCGGATGAGGGGTTCCAGAAGGGATCGCTCACCTTTGCCGTGATATGCGCGGAGCCTGCCGCGCCTACGGCGGCAGAGATGGCGCAGATGCCGCTGTGCGCGGCGGTCAGCGATCTGGATAACTATGACCACCGGCAGTATGCACTGGATCCCGGGGCGCTGGATTTTGAAAACGGCTGGTCCTACTGGGTGGAGTTTCAGGATATGTGGGGATACTGCGTGCCATTTGACGCCACCGATATCATCCACCAGTACAACCGGGATACCGGCAGAAACAATCTTCTTGTATGGGGCGGACATATTACCCTGTACTACCAGAATGGCGCATGGACGTATATAGAGGATGACGCTCTCTCCGAGGGGCAGATTGCCGCTGCGCCCGCCCCCACCGCAGAGGAGCTGAAGGAGATGGGTCTGCGGGTCTACGTCTGCTGCGCGGAAAACAAGCATGATACGAAAAGTGATTTCCCGCTGCCCACCGACGGGCAGTTGACCTTTACCCCGGTGTGGAACAAGGTAGAGCAGCGCAGCGAATACTGCGTCTCCCTGACCGCTGCCGCTGCCGACAGCTATGTGGCGCAGTACAGCGCGGCCGTGGGTAAGGATCACACCCGGATATATACCGGCAATGCGATTTTGTACTGGTATGATGGCGGCCCTGCGGTATACGCCGATGCCGAGCCGCCGCTGGATCCGCCTGTGCGGCAGCGCGGCTGGTATCTGGATCGGACGGAGCTGGATCTTGCCGCTGAGTGCAGGGATGATCCGATCATTCCTGCCCGGAGACCCGGCCGCAGAACCGGCCAACAGGTGATCGAGTCTGCCAAGACATGTGATGGCGGCATCGCCCTGTATGCGGGACTGAGCCTTCTCTCCCTCACCGGAAGCGCGGTCCTTGGAAAAAAGAAATTCTGATAAGCAAAAGCGTCCCCGGCTATCAGGCCGGGGACGCTTTTTATGTTGTTGTTCAGTCGATGGTACGGGCAAAGTGGATGCCGGATTTCTGCATATGTACGTCCAGCCGGACCCGGTCGCCCCGGATGAAGCTGCGGGTATACTCATATACCCGGCCATCCTCGGTGCGGGTGCGGCGCTGGTGGTAAAACGCGCAGCTGCCTGCCGCCACACCCAGCAGCTTGGCGCTGTCGCCGTCCAGCGTCACCGCCTCATAGCTTTCCTCCGCGGCAAAGGGGGTGATGCCCACATGGTACAGCAGCGAATAGAAGCTGTGTGTCTGCACCATGTCCCGGGTCAGATTGGGATAGATATATTGAGGATAGTAGCTGGTTTCCAGGATCAGCGGCTCGCCGTCCACGTTGCGGATACGGGTAAAACAATATACCGGCGTGCCTTCCCTCAGCTCCATCTTTTCGCATACGATGGCCGAGGGGGTAGTGATCTGAAAATCCACCAGCGTGCTGCTGGGTTCCTTTCCCATAGAGGACACCTCAGTGGTAAAGGAATAGCGCACGCCTCTCCGGTTGGCCGAGGGATCCGCCACAAATGTGCCGCGGCCCCGCTTGCGGACCACCAGTCCCTCATCCTCCAGCTCGCCGATGGCCTGCCGGACAGTGTTGCGGCTGATTTTCAGTGTGCGGCACAGCTCTGCCTCGCTGGGCAGCAGGTCACCCACAGCCAGCACACCCGTGGAGATATTACGCTTGATAATGCCCACCAGCTGGGCATAGAGAGAAATGTCGCTGTCCAGCGACAGGTTAGCATTCAAAAGTGCGTTGCTTTCCATGACGGTTTCCTTTCCTGCGCCCGTGGCGCTTGTACCGATTGTACCATACATTCCGTGAAAAGAAAAGAGCTTTTTCGTGGAAACTCCTCTTTTTTCACGTTGTGCGGGAAAATGCGCAGGAAAAACGCCGCCTCAAAGGGCGGCGCTTTTCCCGGAACAAAAAAGAAGGAAAACTTGAAAGATTGGTAAACGAATTTGGAGAATTGTGTGCTGTTTTCTTACTTGTGATCCACAGCGTACATCCGCTCGATCAGGCACAGCAGCTTGTCGGAATAGCCGATCTCGTTGTCATACCAGCTGACCACCTTGACAAAGGTATCGGTCAGGGCGATGCCGGCCTTGGCATCGAAAATGGAGGTATGGGTGTCGCCCAGGAAGTCGGAGGAGACCACCGGCTCATCGGTATAGCTCAGGATACCCTTCAGCTCATTCTCACTGGCTTTCTTCATGGCGGCGCAAATCTCCTCATAAGAGGCGGGCTTGGACAGGTTCACGGTCAGATCCACCACGGATACATCCAGCGTGGGAACACGCATGGACATGCCGGTCAGCTTGCCGTTCAGGCTGGGAATGACCTTGCCCACGGCCTTGGCGGCACCGGTGGAGCTGGGGATAATGTTGCCGGAGGCAGCACGGCCGCCGCGCCAGTCCTTCATGGACACACCGTCAACGGTTTTCTGGGTGGCGGTGGTGGAGTGAACAGTGGTCATCAGACCCTCGGCAATGCCGAAGCTGTCGTTCAGCACTTTGGCGATAGGAGCCAGGCAGTTGGTGGTGCAGCTGGCGTTGGAAACAAACTGCATGTCGCTGGTATAGGTGTCGTCGTTAACGCCCACCACGAACATGGGAGTGTCGTCCTTGGAGGGGGCGGACATCACAACGTGCTTGGCACCGGCGGCAATATGGCCGGCAGCCTTCTCTTTGGTCAGGAACAGACCGGTGGATTCGATCACGTACTCGGCGCCAACCTTGGCCCAGGGCAGATTGGCAGGGTCACGTTCGGCGGACACGGGAATGGCCTTGCCATTGACCACGATGTTGCTGCCATCGGCGTAAATATCGCCGCTGAACTTGCCGTGCATGGTGTCGTACTTCACCATATATGCCAGATAGTCGGCGGGGCACAGATCGTTGATGCCCACGATCTCAATTTCGGGATGAGACATGGCGCAGCGCAGAACCATACGGCCGATACGGCCAAAACCATTAATGCCAACTTTGATGCTCATAAAATAACTTCCTTCCTGATGGAATATCTCAAACATATGGTACGTTTAGAATTATATGCAATTCTTTCGAAAAATGCAAGACCCTTTTTGAAAAAAATTCTACCGGATCTGTCAAAATACGACGGGCAGACTTGCTTTTCTTTTGTGCATTTGGTATGATGTGACTGCTTGACCGCTATTTACCGCTCACTGCAGCGGATAGCGGCGCGGCAACAGGGAGAGGATGATAAGGAAAAGAGGTGCTTGAATGGCGGATTTCACCCAGGAGGAGCGGTGTCTCCTCAACAGTGTGCTGCCCAATCTGGCCACGGCGCTGCGCACGCCCCTGAACAATCTGCATCTGGCCGCCGAACGTATGGCAAGCCGCGGCGCGCCCGCCGGCGAGGAGGACGCCATCGCCCGGCAGAGCTACTATCGGCTGCTGCGGCTGGTGAACAACCTGTCCATGGCGCCGGAGCTGGCGTCGGACACACCGTTCCAGACCAGAAATATGGAGCTGGTGGTGTGGCTGGATGAGCTGTGCCGCCAGATGGCGTCCATTGCCTGCGAGATCGGCGTTACGCTGGATTTCGTGTGCCGTGAGCGCTATCTGATCGCCGCCGTGCACCCGGAGTATCTGGAGCGCCTGGTGTGGAATCTGGTCAGCAATGCGCTGAAGTATACGCCTCCGGGCGGAACGGTGACGGTTGCGCTGGAGCGCAGAGGCCGTCTGGTGGTGCTGAGCGTGGGAGATACCGGCTGCGGCATTCCGCCTGAACAGGTGGAGAGCCTGTTTTCCCGCTGGAAAGAAAACCTGTGGCTGGATCCCATGACCCACGGTTTGGGGTTGGGGCTGCCCATCTGCCGCCGCATTGCCCAGGGGCATGGCGGCCGCCTGCTGCTGGAAAGCCGGGATGGACAGGGAACACTGGTCACGGTAGCGCTGCCCCATATGCGCGCGGACGGCGATGCGGTGAACCAGCCGCAGACGGATTACGCCGGCGGCTTTTCCCACGTCATGATGGAGCTGAGCGATGCGCTGCCCTACCGGGCCTTTACCGGGTGCAATCTGGATTGAGAAAATTTTACTTGACCCCGGCTCATGCCGGGGTTACACTTTTCTCAACTCTATTCTGTCCCAAAATACAGCGAGGTAAACCTATGAAAAGCAATCAGGGAAAGCGGGTGCTGGTGGCCATGTCCGGCGGGGTGGACAGCTCTGCTGCGGCGCTGCTGCTGCGGCAGCAGGGTTATCAGTGCGACGGCGCCATGCTCAAGCTGATCCCCAGCGACGACAGCCGCTGCTGCAGCGCCGACGATGCCGAGGATGCCCGGGCCGTGGCGTATCGGCTGGGCATGAAGTTCTATGTATTTAATGAAGTGGCGGCCTTTCGCCGCGATGTGATGGATCATTTTGTGGCGGAGTACTGCGCGGGCCGCACGCCCAACCCCTGCATCGACTGCAACCGCTGCCTGAAGTTCGGCGCGCTGCTGGATCGGGCGGTGACGCTGGGGTATGACTATATTGCCACGGGGCATTATGCCCGCGTCGTCTGGGATCAGGCGGCGGGGCGCTATCGGCTGCTGCGGGGACGCGACCGGCGCAAGGACCAGAGCTATGTACTCTATCAGCTGACCCAATACCAGCTCTCGCACCTGCTGCTGCCGGTTGGTGATTTTGACAAGCCTGCCATCCGCGAGAGCGCACGGGAGGCGGGACTGGTCAATGCCGACAAGTCCGACAGTCAGGATATCTGTTTTGTGCCGGACGGCGACTATGTGTCGTTTTTACAGGCGCAGGGCGTGACGCTGACACCGGGCGACTTTGTGGATGAGGCGGGCCGCGTGCTGGGCCGCCACCGGGGTTTACCCTGTTATACCATAGGCCAGGGGAAAGGACTGGGTATCGCAGTGGGAAAGCATGTGTATGTGCTGGCCAAGCATGAAGCGGATAACACCGTGGTGCTGGGAGATAATGACAGGCTGTTCCGCACAGAGCTGACGGCCAACCGCGTCAACTGGATTGCCGGCCCGGCCCCGGAAGGCGCCTTCCGCTGCACTGCCAAAACGCGTTACAGTCAGGCGGAGACGCCGGCGCTGGCGGAGCCGCTGTGTGACGGGCGGCTGCACCTGACCTTTGACGAGCCGCAGCGGGCCGTCACCGCGGGGCAGGCGGTTGTGCTCTATGACGGAGAAGAGGTGCTGGGTGGCGGTACCATTGAATAAGGCCAGCTTTCATAAAAAGATCCCAATGAGCCGCCTGACACAAGAAAACACGCGGTTTTGCCTGTGTCTATCCAGCTGAAACCGACCGCAAAAATGTCCGCATGCGTCAGCATACGGACATTTTTGCAGCCAATTTCAGCTCAAATTCACTTTGACAAAACTGCTTCGCACTGAAAAAGAGCGCGTTTTGTGCGGAGCCGAGGCGCGCCGCCGCAGGTATACCGGATGTCTGCGGCGGCACAACGATGGGGTGCTCGAAACGCGCCTTTTGCGGCGTATGCTTTCTTATGTCAGGTCCCTCAATGCCTGACCATATGGTCAGGCATTGGGGGATTCGGCGTCTGTGCGGCGCATTCGCTCTTCGGCCCAGTCGCTAAGCTGCTCCAGAATGGGCAGCAGGGCGCAGCAGTCCGCTGTGGGACTATATTCCACCCGGACGGGCGATTCGGGATATACTGTGCGCACCACCAGTCCGTCTGCTTCCAGCTCCCGCAGCGCCGATGCCAGAACGGTATTGCTCACACCGTCCAGCTTGGCGCGCAGTGCGTTATAGCGCAGTGCGCCTGCGTTGACCAGCGCGCAGACGATCTGCACCTTCCATTTTCCGCCGATCACGTTCATGGCATAGTGCAGCGGGCATTTTTCCATGCAGGGGCAATCGTAATGGCCCATGGTAAGCTCCTCCTGACCTTGTTATGGGATTCTGCGTTCTTGCTTTTTTTCCATATCGTGTTATCATCATTATATCAGGTAAGAAAAAAGGAGTAAATAGCGGATATGAATATCTATCTTCAAGGCCTGACCATGGGTCTTGCCTATGTGGCGCCCATCGGCCTGCAAAACCTGTTTGTTATCAACAGCGCCCTGACCCAAAAGCGCAGCCGCGTTTATCTGACGGCGCTGATTGTGATCTTCTGGGATATTTCGCTGGGCCTTTCCTGCTTCCTGGGTGCCGGCGCGCTGCTGCAGGCGCTGCCGTGGCTGCAAAAGGTGATTTTGAGCGTTGGCTGCCTGATCGTGATCTGGATCGGCATCGGTCTGCTGCGCTCCAAGGCCAGTCTGGAGGGCGGCCGGGATGTCAATGTGCCTGTTTGGCAGCTGATCACCAGCGCTTTTGTGGTCACATGGCTCAATCCTCAGGCCATTATTGACGGCACGATGATGCTGGGCGCATTCCGTGCCAGCCTTCCCGCGGGAACGGACGGCTTTTTCATCGCGGGTTTTGCCAGCGCTTCCGCCCTGTGGTTTTTGACGGTGTCCACACTTGTCTCCCTGCTGGGCAGCAAATTCAATGAAAAGGTACTCAACGTGATCAACAAGGTCTGCGGCGTGGTGATCATCTTCTATGGCTGCAAGCTGGCATGGAGCTTTATCAAGCTGATGGGTTGGGTCGGCTGATAGAATTTTTTGAATGTTTTGACGAAAAAAACGGCAGAGGTTCTTGCATATTTCCCAAATCGTGGTATGATATGCCATACCACGCCCACGCGGCGATCTGAAAGTGAGGAAAGAGACAATGACCTATCAGGAGATTCTCGACCGTTCCCGCGATCTGATCGGACCTTACTGCAAGTCCTGCAAGATCTGCAACGGTCAGGCCTGCAAGAACACCATTCCCGGTCCCGGCGCCAAGGGTCTGGGCACCGGCTTCATCCGCAGCTACCAGAAGTGGCAGGAGCTGTGCGTCAACATGGATACCATCTGCGAAAACGGCCCGGCGGATACCACCTTTGACTTTTTCGGTCACAAGCTGGCGCTGCCGGTGATGGCAGGACCCGTCGCCGCCATGCAGCTGCACTACGGCGACCATTATGACGATCTGACCTACAATGACCTGCTGGTTGAAGGCTGCGCCAAGGCCGGGATTCTGGCCTTTACCGGCGATGGACTGAATCCCGCCGTGATGGAGGGCGCCACCAAGGCTGTGGCTGCCAGCCATGGCGCAGGCGTACCCACCGTGAAACCCTGGAACAAGGCGGAGGTGTTCCGTAAGCTGGACATGATCAAGGCCAGCAAACCCTATGCCGTGGCCATGGATATCGATGCGGCGGGCCTGCCCTTTTTGAAGAACCAGACGCCGCCCGCCGGCAGCAAAACGGTGGAGGAGCTGAAGGAAATCGCCGATTACGCCGAGGTGCCGTTTATTCTCAAGGGTATCATGACTGTCAAGGGTGCGGAAAAGGCTGTCAAGGCCGGCGCCAAGGCTATTGTGGTGTCCAACCATGGCGGCCGCGTGCTGGACCAGTGTCCCGCCACGGCGGAAGTGCTGCCGGAGATCGTGGATGCCGTGGGCAAGGATGTGATGGTGCTGGTGGATGGCGGCATCCGCAGCGGTACGGACGTGTTCAAGGCGTTGGCGCTGGGCGCCAGAGGCGTGCTGATTGCCCGTCCCTTTGTCAACATGGTTTATGGCGGTGGAGTGGAAGGCCCTGCCGCACTGGTGGAAAAGCTGAAAGCAGAGCTGGAGGATACCATGCTCATGTGCGGCGCCCACTCTCTGGCGGAAATCGACCGCAGCATGGTCCGCTGAAGCCGACGACGCGGATTTTTGGAAGCTGACGTTAAATCTCTCCATATAAAAAAAGAGCACCCCGGGGGTGCTCTTTTTTTGATGGGCCTGAAGGAATTCTCCTCTCGCTTGCGAAACGTGCACCCGGCACGTTTCTCCCAGCTTGCCTGTCGCTTACGCTCCGTCAAGCTGGAGCTCGTTTCTCATGCCCTGTTAAAACTACCAATAATAAATGGCACCCTATAGGGTGCCATTTATTATTGGTGGAGAACCACACCTTAAATCCGAACCGAGTGCCGACTCGATCTCTTCAAGCGAGATTGTCTGCGTCCCGTGCTGATAGTTATAGGTCAATACAAGTTTGTCATCGAACACATACACCGAATTCACGAATGTATCAATCAGGCGTTTCTGAAAATCCCAGTTTTCCGAATCGCCGTGACGGAATTGTTCAAACCATGCCGTCATCTGTTCGCGGGTAAGCTTCGGCTTTTGCAGCTCGGCAGTCTGGATATTGACGAGAATTTCTTCCTTCTGCGCTTCCAGCTCTTCAAGCCGCTGCTTGGTGGACGGCGTGAAGATACCCTGCTCGATTGCTTTTAGAAGATTTGAAATCGCGGACTCTGTTTCTGCAAGCTGTGACCGCAGTGCAGGTGTCGTCGTGTCCTCCTGTTCCTGCATGACAAGGATCGCATCAATGAGCCGGTTGATCTTTTCCTCGTCCATGACCCGCTGCATGGTCAGGCGAACAACAACACGCTCAATCCAGTCTTTGCGAACAGCCTTCTTGTCGCAATCCTTCAGGCGCTTCGCACCGCTGCATTTGTAATAATAGTGCATAGCGCCGGTATGGCTCTTGCCGCTTTCACCAACCATCATGCGCTCACACTTACCACAGAACAGCTTTGTTGTCAGCAGATAGTCCTCTTTTGCTTTTGCCATTGCGGGAGCATGGCGGTTCTTCTCCATGCGCTCCTGCACACGGTTGAACAGGTCTTCCGGAATGATGGCGGGAACGCCGCCCTCAATCACGACGTCCTGATAGCGGTACTCGCCAATGTATTTGCGGTTTTTCAGCAGGGAGCTGAAACTATTGATATTGAACGGCTGCCCCTTTTTCGTTCTGAGGCCGCGGGCATTGAAATCCTCGACAATAGAACGAACTGTCTTGCCGTCAGCATACTTCTCAAATACCTCAACCACTAATGGCGCAGTCGTAGGATCGATCACAAGCTTCTGTGCTTTCTTGTCCAACAGATAGCCGAGCGGAACGCCACCGCCGTTGTTTTTCCCTTTCAGCGCGTTCTCTTTCTGTCCGCGATGGATTTTCTCTGATAGTTCAGCAGAATAGAACTCGGCATAGCCCTCCAGCATTGCTTCCAGAATAATACCCTCCGGGCCTTCGGAGATATGCTCTTTCGCAGAAATAACCTTTACGCCGTTCTTTTTCAGAATGTGCTTGTAGTGAGCGCTGTCGTAACGGTCGCGGGAAAAGCGGTCGAGCTTCCATACAAGCACAATCTCGAACAACTCTTTTGCGCTGTCCTTGATCATGTGCTGGAACTCCGGTCGATCTGCTGTTTTTGCAGATAATGCCCGGTCGATATACGTTCCAACGACGGTCATATCATTGCGCTCGGCATATTCCCGGCACTCGCGGAGCTGACCTTCAATGGATTCCTCGCGCTGGCTGTCTGAGGAATAGCGGGCGTAGATAACAGCGTTCATTCTTCATCACCCTCGTTGTCTTCGCCACTTTCCAGCGCAAGCTCTGTCAGTTCACGCAGCTTGTTTTGCAGGAGCGTCTTGTCAGGAAGACAAAGCCTATAATCTGCAACGAGTGTGGGCGACATACTGCGGCTTAAAGCATATTCGACAACTGCGTCATCCTTGCTGGCGCAAAGAATAACGCCCACACTTGGATTTTCGTTTGGCTTCTTCACATCGCGGTCAAGTGCTTCGAGATAAAAATTGATCTGCCCGATGTGTTCCGGCTTGAATTTCCCGATTTTCAGTTCAATCGGGACAAGGCAGGAGAGCGCACGGTTATAAAACAGCAGGTCAATGAAGAAATCCGTATTGCCAACCTGAACGCGGTACTCTTCCCCGATAAAGGTAAAGTCCCGACCAAATTCGAGTATAAACTGCTTCAAATTTTCGATGATCGCTTTGCGGAGATTCTTTTCAGAAAATTGCTCCGGCAAGTCCAGAAACTCAAGCACATAGGTATCGAGGATGCTTTCACGCACATTATGCGAAACGGATTCAGGCATTGGCTTCTTGGCGGAAATCATCGAACGCTCGTAGTACGATGTGCCGATCTGACGCTCCAACTCGCGCTTGGAATAATGTTCCTTTGCGCAGAGTGCCATGTAAAAATGCCGTTCCTCTGCTGTCTTAGAGCCGGACATAATAAGCAGATGGTTTGTCCAACTGATTTGTGTCACCAGTGGTGTCACAAATTTATCATCCTTATAAGTCTCGTAGAATTGCTTCATACGATAGAGACCGCGACGGTTGAAACCTTTGATGTTGGGGTTCTCTTGCGCAATGTATGCGGCAACTTCGTCAATAATCTTATCGCCAAAGCTTGATGCAGAACAAAGCTCAGACAAATACGCACCGACGCTCCAATACATCTGGATAAGCTCTGCATTGACCGCTTTCATGGCGCGGCTGCGGGCGTTGTCGATGATATGGATGACCTCATCGAACCGTCCCGGATTATGGGTTAATTCATTGCTCATGTCTTCGCCTCCCCAAGCATTTTCAGCATTGCTTCTTTCAGCTTTTCGTTCATCGGTGATTCCGGATCGAAGCACATCTCAACGAACTTTCTAAGTTCAGGATTGTTCGCGTCAACCGGAGGTTTCGCTTCATACAGCTTGCCATGCGGATCATCGCAGCGGGCAAAAATATAGTCCATTGAAATGTCAAAATAGTCTGCATACTTGCGCAGAAGCTCAACAGTCGGCGTTGCCTGACCGTTTTCATAGCGGTTGATGCTGGACTGCGTAGAGCCGATCACGTCGGCAAATTTTGATTGGGATAAGCCAATTCCTTCCCGCAATGCGCGAAGACGCATACCCAGTTGTTTCATGCTGTTCAACCTCCAATTCGGGTTAAGTACAGTATAATCAAAATCCGAGCAGATGTCAACCCGGATTTTGAAGCTTTTGCGTGAACATTTCAATTTTACTAGATGGAAAGCATTTTTATTACTACATCATCTGTCATTACAGCCTTTCTATTTGAAAAATCTGCAACCCAATCGCATTCTTTTGCAAACAATTCTTGGCACAAGCTGTTGATATCATGTCCGGCAGACAGACCTTGAATCACATAGCTCAGGAAATCATCTACATATGAATGAAGATTTTCAACAAGAAGTGCCAAATAAGGCATACTATCACCATTGTGAATAATCAGATTTCTATTCCTATAAATTCTCATTATTTGCCACTTTACTCTCTCCGCATGTTTTTCAACAAACTGATATACATCATACGGAGTGCTGAAAACTTTATTGTAATACTCTATACGTTCCCTGAAAAGAGGAAAATCACCGCATTCTGTTAAGAAAGAATCGCGATCAGTTTTATGTTCATTTAGCACAACAAATTCACACAGTTTTTGGATTATCTCAGCCTCATCAGTGCTTTCACCGATAATTTCACGATATTTCTCATCATTATAGTTTTTGAAATCTATGGAAAACTGAGAAAATAGAGAATAAATGTATCTGCGCTTCAAAATTGGGACAAGATACATACACACTTGAACAATTCTATCTGATGTGTGCTTGTTACTAATGTCGAGAATTGATTCAAAAATTGCCCACAAATCAAGTAATTGATTCTCTTTAGAGATACTATCAAGAGAATGAGAATGGAAACGAGCTGCGTTAATAAGCGCTACTCTCTCTCGAACAGATCTTTGATTGCTGATCGCTGTTTCTAAAGTCTCCATATTCTTAACAATTTGTTCTCTAGAAGGCATTTTAACATGCGATACTGCACTTTTTTCTTGCTCAACTCTAAAAAAATCCGAATCACTATACACGCCGCATTTTGCGGTATTTATGTCATATCGATAGTCATGGTTGTTTAATCGATACAGGGAGGCGTTGATAGAAAGTGTTAATCTAGCACTATAGGCAGCTTGATATGGATCTAAAGCTTTTCGATCTATGATTAGATAGGCTTGATTCCTATTTTTTTGTAAAAATACCTTCTCTGCATGCGATTCATACCTTTGTTCAAAACTTTCTATACAAGACAGGTCCTCGATGTGGTCAGTAAATTGACTAATACGTCCTCTGTTTACGATGAACACTACTGTATAGTTGCTTTTTTTGAATGGAAATGCAGAGAAAAAGTCATTAATCACGTTAGGCGATACTATGTCATTATTTGAATGCCAGAAAACATCAAACATAACTTTTTTGATGTAATTTTGGCTGTATCCAAAGTTAATTAGCTCTGTTAACAACGATTTTACAAGGCTGAATAAATCAAGTTGATCCGATTCTTCATTGGATAGAATCTTCTCTATTACTCTGGTCTTTAATGTCTCATAATACTTGTTGTCTTCAAAGAAACGCGAGTCAATTGCCAATATTGCCTTTTTGATCTCGTCATAGTTTAGCTCCGAAACACTAGTGCTAATTCTGTATCGCTCATTTTGGTACTTTACAAAATATCTCAAAGGACTGTTATTAATAAGATCAAATGCTGGGTCTTTTGTCAGGGAAATGTACAATTCTTCGGCTATGGGCTTGAGTGTTCCTTCAGGGACACCGTGTTTGTCGATTCCATTTATAGCGCTAAGGGCATCTAGACAGAGATAATGGCTATTAAGTGTAGATATTCGATTAGACGGAATAGAATAATCAAAAAGGAGTTCATCAACTAACTGAGCAAAAAATAACAAATTTTTGCACGCAGAAATATCTTTCCATTTGACCAGATTACCCTGTTTCATTTATGGTATCCTTTCTGACTCTCAATTTAGCTGTAAGCTTCAGCACACAAAAACATTTGATTTCATACATCCACATCTGCATCCGTATCAAACAGCGCGTCCAAAGCTGCGTTATCAGTGATCGCCTTGACTTTGTTCCGCACTTGCACCTTCGCCATATCTAAGCGGTAGAAATGTTCCTTGCGGTCTGCGCCCACTTTCTTTCGGATAAGCTGAATACGGTTATAGGTAAATTGGTGCTTGTCCGCAAACTCGGCTAAGCCAACCGCCTTTGCCACATTGTCGGTGCGGCTCGGATCGTGCGGCTCCAAGATACTGTACGAATACTCCTCACCGTCCTTTTCGACGATAAGCAGGTCGGGGTACATGGGAAGAATCTTTCCCGCGCTCCGATAAGGGATGCAGAGAGACCAGGGCTTGCGGTCAAGATTTCTCAGCCACGCATACGCGCCTTTTCCGATTTCTTCAAGCAACAAATCATGTTCCCACGCATTGAGCGTAGTTTGGAAAGTGCCGTCCTGTGCGATATAGATGTGCTTATCATAAGCGCGGCTGTCCTCACCTACGGTAAAGCCCACGCTTGACGGCAAGTGCCAATCTATATCCTGTGGTCTGTCGGTAGCGTCAGACAGGCGTTCATACTCCATACGCCGAGCATCGTTCAGCTTGCCGATTTTGGCGCGGTATTTGTTATACAGCTCCGCGAACTTGTCTTCGCACCAATCGTTGATACGCTGCATAGCGTCATTATGCCCTGCCAGCACGACAACCTCAATTTTTGCGTCCTTATCATCAAGCCCCTGATTATGTTTGAAAATCCAGTAGGCATAATCCAAACCGTCACCGAGTTTTTTACCCGCAACCTTGAAATATCGGTCAATGTCAAATTCGGTCACGATCATGTGGTCAGCTTCGTCCACGCGATAGGCGTTATCGCCATAATCAAAAGTCAGCGATTTCAGATTAAAGCCTGTGATCGCCTGTGCAAGCGCATCGTATTCACCCGCATTTTTGATACTTTCGATTTCATCCGCCATAAGCTGCACAATCGATTTCTGCATATCATGGTGGATATTGATATCGATCATATCGTCCTTGATAGCGCGGCAAAACTGCATGAGCCTACGCAAAGGTGTGATTTTACGCGCCGTTTCAATGCGGTATGTAATCAATTTGCCATCCATATCCGCGAAAACATCAGCAAATTGCGGATCTTGGTAATAGGTCACACCGGTACGATTGGTGACGGTATCGGTGGGGATAATGTCCTCGCCGCTGTTCAGCGCGTCCACAACCTCTTTCACAGTCTGTTCGTTGTAATAGGGCAGGAACAGGCTGACTTCGTTCAGTTCGTCATTGGATGGTATGCGCCGCGCCAATGGAGTACGCACCATGCGCCCCAAAAGCTGCGCGATATAGGTGTAGTCCTGTGCGCTGCGGAACGACATCATAACCTCGGCGCGGGGGCAGTCCCATCCTGTGGAAAGGCTCATTTTGAAAATGACAAAATTGACCTGATCGCTTTCCTCAATGCGGGACGCTTCCATGTAGGGAATCGTCCATGTACCAACGGTCAGCAGCTTCTTGCTGTCCATACAATGCACAACTTCGCCGTTCACAAGGGGACGCCTAAGCTGTGTTTCAAGCATGGCAAGATAGGATTCAATTTCCGTATTGCTGACGATCTTATCGTTGCCGTCCTCAACCTGAATGACAAGGACGGGCTTGACAGTCTTATCCTCGCGTTCTTTTTCGCAATACTGCGCCCATTGCTCCGCTTTGCGCTGCCAACTTGCAACCGCGCCCTGAAACATCGTCATATCGGCATTGATGGCGATTTCGGGATAGTGAATCACAACACGGTCTTTAAGCAGCCCGGAATCACGCACATCTTCGGGCTTGATAATCACTTTGAGTTCGGGGGACTCGGTATTCTCGATCAGCTTATGAAAACGCTGAGGGGTAGCGGTAACGCCAATCACAAGGGGCATTTTGCATAAGCCGTCCGGCGCACTTCCCATGATAAACTTCTGCATGATGGATTTTGCAGCATTTTCGGCTTTTGCGGAAACATTCGTGCCTCTGTGCGCCTCGTCAATGACAAGGTACAGCTTGCCCTTATACTCCCGCACCGTGTTGGTCAGCGTTTCCCAGATGGTATACTGTCGTTTGTCCGATTTATGCGTCAGCAGCTTATCGCTGCCGAGCTTCTGTGTGTTCAGAAAGTAGATATTGCCGCACTCCAAGGTTTCGCTGTCGAAAACGGAGTCGATGGTGTGAATGTTGCGGACACGGATTTTATCGGATTTGCTCTCGATTTTGCGGCGGGACTGCTCGTTGAGTTCGGGCATATCGGACAACCATACAACAATAGCGTCGGGATCGCCCTGTGTTTCAGCCGAACCGAAAAATATGTCCTCAAAAAGCGCGGTCATCACAATGGTCTTACCCGATCCTGTTGGGGCAGAGAAAGAAATGATAACTTGTTCTTCTGCGTCAGACAGGAGCATACTGTTCGCACTGTTGATGCGTTTATGGAGATCAGAGAGTGCGTCCTCCTGAAATCCGAATAGTTTTTCCCTCATGGTCAAATCCTCCTGCTATTGATAACAAAATTATCAATATAGTCCCTGTATAGCTGTGTCACATTTCGGGTGCGAATCCTCGATCCCATTTCCCTGTATGCGTCCTCTGAGTTGGTGACAAGGTAAACATACTCGATATCGGGACGCGCCTCTATTTCAGCCAAAAATGCACCGAAATAACGTTCATCGATCAGCACCGCAAAATTGCTGCTTTCAGGGATCAACATATCGGGCAGTTCTCCATCGGCAAGGACAGGCCGCTTGCCAACCGCGCCCGCTTTCAGCCAAAGCATAGGAAGTATCTCACGAAACTGCTGACCAAGGGCAACGCTGCTCTTATCCAAAAAGCCGAGTTTGAAATACTCCGCATTAGCGGCGAAACCATCAGCCATTTTTATTCTTGAAAGTGCTGGGTATACCGCTTCTTTGGCCTTTTTATAGAATGTTCCACGGAGCTTCTTGCCTGTATTCGGATCTGTAATTTCACCGTCTACCTCAATCATTTTCTCTATCTCACACCCATAATTACCGCTTAATTCATCACCATTAATATCAACACCCTTTATGCTGCAAACCGTTCTAGGCCAAGTGACATATCGGGCAATGCCGAGTTTTTCCCATTCCTCGTCTCCGGGCTGATACCCTTGCTTTTTTAGTGCTTTCGCCTCGTCGTCCGATACTTCGTTGTTCGTAACCAGAATGCAGCGGCGATTGCCGCCGTCCTCTGCATTGAGAAGATTGACGGCATGAAGAGTTGTGCCACTACCTGCAAAGAAATCAACGATAAGGGCATCGGGCTTATTCGCAGTAAAGAAATTCAAGCAGTCCTTTACTGCATATAGGGACTTTGGGAATGTAAAACATCGGTGTACAAGGGGTACAAACAAGATAAAATAGAAATGAGGGGCGATAGAGCGGAAA
>ERZ773235.1651-NODE-1651-length-21715-cov-5.796814_pt1 | contig 21715 bp, 17 predicted proteins | sample MGYA00580522_ERZ773235 | MGnify/ENA primary metagenome ERZ773235 (study PRJEB29015, sample SAMEA2737797) | human gut metagenome | biome: human gut; feature: human-associated habitat; material: faeces | place: China | collected 2012 ...
ACCCCATTTCCTAAACAGTATACCATACTGTCTAACAAATGGGGTGCAGTTCAAAGAAGACGTCCGCTTTTTAACGCGGACGCCTTTTTTATATGGAAATTTTACACACCCGAAGCGCCGTAGTTTGCCAGCACACGGGCGGAGGGGTCGTTGACATTGCAGCCGGGCCATGCCTTGTTGGGCATCCAGAAATCGACGATGGTTCGGCTTTGATCGTAATAATATTTCTCGAAAATTTCGCGGTAGAACAGGCTCTCCTTCGTAAACGGCATACAGTGGGCCGAATAGTTTGCCCGGCGGAGCTGGAACTCCTCGTCGGTGTAGAGGCTGTCGGCGTATTCCTTGATGTCGTCCACCATGCTGTGCCCCACCGCATCCGAGAAGGCGGCCTTTTCGCGCCACAAGATCTCCGGCGGCAGCCAGTCGCCCTCAAAGGCCTTGCGGAGCAGATACTTGCCCTTGCCGTAGCTGTTCAGCTTCTTTTCCGGGTCGATGGCCATGACGTAGCGCACAAAATCGAGGTCGCCGAAGGGGACACGGGCTTCGATGCTGTTGGAGGAGATGCAGCGGTCGGCGCGGAGAACGTCGTACATATACAGCTCCCGGATGCGTTTCTGGCTCTCCTGCTGGAAGGCGTCGGCGGTGGGGGCGTAGTCGGTGTACTTGTAGCCGAACAGCTCGTCGGAAATTTCACCGGTCAGCAGCACGCGGACGTCGGTCTGCTCGTGGATCGCCTTACACAGCAGGTACATGCCCATGCTGGCGCGGATGGTGGTGATATCCCATGTGCCCAGCAGCCGAATGACCTCTTCGAGGCTGTTGATGACCATATCCCGGTTGATGATGATCTCGTGGTGCTCGCTGCCGAGGTACTCGGCGGTCTGGCGGGCGTACTTCAGGTCGATGGCGTCGGTGTCCATGCCGATGGCGAAGGTGCGGATGGGCTTGCCCAGCTTCTTGGCCGCAATGGAGCAGACCAGCGAGGAGTCGAGGCCGCCGGAGAGCAGAAAGCCCACGGGGGCGTCGGCGTCCAGCCGCTTTTCCACGCCTGCGATCAGCTTTTCGCGGATGTTCTTCAGGATGGTGGGCATGTCGTCCTGCATGGGGGCGGGCACATCGGCGATGTCCTCGTAGCGGACGAAGCGGCCGTCGCAGTAGTAGCTGCCGATGGGGAAAGGCCGGATGTCGTCGCACCAGCCGATGAGGTTCTGCATCTCGGAGGCAAAGGCGATCTGATGGCTGGACTTGGAGTAGCCGTAGAACAGCGGCCGGATGCCAATGGGGTCGCGGGCGGCAACGAGCCGGTCCTTGCGGGAATCGTACAGGATCAGTGCGAATTCGGCATCCATGTGGCGGAACATGTCGAGGCCGTACTCATAATAAAGCGGCAGCAGGATCTCGCAGTCGCAGTCGGACTGGAACTTGTAGCCCCGGCGCTTCAGGATCTCCTTCTCGAACCGGAAGCCGTACAGCTCGCCGTTGCAGACCACACAGTCCGCCCCGCGGTAGAAGGGCTGCATTCCCTCCGGCGTCAGGCCCATGATGGCCAGCCGCCCGAAGCCCATCAGGCCGAAAGGCCCTTCCACGACCCGCTGGTCGTCCGGCCCGCGCATCACGGTGCGCAGCAGATACTCTTTGAACTTGTCGGCACTCAGGTCGTGCCCGGTATAGCCCATTACACAACACATATTTCTTACCCCTCTCAAATGCTTCGAGGAAAACAAAAATACGGCAGCCTTCCTTCCATTGCTAGGACGAATGCTGCCGTATCCGTGGTGCCACCTAAATTACCGGTACGCAGGGCATACCAGTCACTTTTGTACGCTCTCCCCGTTGAAAGCACTGCCGCGATAACGAGCGGCGGACGTCTGCCCCTACTGTACGCCTTGCGCGGGTTCAGGGGGAAGCTCACGGGGGTTCGTTCGGGTTCGGCTCTCTGCGCGGCTTCCACCTGCCCGCGCTCTCTGAAAAAGAGCGGTTGAACCTTACTTTTCCCGGTCAACGCTTTTCTTGCCTGAATTGTATCACGGCTTTTTGTCCGTGTCAACACAGCAATCGCATTTTTGTGCGGTCTGCTCCGGTTTGGCCTGATTTTGTGCGCAATAGCGGCACAATCCGTACAAAACGCTGCCCTCACACTGAAGGGTGAAGCCGTGTTCGGCCATCAGGTGCGCCCGCACTTCGTCCATGAAGTGACAGTCGAGGTGGTAGATGCGCCCGCACTGCACGCACTTGAGGTGCAGATGCTCGCGGCAGTGGCGGCCCTCGTCAACGTACTGGAACACCGCTTTTTCGCCTTTGTCCGCCACATATTTCATAATGCGCTGCTCGCCCGCCAGTTTGTCGAGGTAGCGGTACACCGTGGTGGGGTTTGGGCTGGCGCCCTCGGCCTCCAAGTGTTCCAGAATGTTCGACGCACTGACCGCGTGCTGCCGGTTGTTGATGAGATAATCCAAGATGAGCTGACGGGTCTTGGTGTTGTAGCCGCCGCGTCCTGCCATGATATCCGCCTTCCTTTCTGCACCAAGTGTACCACAATTTATTTATCGATGCAAAACAAGACGCGGAAGTTGGCGACAAGCACAAAAAACTTTGTCAAAATTGCGAGAATGTCGGGCATGATCTCTGTACAAAACGGAAAAGCTCCCAATCTTTTGGAAAAACTCTTGTAAAGATTGACCGGTTGTGTGATAATATCTGTATGAGATGGCTTGGATTATTTTAGGGATACAAGCTGCCTTCGGGCGGCTTTGTGTTGTGCTGAGCAAAATTTGGAGCAGAACTTGAGACGCTCTGTTCGATTAGGAGATTGGAATGATGAAAGAGATGGAACCCCAGACCAAGCCCAGTTTGAAGCTGCAGGCTTACCAATATCTGAAAACAAAGATCCTGAACTGCGAGTACCGTCCCAATGAGTTTCTCAACGAGCAGAAGCTCTGTGCGGAGATGGGCAACATCAGCCGCACCCCCATGCGGGATGCGCTGGGGCGCTTGGAGCAGGAGGGTCTGATCACCATCCTGCCCAAAAAGGGCCTGATGGTTTCGGGTATCACCGAAGAGGACGTGCACAGCATGTTCGAGATGCGCTTGCTGGTGGAGCCCTATGCGCTGCGCAATTACGGGAATCTGATCCCCCGGCAGGAGCTGGAAGATTACAAGGAATTGATGCACCACCCGGACCGCATCGACGACTTCTGCAAGTCGGACGACGACTTCCACGCGCTGCTGATGAGCAGCCTTCCCAACAAGTACCTGCGCTCGGCCTATGACCGCATCACCGGCCTGAACACCCGCTTCCGCATCATGACCGGCAAGGTGAGCATGATCAATCAGGATCAGACCTGCGAGGAGCATCTGCTGATCCTCGACGCGGCCCTGAACGACAACTGGGACACCGCCGCCGATGCTCTCCAGCACCATCTGGAGCTGGCCCGCGATAAGGCCGAGGGTGTCATTAAAGTCATTCGTCTTTGGTAAAAACCTCTCAGTCGAGCCTACGGCTCGCCAGCTCCCCTACTAGGGGAGCCCTTGGCAGGTCGGTTTTGAGAATACTGGCTGAGAAAGTTATTAAAAACTGTGAAATGGAGTGCTCCGCTGCCTAGGGTAGCGGGGCATTTTTGTTATTTTGGTATAAAAAATTTCATAGAAATCATAAGAAATTGACATTGAAAGTTATTTAACAATGTGGTACAGTAAGAGCAAAGAAATGCCCTGCCGCTCGGTATGCCCTGCCGCTCGGTGCGGGGCAAATGGATTTGGAGGATATAAACTATGGCTGACCGCATTGTTCTGAATACGATCTCCTACCATGGCCACGGTGCCATCGAGAACATTGTTCCCGAATTGACCGCCCGCGGCTGCAAGAAGGCTTTCGTCTGCTCTGACCCGGACCTGATCAAGTTCGGCGTCACCAAGAAAGTCACCGACCTGTTGGATGCTGCAAACTTTGCCTATACTGTTTACAGCGAGATCAAGCCCAACCCCACCATCGCCAATGTGCAGGACGGCGTGGCTGCGTTCAAGGCCGCAGAAGCGGACTGCATGGTCGCCATCGGCGGCGGCTCCTCCATGGATACCGCAAAGGCCATCGGCATCATCATCAACAACCCCGAATTCGCCGACGTCCGCTCTTTGGAAGGCGTTGCTCCCACCAAGAAGCACGCGGTCTTCACCATCGCCGTGCCTACCACCGCCGGTACTGCGGCGGAGGTCACCATCAACTACGTCATCACCGACGTGGAGAAGAAGCGCAAGTTCGTCTGCGTCGATACCAACGATATCCCGGAGATCGCAGTCGTCGATCCCGACATGATGGCTTCCATGCCCAAGGGCTTGACCGCCGCTACCGGTATGGACGCGCTGACCCATGCCATTGAGGGCTATATCACCAAGGGCCACTGCACCATCTCCGATATGTTCCATCTGGAAGCCATCAAGCTCATCAGCGAGAACCTGCGCGGCGCTGTCCAGAACACCCCGGAAGGCCGCGAGGGCATGGCTCTGGGCCAGTACATCGCCGGTATGGGCTTCTCCAACGTGGGTCTGGGCATTGTGCACTCCATGGCACACGGCCTGTCGGCCCTGTATGATACCCCGCACGGTGTGGCTTGCGCCATCCTGCTGCCGGTGGGTCTGGAATATAACAAGGACGTTGCCGGGGAGCGTTACCGCGCCGTTGGCAAGGCCATGGGCGTGAAGGGCATCGATGAGATGAACGATGCCGAGGCCGCCGATGCTACCATCGCCGCCGTCAAGCAGCTCTCTGCCGACGTGGGCATCCCCGCAAACCTGCGGGGCATCCTGAAGGAAGAGGACATCCAGTTCCTCGCCGAGTCCGCTTATGCGGACGCCTGCCGCCCCGGCAACCCGCGTGATACCAGCGTGGAAGAGATCGTCGCGTTGTACAAGAGCCAACTGTAACCGAGAAGCAGAAAGGGCCGGGAACCGGAGTTCCCGGCCCCTTTTTGATTCTCTGAGAAAGGAGCCCTATGGATCTGAATTTCTATACCCTCAGCGTCATTTATCTGGTCTACTCGTTCCTCGGCTGGGTGGGGGAGACGGTCGTGGCCACCATTAAGGGCCGCCAGTTCACCAACCGCGGCATGGCGTCCGGCCCGTTCTGCTTCGTCTATGGCACGGCAGGGGTCTTGCTGGCGGTGGGTCTGGCCGACCTGCGCACCAATTGGCTGGCGCTGTTCGCGGGCAGCTTCCTCATCGCGACGGTGGTGGAGTGGGTCACGGCGAAATTTTTGGAGCGGGTGCACCACCGCCGCTGGTGGGACTACTCCGGCAAAAAGTTCAACCTTGACGGCTACGTCTGCCTCCAATATTCGGTGCTGTGGGGTGTGCTGGGCGCGGTGAGCGTCCGCTGGGGCAACGACCTGCTGCTGCGGCTCTGTGCCTTTTTCCCGCCGCTGCTTTTCCATATTGCGGTCTGGGTCAGCATGAGCATTGCGGCCCTTGACCAGATCAGCGCGGCGGTGGTCGTGGAGCGGTATGCGGCCAAGCACCCGCGCCTTGAGCAGCTGGGGCAGGAGCTGGGCAAGGGGAAGAGCCGCCTCCAGCAGAAGATCGCGGCCAGCGTGGAGCGCCGCATCCAGAAAGCCTACCCCGAAGCGGCCCGCCCGGAGCCGACCACCACCGCCGAAAAGGCCATGAGCTTTTCCGACCTTGTCTGGCTGTTCGTGGTGGGCGCTTTCCTCGGCGACGTGGTGGAGACCATTTTCTGCCGGGTCACGGCGGGGGTCTGGATGAGCCGGTCCAGCCTTGTGTGGGGCCCCTTCAGCGTGGTGTGGGGGCTGGCGCTGGTGCTGGCCGCCGTCCTGCTGCGGGGCAGCGAGCGCAAGAGCGAGAGCCGCATCTTCTGGTTTGGCGTCATCCTCGGCGGCGCGTATGAGTATGTGTGCAGCGCCGTCACCGAGCTGCTGTTCGGCACCGTGTTCTGGGATTACAGCGGCTTCAAGTTCAACCTTGGCGGCCGCATCAACCTGCTGTACTGCTTTTTCTGGGGCATCGCGGCCGTGGCATGGATCCGGTATGGCTACCCGCTGGTGGCCAAGGGGATGAACAAACTGAAGACTCACATCCGCCCGTGGATGACGGCGGCGCTGGCCGTCTTCATGGCGGTGAACATGGGGGTGTCGGCTCTGGCGATGGCCCGGTACGACGCCCGCACCAGCGGCGTGGAAGCAGCGACCCCGCTGGCGGTTTTTCTGGACGCTCATTTTGACAACGCGCGGATGGAGCGCATCTATCCCAACGCCAAAAAAGTGGAGAAAGCCGAATAAGATCTGCGCTTTTGCTTGAAAGTCCGGCAGAAGTACGGTACAATGCCCGCCCTGCTCAAGGGCAGGCTCTCCCGCTGGCAGGGCGTCCTGATGCTCTGTATCTACGCCGCCTTCTGCGCCGCCCAGTTTGCGATGTGATCGATCTTGTATAGAAAAACCCCCGCCGACCGGCGGGGGTTTTGCGTTTTATAAAGTTTTACTGCTGTGCGAAGAGCTTCACTTCGTCCTTGTCCATGAAAGCAGCACCGGCGAAACCGGCGGCTTCCAGCTGGCCCAGCTGCTTGCCGAGCTTCTTGCCCTGCGGCAGGATGGTGACGTTGTAGCGGTCGCGGAGGGAAGCGGCCTTGGCGAGGACAGCGGGGAAGTCGGCCTCCTTGCCGTAGAGCAGCGCGATCTTCTGCTTGGCACCGGGGATCTGGTAGCCCTGCTCCAGCAGGATGCCGCAGACGCGCTCGAAGCCGATGGAGAAACCGACGGCGGGCACCTGCGTGCCGAGGAACTTGCCGACCATGTTGTCGTAACGGCCGCCGCCCGCGACTGCGCCGCTGAACTGCGGGCAGGTGATCTCAAACACCATACCGGTATAGTAGCCCTGACCGCGCACGAGGCTGGGGCAGTAGGCCACCGAGAAGCGGCCGCCCGCAATGGCGTTGGCCGTGGCGAGGACGTACTTCAGGTCGTCGGCGATGGCGGGGTCGGCGCAGCGGGAAGCAACGGCGTCCAGCGTGACCTCCCCGGCGGCGATAAAATCAGCCAGTGCGTTGATGGCGTTTTCGGGCAGCTGCTTTTCGGTCAGCTCGGCCTTGACGCCGTCGGCACCGATCTTGTCCATCTTGTCGAAGGTGATGCAGACGGAATCCAGCGTGTCGGCGGCAAAGCCCATGCTCTCCAGCATCCCGCGGAGGATGCGGCGGTCGTTGATGTTGACCGTGAAGCCGGTGAAGCCGATGTTCAGCAGGGCGCGGGTGGTCACATCGATCAGCTCGACCTCGGCGTTGGGGGACTCATCCCCCAGAATGTCGATGTCGCACTGGACGAACTCCCGCAGACGGCCCTTCTGGGGGCGTTCGGCGCGGAAGACGCGGTCGGTCTGGATCACCTTGAAGGGGTTGGGCAGCTTATCCTTATTAGCGGCGTAGTAGCGGCTCAGCGGCAGGGTAAGGTCGTAGCGCAGACCCATGTCGGACAGCTGCTTGGGGTCGCCGGTGTTCAGGGCGGCGGTGAGCTTGTCGCCGCGCTTGAGCACCTTGAAGATCAGGTTCAGGTTGTCGCCGCCGTCGGACTTGTCGAGGTTCTCCATATCCTCCAGCATGGGGGTGGAGATGCGCTCGAAACCGGAAGCGCGGTAAGTTTCCAGAATCTTGCCCTGAATGTAGTCGCGCAGGGTCTGCTCGGCGGGGAGCAGGTCACGCATCCCTTTCAATGCTTGTGTTTTCATGGTTGCAATTCCTCTCTTTACGGTTCAAATTCTTCCCAATCACTCTAATTATAAAAGAATCTGTTCGTTTGTCAATCAAAAAGGGCAGACTAAAGGGTGAGGTGAGACAGATGCAGAAGCTTTCCCAAAAACATCCGTGGGCCATTCTGGCGGCAGGAGCGGCCATTCAGGTGCTGACGGGTCTGCCCGCAGCGTGGGGCGTGTTCCAGCAGCCGGTGATGGAGGAGTACGGCCTGAGCGAACAGGGGGCCGGGTATGCCTTTGGCATTTTGATCGCGGCCTTCGGCGTCGGGTGCGTCATCGGCGGCTTTTTGCAGGACCGGAAAGGCCCCCGCTGCGCGGCGCTCTGGGGCACGGCCCTGCTCTGCGGCGGGTTCTTTGCGGCGGCCCTTCTGCCGGGGGAGAAGGGCGGCTTTTTCTTTGGGGTGTTCAGCATCCCGGCGGGGCTGGGCACGGCGTTCTTGTACCCGTCCATCCAGTCCTGCGCCCAGAAGTGGTACAAGGGCCGGAAGGGCCTTGCCACCGGTGTCATCGGCGGGGCGGTGGGACTTTCCGGTGCGTTCCTGACCGTTTTTGTCCGAACGGCGCTCAAGGGCTTCGGGCCGGTGCAGGGCATCCGGGGGGCTTTCTGGGCGCTGGGGGTGCTGACGCTGCCGGTCTGCTTTGGGGGCAGCATGCTGCTGGTGGACCCGCCGCCCGAAAAGCCGAAGCCGGAACAGCAGGGCAAAGGCAAAACGGCTCCGCCGCTGGATCTGGCCCCTTTGCAGATGCTCCGCACCAAGCAATACTGGCTCTGCGCCGGGGCAGTCTGCTTTTCCACCCCGGCGGTGCTGCTGTTCAGCCCCATCATCCTGAAACTGGGGATGGAGCGGGGCTTGGATGAGACGGCAGCGCTCTGGAGCGTGGTGCTGGGCAGCGTGGGCAGCGCGGCGGGGCGGCTGCTGATGCCGATGCTCAGCGACAAGATCGGCCGCCGCCCCACCGATCTGATCCTGTTCGGGGCATCGCTGGGACTGTCCGCAGCCTTTCTGTTCGCGCAGGGTTGGGCCGTGGTGGCGGTGTATGCCAGCCTGACGTTCTGCTATTCGGCGCTGGCGGCGGTGCTGCCCGCCCTTTCCACCGACCTGTTCGGTCTGCCCCATGCGGGGGTCAACTACGGCTTTCTGGCGCTGGGGCAGAGCGTGGGCAGCCTTGCCTTCCCCTTTGCGGCGAACCTCTGGGGGCTGGAAACCGGGCGGCACTGGCTGGCCATGGGCGGCGCGGCGGCAGGCTTTGCGGCCATCTGGGCGCTGCAGCCCGTCCAACCGACCCGCCCGCCCAAGGAAAATTAAGCCTTTGAGCAAAGCTGACAAAAAATTATCAATCAAGAGGGCAAAAGCATAAAATGTGGTGGTTAGTTACGTATAACCGTCGAAAAGTTTGCGAGAAAATTGTCATAAACGTCTTGCAAATTGCGCCAAGGTTCTCTATAATAAAATCATGCGTGGTAGTACCGGCGGCGCTGATGAGAGCAGCGGCAGCCGGTCAAATGCAAACAGCGGGGGAGCCCCCCTGCTGTATGGCATCAATTTGTCAAAAGGAGAGTATGATTATGACCTATTCGCAGCAAGTACAGAATATGTGCCCGATCACCAAAGGTCCTAAGCATGGTCCGGCCCCCATCCCCGAAGAGGGCGCATGGGTCAAGGCCTATGAAGTGAAGGACATCAGCGGCTACACCCACGGTGTTGGCTGGTGTGCACCTCAGCAGGGTACCTGCAAGCTGTCTCTGAACATCAAGAACGGCGTCATCGAAGAGGCTCTGGTCGAGACCATCGGCTGCTCCGGCATGACCCACTCCGCCGCTATGGCTGGCGAGATCCTGCCCGGCAAGACCATTCTGGAAGCCCTGAACACCGACCTCGTCTGCGACGCCATCAACGTGGCAATGCGCGAGCTGTTCCTGCAGATCGTTTACGGCCGCAGCCAGACCGCTTTCTCTGAGGACGGTCTGCCCATCGGCGCAGGTCTGGACGATCTGGGCAAGGGTCTGCGTTCCATGACCGGCACCATCTTCTCCACCAAGGAGAAGGGCGTCCGTTATCTGGAGCTGACCGAGGGCTACATCAACAAGCTGGCTGTGGACGAGAACGGCGAAGTCATCGGCTACCAGTTCGTCAAGCTGGGCAAGATGATGGAGGACATCCGTCACGGCAAGACCCCCAATGAGGCTTATGAGAAGAACGTGGGCACTTACGGCCGCTTCAGCGCAGATCAGGGCGCCGTCAAGTACATCGACCCGCGTGAGGAATAAGAGAGGAGGAACAACTCATGGCAACTTTTGAATCTATGGATCGCCGCATGCCGAAGATCGAGGCATGCCTGAAGGCCAACGGCCTTGAATCTCTGGACGCTTGCAACGAGATGCTCCTCGCAAAGGGCATTGACTGCGATAAGATCGTCCGCGGCGTGCAGCCCATCTGCTTCGATAACGCAGTCTGGGCCTACACTCTGGGCACTGCCATCGCCGTCAAGCGCGGCCTGACCGATGCTGCCGAGTGTGCTGCTGCCATCGGCGAAGGTCTGGAAGCTTTCACCATCCCCGGCTCTGTCGCTGAGCAGCGTCAGGTCGGTCTGGGCCACGGCAATCTGGGCGCTCGTCTGCTGAGCGAGGACACCACCTGCTTCGCTTTCCTCGCCGGCCACGAGTCCTTCGCAGCCGCTGAGGGTGCCATCGGCATCGCCCGCACCGCAAACAAGGTCCGCAAGACCCCCCTGCGCGTCATCCTGAACGGCCTCGGCAAGGATGCTGCTTACATCATCTCCCGCATCAACGGCTTCACTTATGTGCAGACCGAGTATGACATCCCCTCCCAGACTCTGACCGTCGTCAAGGAGATCCCCTTCTCCACCGGCGAGCGTGCAGCCGTCAAGTGCTATGGCGCCAACGACGTCATGGAGGGTGTTGCCATCATGAAGAAGGAGGACGTCCAGTGCTCCATCACCGGTAACTCCACCAACCCCGTCCGCTTCCAGCACCTCGTTGCCGGCACCTACAAGAAGTGGGCCATCGAGAACGGCAAGAAGTACTTCTCCGTCGCTTCCGGCGGCGGCACGGGCCGTACCCTGCACCCCGATAACGTGGCCGCTGGTCCTGCCAGCTACGGCCTGACCGACTCTCTGGGCCGCGTCCATGGCGATGCTCAGTTTGCTGGTTCTTCTTCTGTGCCCGCACACGTTGAGATGATGGGTCTGATCGGCATGGGCAACAACCCCATGGTCGGTGCAACCGTCGCTTGCGCTGTTGCTGCTGCTCAGGCAAACGCCTAAGTTCATCCTGAAATAAGCGTTTTCGCGGCCTCCCGGAGTACTTCGGGAGGCCGCTTTTGCGTTTCGAGGGGCAGAAACTCCACAAAACCTTACTTTTTTGTTGAAAAAATAGTGAAATGAAATTTGGACGCTTGTGCAACTTGAAAAAATGCGATACACTACACTTATACATATCCGGAATCCGCCGGGCGGAACGGCCGACCCGGACCAATATAGGAGGAACAGTGATCATGAACTGGAAAAAGAAGAAGGACAACCCGGAAGCTCAAGCGCCCGAAGCCGCAGCAGCGGGCAAGGGCCCTGCCGCGTTCTGGAAGAAGAATTGGAAATTGCTGGTGCCGGCAGCCTGTGTCATCGTGGCGGGCGGTGCCTTTTTGCTTTGGCCCAAACAGGCCAAACCCGCCAGCGTGGACGCTAGCTATACGGAGACGGCCCCGGAGTACCGGAACGTTTCCAACACCCTGAGCGGCACCGGTACGCTGAACCCGGCCAACACCTACACCGTGAAGTCTCTGGTGGACGGCAAGGTGCTGACCAGCACCATGGAAGAGGGCGACACCGTGGATGAGGGCACCGTGCTCTACACCATCGACAGCTCAGACGCTTCCACCAACTTCGAAAAGGCTGAGATCGCCATGCAGCAAGCCCAGCGCAGCTACGATAAGGTCGTGGACCGCCAGTATGTCCGCGCCGAAGTGGCGGGCACTGTGAGCAATCTGAAGGTGAACAAGGGCGACGAAGTGACCAGCGGGCAGGAGGTGGCTGTCATCCGCGACAGCTCCAAGATGCTGCTGACGCTGGAGTTCCCCGCCGCCGATGCCGCCAATTTCTCGGTGGGGCAGAGCGCCGACGTGACGCTGGACGGCACCTTTGAGCAATTGACCGGCACCGTCACCTCTGTGACCGGCACCGACGCGCTGAGCGCGGGCAACCTGCTGACCCGTACCGTGACCATTGCTGTGCGCAACGCGGGCGGCCTGACCACCGCACAGGCAGCCACCGCCTCCATCAACGGCGTCAGCTCCATCGGCTCCGCCGTCTTCGGCTATCAGGCCGAGCGGACCCTGACCGCACAGGCTGCCGGTACCGTGACTGCCATCAACGTGCAGGAGGGTGCCGAGGTCGCAAAGGACGATATCCTCATCGGCCTTTCCGGCGATGACCTGACCGAGTCCATCCAGTCTGCATCCGAGTCCCTGCGCAGCGCCGAGATCTCGATGCAGAATTTGCAGGACGCCATGAACAACTACACCATCACCGCCCCCATCAACGGCACCATCATCGAAAAGGATGCCAAGGCGGGCGACGCGGCAAAGGCGGGCGATACCCTTTGCATCGTCTACGACCTGAGCTATCTTGAAATGAGCATCAACGTGGATGAGCTGCAGATCAGCTCCATCTCGGTGGGCCAGAAGGTCCAGATCACCGCCGACGCCGTGCAGGATAAGACCTACGTCGGCACCGTGACCCGCGTCTCCATGAAGGGCTCCGCCAACGGCGGCACCACCACCTATCCCGTCACCATCCGCATCGACGACACCGACGGTCTGCGCCCCGGCATGAACGCCAACGCCGAGATCGTGGTGGCCGAGGCCACCAACGCCCTCTGCGTGCCCAACGCAGCGGTGCTGCGGGGCGGCTATGTCCTCGTCACGCAGGATTCCCCCAGCGCTTCCAACGCCGAGCAGGGGATGGAAGCCCCGGAGGGCTTCGTCTACGTCGCTGTTAAGACCGGCGTCAGCGATGACGACTACACTCAGATCGTCAGCGGCATTCAGGAGGGGGATACCATTGGCTACGACCCCAACTCCATCAGTTCCGACGACTACTATGACGACGGCAGCGGCAGCATGATGATATTCTGATAGGAGGAACGATGAGCGCTCTGATCGAATTTGATGAGGTCTGCAAATATTACCAGATGGGCGACACCACGGTAAAAGCGGCCGACCACATCACCATGAAAATAGACAAAGGCGAGTTCGTCGCCATCGTCGGCCAGTCTGGCTCCGGCAAATCCACCTGCATGAACATCATCGGCTGCTTGGATGTGCCCACCCACGGCACCTACCGGCTGAACGGCAAGGACGTAGGCAAGATGAGCCGCAACGAACTGGCTGCCATCCGCAACGAGATGCTGGGCTTCATCTTCCAGCAGTATAACCTGCTGCCCCGGCTAAACCTGCTGGAGAACGTGGAGGTGCCGCTGGTGTATGCGGGCATCCCCCGCGCCGTGCGCCACCGCCGCGCCCGCGAGGTGCTGGAGCGGGTGGGCCTTGGCGATAAGGTCAAGAACAGGCCCAACCAGCTTTCCGGCGGCCAGCAGCAGCGCGTTTCCATCGCGCGGGCGCTGGTGCGCAACCCGGCGGTCATTCTGGCCGACGAACCCACCGGTGCGCTGGACTCCCACACCGGCCGCGAAGTGCTGGCGATGCTCCAGCAGATGCACGAGGAGGGCCACACCGTCGTCCTCATCACCCACGATAATTCCATCGCCGTACAGGCCGACCGCATCATCCGCTTGGAGGATGGCCGGGTGGTGTACGACGGCGATTCCCACGCGCCGGAGGCCTTCGTCCAGCCGACGCTGGTGCCGGAGACCCCGGCGGCAGAAAAGGAGGCGGAAGCATGATCGTTGAGACCTTCCGGCAGGCCATCCAGAACGTCTGGAGCAACAAGCTCCGCACCTTTTTGACCATGCTGGGCATCATCATCGGCGTCATGGCGGTCATCGTCATCGTCGGCCTCGGCAACGGCATGACCCAGAGTATGCGGGACAGCTTCTCGGCCATGGGCACCAACACCCTGTCCATCAATATCTGGGGCTACGGCTCCCGCACCGTGACGGTGGAGGATGTGTACGCCATCGGCACCAAGAACCCGGACCTGATCCAGTCCATCTCGCCCCAGATCGATTTCAGCAACAACACCCCGAAGGTGGGCACCACGACCTACCGCTACAGCAATGTTGCCGGCGTGGACGAAAATTTCACCTCCATGAAGAACTACACCGTCGCCCAAGGCCGCGGCTTGCAGTACATGGATATGAAGGACAACAAGCAGGTCTGCGTCATCGGCGATTACCTCAACCGCGTGGCCTACGGCGGGCGGGGCGTGGGCCAGACCATCAAGCTGGGGCCCTACAAGTTCCGCATCGTGGGTGTGCTGAACGCCAAGGTGAACAACACCTCCATGCAGCAGGGCTCGGACGATGACTGCATCTACCTGCCCTACACCATCGCAATGCGCCTTTCCAATACGGCCATGGCCAGCAGCTACATCGCCATCATGAGCGATGAAAGCAAGGCCAATGAGGCCAAAGCCGCCGTGGAAGCGTACCTGACCGACCTGTTCAAGAGCGACAGCGCCTTCTACGTTTACAGCGCGAGCGAGTGGCTGGAAGAGATGAACAACATGATCAACATGGTCATCGTCATCCTCACCGGCATCGCCAGCATCTCGCTGCTGGTGGGCGGCATCGGCATCATGAACATCATGCTCGTCTCCGTCACCGAGCGCACCCGTGAGATCGGCATCCGCAAGGCGCTGGGTGCGAAAGAGCGGGTCATCCTTTCCCAGTTCGTTGTGGAGGCGGCTACCACCTCCGCGCTGGGCGGTGTGCTGGGCATCGTGCTGGGCTACATCGTCTCGATGGCAGCCAACCACATCCTGCCCATGATCTCGTCGGACATCGATGTCACGGTCAGCCCGTCCTTCAACTCCATTGCAGTGGCCTTCGGCATCTCGGTCTTCATCGGCGTGCTGTTCGGCTACCTGCCCGCCAAGCGGGCGGCCCGGCTCAACCCCATCGAAGCCCTTCGTTACGATTAAGGAGGTTTCCCTCATGAAAAAACGTCTTCTCGCATTCCTGCTCGCGGTCAGCATTGCCGTGTCGATGCTGGCGCTCCCGGCTTCGGCTGCGGGCAATGCCAACACCGCCGTCCAGTTGTCCATCACCCTGAACGGCATGGACTCCGCCCAGACCGCCGCCCTGAACGCTGTGGTCACCCGCGGGGCCTTTGCCCGGATGCTGGTGTCCTACTCCACCTTCCGGGAGAGCGTCGGCTCGCAGGGGGCCGTGGGCACCCTGTATAAGGACCTGCCCGGCACCTCCGCTTACGCCCCCTATGTCCGCATCGCGGTGCAGCAGGGCTGGCTGAGTGGCTACACCGACGGCACCTTCCGCCCGGACAACGCCGTGACGCTGGAAGAGGCCGTCACTGCCGTCCTTAAGCTGCTGGGCTATAAGATGACCGAGCTGAGCGGCTCCTTCCCCCAAGCGCAGCTGAACAAGGCCAGCGAGCTGGGGCTGCGCAACCAGCTGGACCGCCAGCAGGGCGAGGCGCTGAACTATGAAGAATGCGCCATCCTGATGTACAACGCCCTGACGGCCAACTCCGCCAGCGGCAGCGCCTACGGCACCTCGCTGGGCTTCACCGTCTCCAACGGTCAGGTGGATACCTCCAGCGTCATGATGAGCAGCCTGAAGGGCCCCTTCATTGCGGACGGCACCACCCAGCTTCCCTTCACCCCGGCCAGCATCTACCGCAACGATAAGGTCTCCGGTTCTGCCGAGTTGAACCAATACGATGTGTATTACTACAGCGAGAGTTTACAGACCGTCTGGATCTACACCCGCCGCGCGGCGGGCCGCATCACGGCCGTTTCCCCCAGCGCCAGCGCACCCACCTCGGTGACCGTCGCGGGCAGCACCTATACCCTCGGCTCCTCGGCCGTGGCGTCGCAGGTGTCCTCCCTGAACGGCGGCGGCGTGGGTCAGGTCGTGACCCTGCTGCTGGGCATGAACAATGAGGCCGCCGGTATCGTGACCGGCGAAGAGGCCGACAGCGTCTTCTATGGCGTTGTCCAGTCCTCATCCCGCAGCCTGATCGAAGAAAACGGAGCGGACGTGCTGCAGAAGGTGGCTGTCTACTGCACCGACGGCATCACCCGCACCGTGAATGTGGACAAGAGCCTGAACTTCCCGGCGGGCTGGCTGGTGGAGATCACCGTCAGCCCCGACGGCGAGAACGTGGAGCGGATCGACAGCCGCTCCACCAGCGGCACCATCAACGAGGCAGCCACGGCGCTGGGCGGTGCCGCCCTTGCCGACGACGTAGAAATTCTGGATACGACTTCGGAGGGTGTGGCTGGGACGGTTCGTCCCAGCCGCCTATCGGGGGTAACACTGAGAAGCTCCGACGTCCGCTACTACACCGTCAATGAGGCGGGCCAGATCGACCGCCTGATCCTGAACGATGTCACCGGCGATCTGTGGAAATACGGCGTGCTGGACGACGTGAAGAACCTCGCCGCCAACTACACCGATCTCAAGAGCTTTATTGGCAGCTTCCAGACCAGCGACGATTCCTCCGGTACCGCTGCCACCCCGAAGACGACCACCACGACTACCACTACCGGTGCGGCCTCCGGCACCACAGGTACTGCGGGAACCACCGGCAGCACGACCGGAACCACTGCCACCACGGCCGCTGCCACGGTAGCCGGGCAGGTGTCGAACCTGCTGGTGCCCACCACCAGCGAGATCTTGTGGGGCATCGTCTCCGGCGATATCCTCTCGACCTCGTGGCAGAAGCTGACCAGCAACACCGGTTCGCTGCTGAGCATCGGCTTCAAACAGGTGGCAGAGATCACCGGCACCCCCTTCAAGCAGATCCTGAACTTCATCGGCGGCGGCGCGACTTACGTCTGCTACGTCAACGGTTCGCAGGTCAGCTTCACCACGGCCATCAAGTACCCGGTCATCGCGGGCGGCGTTGCGGCCCGGCAGGAGACCACCGGCTCGATCAAGACCATGGTTCAGTTGATGCCCCTGAGGATCGACCGGGTGGGCGCGGCGTCGGTGCTGTCGGGCGGCACCCGCTATGAAATGGCCGACGACGCGCAGGTCTACCTGTGGTACAAGGGCCAGTATTACCCCACCAAGCTCAGTTATGTCAACACCGACGAATACAAGCTCACCGGCTGGTACGACAACTTTGGCTGTGCGGCGGGCAAGAAGGTCCGCGTCATCATCGCGGTCAAGAACGATTGAGCCTAAAATCGAACAGCGGCGTTTGCCGCACACTGCGGCAGCTGCGCTGGGTGCTTTACCCGCGCCGCTGCCCTTTTTGCGACCGGGTGCTGGGAACGGTGAGCCCCTGCCCCGATTGCTGTGCGGAACTGGATGCGCTGCGCCGCAAGCCGACCATGCGCCTCTCGGCGGGGCTGCACTATCTGGGCCGCTTGGAGGGCGCGGCGGCTCCCTACCGCTATGCGGGCGGTGTCCGGCGGGGCGTGCTGCGGGCGAAGTACCAAGCGGCCCCGTGGACGGCCGACGAGCTGGGGGCCGAGATGGCCCGGCTCCTCTTCGGCAGCGAAGCAAAGATGGGCACCTTCGGCCCGGAGGTCCAGCCGGTACCGGGCCTTGCGCTGAGTTACGACTGCATCGTGCCGGTGCCCGCTTCCAGCCGGGCACGCGGCTACAACGTCCCGGAGCGGATGGCCCGCCCCATCGCCCGCGCGGTGGGGGTTCCGCTGGAATCCAAGGCCCTTGTCCGGGTCCATGCCGCCCGGCGGCAGGAGGGGCTTTCCCTCGACGAGCGGCTGGCCAATGTGGCCGGGGCCTTTGCCGTGCCCGACCCGGAGCGGGTGGAGGGCAAGCGCGTCCTCCTTGTGGACGATGTCATCACCACCGGCGCAACAGCCGCCGCCTGTGCACAGGCTCTGCTGGCCGCCGGTGCCCAGAGCATCTTTGCCGTGGCCTTGGCCACCGTGGAGTTCGACGCCCGCCCGCAGCCCTCCGCGCAGATCCATGAAAATTCTGAGGAAGAAAATTGAAAAAGTGCTTGACAAAACAGCCTTCGTCGGGTATACTAAATGAGCTGTGAGCGGCAGAACGCTGGCAGATATCCGGGTGTAGCGCAGTTTTGGTAGCGCGCTTGAATGGGGTTCAAGAGGCCGTGAGTTCGATTCTCGCCACTCGGACCAAACAAAAATAATCCGAACTTGTTTCCGATAGGAGATGGGTTCGGATTATTTGTTTTCTTCGGAAAATTAGCGTTTGCGAAGCAATGAATGCTGGACAGTACCATTTTTGAGCTGGTGTTGTCCAGCATTTTTTTGGGCGTTGACTGACCAATTTTAATGGAATCTTTATACTTCTACAATTTTCTTTACGGCTCTTTTATCTATTCCGTGCTAATCTTGATGCACACGGATAGATAAAGGAGCTTTTATGATTCAATATCCTCGTTACAAGCGGCACCGTTTTTCTTCTTTTCAGGTCATTATTGCAGGGTTTGCGGCAGTTGATCTGGTGGGCGCGTTGCTTCTGATGCTTCCCATCGCTGCACAGCAGCGGTGCGTCACACCGTTCCATGAGGCACTGTTTACCTCCACTTCTGCCCTTTGCGTGACCGGCCTTGTGGTACAGGATACCGGCAGCTACTGGTCGGCATTCGGGCAGAGCGTAATCCTTCTTCTGATCCAGATCGGAGGATTGGGTGTCATTACGGTGGGCGCTGCCCTTGCGCTGCTTTCCGGGCGAAAGATCTCCCTCAAGCAGCGCAGCACGATGCAGGAAGCCACCGCTGCCCCACAGATGGGCGGCATCGTGCGGCTGACAGGCTTTATTCTGCGGATCACCGCCCTGTTTGAATTGGCCGGTGCTGCACTGCTGCTGCCGACATTTTGCGCCGATTATGGTTTGCGCGGAATCTGGTACGCGCTGTTTCATTCCATTTCGGCGTTCTGCAATGCCGGTTTTGACCTGCTGGGAACAGAGGGTGCAAAATTTGTTTCGCTGACACAGTATGCAGACGATCCGCTGCTTACCACAGTGATCGCTGCACTGATCGTCTTTGGCGGCCTTGGCTTTCTGACATGGGAGGACATTTGTACCTATCGCCTTGACTTTCACCGTTACCGGATGCAGAGCAAGGTGATCCTTGTCACAACGGCGTTTCTTCTGGTACTGCCGTCGCTGTACTTTTATTGCTTCGAGTTCACGGCAGGCTCTGCCCGGCAGCGCATTTTATTGTCGATGTTCCAATCCGTTACCCCTCGTACTGCTGGCTTTAACACCGCTGATCTTGCTGCGATGGGGAGCTCATCCCAGACGTTGATGGTGGTTCTGATGCTGTTGGGCGGTTCGCCCGGCTCTACGGCAGGCGGCATGAAAACCACAACATTTGCCGTTCTGCTGGCCAATATGTGGGCGACCTTCCGCCGCAGAGAAGATGCCGAATTTTTCGGGCGGCGCATAGATGGTTCCGCGGTCAAGAATGCTGCTACCATCGCGGGGATGTATTTGACGCTGTTCTTCCTCGGAGCCTTTGTCATTGCTACGGCAGAGCAGCTGCCGATGGCAGTCTGTCTGTATGAGACTGCTTCGGCTGTGGCAACGGTGGGTCTGACATTGGGTATCACGCCGCAATTGGGCATCCTTTCGCAGGGGGTGCTGATCGCACTGATGTTTTTGGGACGTGTTGGCGGATTGACGTTGATCTATGCGGCATTTGGCAGCAGCCCTGCCCACTCTCGTCTGCCGCAGGAGAAGATTGCAATCGGATAAAGGAGACAAGTATGAAATCGATTCTTTTGATCGGGCTTGGCCGTTTTGGCCGCCATATTGCGCAGGAACTGAATGAGCTGGGTCATCAGGTCATGGCCATCGACAGCAACGAAGACCGTGTGAACGCCGTGCTTTCCTATGTGACGAATGCACAGATCGGTGACAGCACCAGCGAATACTTTCTGCGCTCCCTTGGTGTCGGCAATTTTGATGTGTGCATCGTAACCATCGGCGGCAATTTTCAGAGTTCGTTGGAAACAACATCCCTGCTCAAAGAATTGGGGGCAAAGCTTGTGGTCTCTCGTGCAGAGCGGGATGTACAAGCCAAGTTTCTGCTGCGCAACGGTGCGGATGAAGTGGTTTATCCGGAAAAGCAGCTGGCAAAGTGGGCAGCGATTCGATACAGCTCCGACCACATTCTGGATTATATCGAGCTGCAGGACGACCACGCCATCATGGAAGTGACCATTCCGCCGGAATGGATGGATCGTACGATCGGTGAGATCAATATCCGAAAAAAGTATAACATCAATATTCTTGCGCTGAAAAAAGACGGAAAGCTCGATATGAACATCACGCCGGATACGCAGCTGTGCCGGGATGAAAGTATGCTGGTTTTGGGAAAATACGCATCGATCCAGAAGTGTTTCCGGCTCTGAAAAGATAGGACGGATCGTATGGATGTCGCTTTGTTATTGATGGTTCTTGGAGTCATGTTGAGTGGTTTCCGGGCAGCAGATGCGCTGGATCACATGCGGAAGGAAATCATTCGACAAGAAGGAAAAAGACGCGGCTGGTGGTCGTGACCATCAAATTGTGCTATACTGTGGGCAAGGCAGGTGATCTTTATGAATCAGAACGACCAACCCACTGAACATATTCTGGCGTGTCTGTCGTCTTCTCCCTCCAATGCAAAGATCGTGCGGACGGCAGCAACGATGGCAAAGGCGTTTGGCGGGACCTTTACAGCTCTGTATGTCCGGACGCCGGATTCGGATCAGATGGGAAAAGAAGACTGTCGGCGCTTGCAGCAGCACATTCGTATGGCAGAGCAGGCAGGTGCCGACATTTCTACGATCTACGGGGATGACATTCCGCAGCAGATCGCAGAGTTTGCCCGCATCTCCGGCATTACAAAAATCGTGCTGGGGCGCTCCAGCGTACATCGCCGCCATTTCTGGAGTGGACCGTCACTGACTGAAAAATTGACGATGACTGCGCCCAATCTGGATATTTACATCATCCCGGATGCTTCTGCAGAGAACGGCTACGGCTCAGGACGGAAGCTGTTCATCCGTCCGTTTCTGCCTTCTGTCCGCGATTTACTGGTCACCGCAGGCATTTTGAGCTGCATCACGCTCATCGGCTTTCTTTTTTTACAATTGGACTTTGCGCGCTATAACATTATTACGTTCTATATGCTGGGGGTGCTGTTCACCGCATTGTGTACCAGCGGTTACACCTGCGGTGTGCTGGGCTCCATTGCCAGTGTTGCGCTATACAATTTCTTCTTGACGGAACCGCGCCTGACATTCCATGCATATGATTCCGGTTATCAGGTCACATTTGCCCTGATGCTGACCTCTGCAATCGTTACCTGCACCCTGACAACGCGGCTGAAGGATCATGCAAAAATGTCTGCGCAGGCAGCGTTCCGTACAAAAATACTGTTTGACACAAACCAGCTTTTGCAGAAAGCTAAAAGCGAGGAAGAAATCCTCTCTCAGACAGCGTCCCAGTTGATGAAGTTGCTGAACCGGAGCCTGATCGTCTACCCGGAGCAAAACGGAGATCTTGGTTCAGAACAGATTTTTGAGATTGATGGGGAAGTGCCGTGTAACATCTTTTCTGCACCGGAAGAACGTGATGCAGCAAACTGGACGTTTGCCAACAAAAAGCGTTCCGGCGCAGGCACGGATAGCTACCCGGATGCAAAGGGGCTTTATCTTGCGCTTCGGACCGGAGGCGGCGTGTTTGGAGTGATCGGGATCGATCTGTCCGAAAAACCGCTGGATGCCTTTGAAAACAGCGTGCTGCTTTCCATTCTGGGTGAAGGTGCGCTGGCCATCGAAAACCGCAGAAATGCGCTGGAAAAAGAGCAAGCTG
>ERZ773235.1652-NODE-1652-length-21712-cov-4.731865_pt1 | contig 21712 bp, 19 predicted proteins | sample MGYA00580522_ERZ773235 | MGnify/ENA primary metagenome ERZ773235 (study PRJEB29015, sample SAMEA2737797) | human gut metagenome | biome: human gut; feature: human-associated habitat; material: faeces | place: China | collected 2012 ...
CCGACCGTCTTGGTGTTGCGGTAGGCATGATAGATATACTCGCTGGCGTAGTGGTTCTTAATCACTTTGTCTTCCATCACGCCCATGCCAGTCTCCTCGACCGCCATTTTGGCCAGCGGAATACGCGCCTTGTTGGCCGCCATCGCCGCCTCAAAGAAGATGTGATCCACCTGTTCCTGCGTGAATTTCGCAAATTCCCGCTGTGCCTTGCGCATGAGGGTCATGCGCTCCTGAAGCGCTTCCACGGAATCAATCGGTCTGAATGTCTGCATATCGTTCATCCTCCTGACGGGTCGGGTTGATTGGCCTATCCTTGTTATTTCCTTGACGATTTGCATTATACGCGCTTCACGTGCATTTGTCAAACTTTAAACAATTTCCATTTCAACAAGGTTCTTGCATCCGTTTTGTGAATCCTGTCCGATTCCCGCTTTTTCCGCGTGTTGACCGCCCGTTTTCCCAGTCATACATAGGAAAGTGCGTGCCGCGTTTTGTGCTGTTTTTCACAAATCTTTCGCCTGAAAAAACAAATGAAGACCGTTTTCCTCTCCGTCAAAATCCGAAATGTGTCAAAAATCCGCTCATCCGGTCGAATTCGCGCCATTTTCCGTCTATTAAAAAAAGAGAGCCCGTTTTCGTTTTTAGGCTCTCTTTGTGATTTTTTTATTTTCTATACTTCTTGACAACGTCCAGCACCGCGTCCGCGACGTATTCCGCGTTCTTCACGCCCAGCGTCGAATACAGCGGCAGACTGATCTCGCTCTCCGAGAACGCATATGCCTTCGGGAAATCCTCTGGCTTGTAGCCAAAGCGCTTTGCGTAGGCGCTCATCGTGTGCAGCGCGATGAAATGCACGCTCACGCCGACGTTGCGCGCCTTCAGCTCCTCGATGAACTGATCGCGGGAGATCGTCAGGCGCTCCGGCACGATGCGCAGCACATACAGGTGGCGGCTGTGGTGGCAGTAATCCGGCGTCTTTTGCAGGCGCAGCTCCGGCACATCCGCAAACGCCCGCTCGTAAACGTCCACCGCCTCGAAGCGGCGGCGCTGCATATCCGGCATGCGGCCAAGCTGGGTCAGCGCCAGCGCGGCCTGAATATCGAACATGTTGTATTTGTAGCCCGGCTCCTCGATGTCGTAGCGCCAGGAGCCTTCCTTGCCGTAGCGGTTCCACGCGCCCGCGCTCATGCCGTGGCAGGAGAGCACCTGCGCCTTGGCGGCGATTTCGTCGTCGTCCGTCACCAGCGCGCCGCCCTCGCCGCAGGCCAGATTTTTGGTTGCGTAGAAGGAATAGCTCACCGTGCCGCGCGGATGATGGCCGATCAATTCGCCGTTGTAGCGGGTTTCGACCGCGTGCGCCGCGTCCTCGCTGAGGAACAGGTTGTGCGCGTCGCAGATTTGGCCGATTGCGCCCAGATCCGCCGCGAGGCCGGAATAATGCACCGGCACCACCGCGCGCGTCCGGTTCGTGACCTTCTTTTCGATTTCAGCGGGGTCGATGAGCCCCGTATCCGGGTCGATATCCGCAAACACCGGCGTCGCGCCGACGTGCAGAATCGTGTTCGCTGTGGAGGCAAACGTCAGCGGCGTGGTGATCACCTCGTCGCCGGGGCCGATTCCCTGCGTCAGCAGCGCCAGATGCAGCGCCGCCGTGCAGGAATTAACCGCGATGCAGTGCTTCGCGCCGACATATTCCGCAAACTTCTTCTGAAACTCCATCGTGCGCGGGCCCTTCGCCCACCAGCCGGAACGGATTACATCCGCATCCGCCTGCACCTCGGCCTCGGAAATATCCGGCAGACAAAAGGCCATCCAGTCCGGCCTCACGCTAAATTCGCTCATGCTGTTCCTCCTGCTCCCATTCGGGCTTCGTTTATGCTAAAGGATTGTTTTTTGTAGGGCACACCGTTCTTCCCTGAAATTATAGCACAGTCGCCCCCATTCATCAAGGGACGGTTGCGCGCGGGCGCACGCGATGCTATAATCATGGAAGGAAATACGCACATTCATTGACGCAGAGGGGAGCGTACCGCCATGAGCATGAAACATTATCTCGCCGCCCGAAAAGAGGGGCTCAAGCAGCAGCACGCCGCACAGGCGCGCGGGCAGGACCCGTATCTGCCGGTGCTGTCCGAGCTTGTGCCCGCCCTCAATAAACTGACGCAGGTGCCGCTCGGGCTGGTGCAGATCGCGCTGGATCAAATCGAGGGCACGGCGACGAAGGGGCGCACGACGGCGTTTTCGCGCGGCTTCATGCCGCTGCTCGAGCCGGATTCCGAGTTCGCCTCCAAGTGGAGCGTGCTCTACGACGGCATTGTGGAGGACGGCCTGCGCCAGCCCATCGTCGCGCTGGAATACTATAACCGCTTTTACATCGTGGAGGGCAACAAGCGCGTAAGCGTCATGCGCCGACTCGATGCGGTGAGCATCGAGGCGGACGTCACCCGCGTCCTGCCGGAGCCGGAGGACAGCGAGCGCTACCGCGTCTATCAGGAATTTTTGAGCTTCTACGCCGATACGAAGATCAATTTCATCACCTTCACCCGCGAGGGCAGCTATGAAAAGCTCTATAAGCTGATGGGCAAAACGCCGGGCAAGAAGTGGTCGCCGGAGGATCTGTTTGATTTTCAGTCCTGCTTCTACCGCTTCCAGCAGGCATACAACGCCAGGGCCGAAGGCGGCGCGCCGATGCCCGCCTGCGACGCGCTGCTGATCTATCTGGAGGTTTTCGGCTACGAGGACAGCGTGGAGAAAACGCCCGCCGAGTTCGGGCAGGAGATCGAGCGGATCTGGTCTGAATTTGTCGTCGCCGCGGCCAACAAGCCCGCCGCGCTGCTCTCCCAGCCGACGGAGGCCAAGCCGGGCTTTCTGCAATCCGTCTGGCACAAGCCGCCGCAGACGGTGCGCTGCGCGTTCCTCTACAACCGCTCGCCGCAGGATTCCGGCTGGTCGTATTGGCACGAGCTGGGGCGCAAAGCGCTTGAGGATACCTTCGGTTCCCGCGTGGAAACCGTCTGCCGCGAATGCGTCGCGCAGGAGGACGCGCAGGAGGTCATCGAACGCTTCATCGAGGACGGCTACGACGTGATTTTCGCCGCCTCCCCCGTCTTTTTGGACGCCTGTATCCGTCAGTGTGCCATCCACCCGAACGCCAAAATCCTCAACTGCTCGCTGCTGGCCAGCTACCACAATGTACGCAGCTACTACCTGCGCGTGTACGAGGCCAAATTTGTCTTGGGCGCGATTGCCGCCGCCCTGTCGGAAAACGACGAAATCGGCTACATCGCGGATTACCCCATCTACGGCACGCCCACGTCGATCAATGCCTTCGCCCTCGGCGCGCAGATGGTCAACCCGCGCGCCCAAATCGTGCTGGAATGGTCCACCCTGCCCGGCCACAGCCCGGAGGCGGCGCTGGCCGCGCGCGGCGTGCACATCATCTCCAGCCGCGACATCAGCGCGCCGCATCTGGAATCGCGCGCGTTCGGCCTGTATCACGAGCAGGACGGCGTGATCGCCAACCTCGCCATGCCGATTTGGAACTGGGGCAAGCTGTACGAGGGCATCGTCCGCAGCATCCTGACCGGCGCGTGGAGCGACGAGGGCGAGCACAACGCCGACCGCGCCATGAATTACTACATGGGCATGTCCACCGATGCGATTGACATCATCTGCTCCCAACGCCTGCCCGCGCGCACGCGGCGGCTGGTCGATCTGCTGCACGAGCGCATCCGCGCCGGCGCGTTCCTGCCGTTCGTCGGGCCGATTGTCGATCAGGCCGGTCAGGTTCACGTCGCGGCCGACGTGGCGCTGACCCCGCAGGAGATCATCCTGATGGATTACCTCGCCGGAAATGTCATCGGCCGGATTCCCTCGGTGGACGAGCTGAACGACGTCGCCAAGGGGCTGGTTTCGCTGCAAGGCATCCGTGCCGCCACAAAGGAGTGAGCCGATGAAGATTCTTCTGCTCGCCGATCAGGCGGAACCGACGCTCTGGGAACATCTGGACAGGCGCAAGCTCGAAGGCGTGGAGCTGGTGCTGGCCTGCGGCGATCTGCCCGCCAGCTATCTCTCCTTCCTCACCTGCTTCACCGCCGCGCCCATCCTCTATATCCGCGGCAACCACGACGACCAATACGCCCAAAACCCGCCGGAGGGCTGCCTGTGCATCGAGGATCAGGTCGTGACCGTCGGCGGCCTGCGCATCCTCGGCCTCGGCGGCTCGATGCGCTATAACCGCGGCGTGAACCAGTATACCGAAAAGCAGATGCGCCAGCGCGTTCAAAAGCTCCGCTTCAAAATCTGGCGCAGCGGCGGCATTGATATCCTGATGACCCATTCCCCCGCGCGCAACCTCGGCGACGACACCGATCTGGCGCATACCGGGTTCAAAACCTTTCTGGATGTGATGGAAAAGTACCGCCCGCGCTACATGGTGCACGGCCACGTCCACCAAAACTATCAATACAATTTCAAGCGCGTCCGTCATCACGGCGACACCACCGTCATCAATGCGTTCGGCTATTACCTGCTGGATGTGCCCGTAACCGAACATTCGTGAATTGACCCGTTTGAATTTTCGTTTTCTTCTTGCTTTTTGGCGCCATCGCTTCTATAATATGGAAGATATGCGCGGCAGTCTGTCGCGCGTAAACCTCATATTTACAAAGGAGATATCGCCATGCAGAACCAAGGTATCCGCGATGCTCGCTCGCTGGGCACCCCGAAGTTGCTCGTTCTGGGCCTCCAGCACATGTTCGCCATGTTCGGCGCGACGGTGCTCGTGCCCGCGCTGACTGGCCTTTCCGTTTCCGCGACGCTGCTGTTCGCAGGTTTGGGCACGCTGTTCTTCCATTTCCTCACGAAGGGCAAGGTTCCGGCCTTCCTGGGCAGCTCGTTCGCGTATCTGGCCGGCTATGCCGCCATCGCGCCGAACGGCGAAGCCGCGCTTCTCCCCTACGCCTGTGTGGGCGTCGCCGCTTCCGGCCTGCTGTATCTGATTCTCGCAGCGCTGGTGCGCGGCTTCGGCGCGAACCGCGTCATGCGGTTCTTCCCGCCGGTCGTCACCGGCCCGATCATCATCTGCATCGGCATGACGCTGGCCAACTCCGCCATCAACAACTGCACCGGCAGTTGGGATATCGCGCTGGTCGCCATCCTCACGGTGGTCATCTTCAACATCTGGGGCAAGGGCATGCTGCGCATCATCCCGATTCTGCTGGGCGTGCTCGTCTCCTATGTCTACGCCGCCGTCACCGGCCGCGTGGATTTCTCCGGCGTGGCCAGCGCCGCGTGGATCGGCCTGCCGGTGAAGATGGAAAACACCGTCTTCTCCCTCATCGGCAACTGCGACGCGAACCTGCTCGTCACCGCCATCATCGCCATCATGCCCATCGCGTTTGCGACCATGATCGAGCACATCGGCGATATCTGCGCGATCTCCTCCACCGTCGGCGCCAACTTCATCGCCGATCCGGGTCTGCACCGCACCCTGCTGGGCGACGGTCTCGCCACGAGCATCGCGTCCCTCTTCGGCGCGCCGGCCAACACCACCTACGGCGAGAACACCGGCGTTCTGGCGCTGACCCGCGTGTATGATCCGCTGGTCATCCGTCTGGCCGCCGTCTACGCGATCATCGCGTCCTTCTGCCCGAAGTTCGCGGCGCTCGTTTCCGCCATGCCGACCGGCACCATCGGCGGCGTCTCCCTGATTCTCTACGGCATGATCTCCGCCATCGGCGTGCGCAACCTCGTTGAGAACCGCGTGGATCTGGCCAAGAGCCGCAACGTCATCGTCGTTTCGCTGATTATCTCGCTGGCGCTGGGCATCACCTTCTCCGCCGCGGGCGCGATCACCTTCCATGTCGGCGAGTTCACGCTGAACTTCTCCGGCCTGGCCGTCGCCGCCATCGTCGGCATTGTGGTCAACGCCATCCTTCCGGGCAAGGATTACAACTTCCAGAACGACTACGAATACGGCAAGACGACCGAGGATCACGGTCAGATGCTGTAAGCCCCGCAAACGCAAACCAGAGTTTGGCTTCAAATGCGAACCAAACTCTGGTTTTTTCTGTTTTTTTACCGCAAATGAGCAAATCCGAAATTTTGCACAAATTCCAATAACGGGCGCGCGATGCGCGCCCCTACAATGTTGCAGAAAAAAGTAACTGTGCATTACGCCGCCGTGCCCGTAGGGGCGCGCATTGCGCGCCCGCGCTTTGTGCTCAATGATTGTTTTGTATTCATGTCAACCGAAAATCCGCGCCGCTCCCCTTCGCTGTCCCTTGACAACCGAGCGACTCACGGTTATACTGAATATCAGATGGAGGGAGAATGCCATGGATGATCGTGAAATGCTGCAAACCATTCTGAACGCGGTCAGCGCCGTTACCGTTCAGCTTGATAAGATGGAAGCCCGCCTGACCGCCGTAGACGCCGAGCTGAAGAACATGGGCGATCGTCTTGACGGCCTCGAGGCCGGGCAGGAGGCTCTGCGCCGCGACGTTGCCCGCATCGAGCGGAAAATCGACCGGCAGGGCAACGACATCGCCGATACGCTCTATTACATCACGCAAAGCGTGGACGACGAATTGCGCAAAGCCAGATAAAAAACGGCTTGTTTTCACCTCTGCCGAACTCTGCAAAGCGTCAAGGCCTTGCTCACACGGACGATTTTACACAATTTTCTATACGTTGAATTGAAAAGAATAACCCGCGCGGCACTTGGCCTGCGCGGGTTATTTTTATGGGCAAAAGCCCCGGTTATGCTCAATATTCCGCCAGCGTTCCGACCAGCTCCTGCGCGCGCTGCACCTTCTGCCGGTCGCAATATGCGTCCAGCTCCCGAATGATGCGCGGGCAGGCGAACGGATCGGTGAAGTTCGCCGTGCCGACCATGACGGCCTTCGCGCCGCAGAGCATGAACGCCGCCGCATCCTCGCCGGTCTCGATCCCGCCCATGCCGATGATCGGGATATGCACCTTCTTGGCGCTCTGCCAGACCATGCGCAGGGCGACCGGGCGCACCGCAGGGCCGGAAAGGCCGCCCGTGTTGTTTGCCAGCACCATCCTGCGCTTGTTCACATCCACGGCGATGCCCGTCAGCGTGTTAATCATGGAAATCGCGTCCGCGCCCGCCTCCTCGGCGGCCAGCGCGTTCTCCGTGATGTCGGATACGTTCGGGGTCAGCTTGACGATCAGCGGCTGCTTCGCCGCCGCCTTGACGGCTTTGGTGATGGCGTATACGCTCTCCGGCTTCACGCCGAAGGCCACGCCGCCCTCGTGCACGTTCGGGCAGGAGATGTTCATCTCCAGCAGATGCACGCCCGTGCCCGCCAGCCGCTCGGCCATCTGCACATACTGCTCCATGCTCGTGCCGGTGATGTTGGCGATCACCGCGACGTCCTTGGTCAGCAGCCACGGCAGGTCGTTTTCAATGAAGCTCTCCACGCCGGGGTTTTGCAGGCCGACGCTGTTGAGCATGCCGCTCGGCGTTTCCGCGATGCGGGAGGGCGGGTTGCCCGTGCGCGGCAGCAGGCTCAGCCCCTTGACGGAAATGCCGCCAAGCCGGCCGATGTCGTAAAGCTCGTCGTACTCGCGGCCAAAACCGAACGTGCCGCTCGCCGCGATGATCGGGTTTTTGAGCTTCACGCCGCACAGATCGAGGGAAAGATCAGCCACGCAGACACACCTCCTTCGCGTCGAACACCGGGCCGTCCTTGCAGACGCGCTTGTAGCGCCAACCGCCGTCCGGCTGCATGATTTTCACGTTGCAGCCCAGACACGCGCCAATGCCGCAGCCCATCCGCTCCTCCAGCGAGAGCTGGCACGGCACGCCGTATGTTTCGCAGAGCGCCTGCACCGCCGCCAGCATCGGCGTGGGGCCGCAGGCCATCACCACGTCGGGCTTGCGCGCGCAGATCGCCGCCTCCAGCGGCTTCGTCACCAGCGCGCGCTCGCCCAGCGAGCCGTCGTCGCTGACCGCCGTGACCGCGCAGGGCGCCTGCGTCATGCCGTAAGCATGCGCCGCCGTGCGGAAGCCGAAGAACGCGCGGCTCTCCGCCGTCGCGAACGCATCCATCGCGCAGCAGATCGGCGCAACGCCTACGCCGCCGCCGACAAAGTAGACGCATTGCGCGCCCTTTCCGTCAAAGCCTGTGCCCAGCGGACCGAGCACGCGGATCGTCTCCCCCAGCTTGCAGGCGCAGAGCGTCTGCGTGCCCGCGCCCTTGGGCTGAATCGCCAGCGTCAGCGTGCCCGCCGCCGCATCCGCCGCCATCAGGCTGATGGGACGGCGCAGCACATGGCCGCTGTCCGGCACGAGGATGTGGATGAATTGCCCGGCCTTCGCCTGCGCCGCGATATCCGGCGCGGAGAGAATGATGCGCACCAGATCCTGCGCCATCGTCTCGCAGGAAAGGACGCGCGCGGCTATATCCTGCATGTCTGCGCCCTCCTTACTTGATCGCCTTGCCGACCGCCGCGAGGCTGTCGCAAAGATCCTGCTTCATGCGCAGCGCCTCGTCCCGCGCGGCCGCGTCAAACGCCATGCCCTCGCGCTTCTTCCACGCGCAGAGGATCGAGCGGGAAGCGTTGACAATCGCGCCGTTGCCGTTCGCGTCGAAGCAGCCCGCGATATCCGTGCCCTTCGCGCCCTGCGCGCCGTAGCCCGGCACGAGGAAGAAGGCATGCGGCATGCGCTCGCGCAGTTCCACGCCCTGCTGCGGATAGGTCGCGCCGACGACCGCGCCGACGGCGGAATAGCCGCTCTCGCCGCGCGTCTCCTCGCCCCATTCTTCCACCAGATCGGCGACCGCCTGATACAGCGTCCGCCCGTCCTCAAAGCGCAGATCCTGAAGCTGGCCGGAGGAAGGGTTGCTCGTCTTGACCAGCACGAACACGCCCGTTCCATTCTCGCGGCATGCGTCGGCAAACGGCTTGACGCCGTCCACGCCGAGGTACGGGTTGATCGTCGCGATGTCCGCGCCGAAGGCCGCCTGCGCGCCGTCCGGCATATCCGTCTTGCCGATGTAGGCGTTGGCGTAGCACGCGGCCGTCGCGCCGATGTCGTTGCGCTTCACGTCCGCCATCACGATCAGCCCCTTCTCCTGCGCGTAGCGGATGGTCTTTTCATAGACCTCCATGCCCGCCGGGCCGTACATTTCATAATACGCCACCTGCACCTTGACCGCCGGAACGACGTCGCAGAGCGCGTCGATCAGGCGCACGTTGTAGGCGTAGACGGCCTTCGCCGCGTCCTCAAAGGAATGAATGCCTTCCGGCAGCATGTCCCTAACGAAGCTCCCCGGCAGATATTCGATGCGGGTATCCAGCCCCGCGACGGTCGGGTTTTTGAGTTCAGAAATGCGGGCCGCAAGCTTTTCCATGATATTCATTGTTTTTTCTCCTTTATTCAGCCTGATAGGCCGTCTTGCCGCCCACCAGCGTCAGCTCGATTTCACCAAAGTAGCGCTTGCCGTCAAACGGCGTGTTCTTGCCGCGGGAGAGGAAGCGGCTCGCGTCCACCACAATTTCCTTGTCGGGGTCGAAAACCACAACGTCCGCCGCGCAGCCGACGGAGAGCCTGCCGCCCTCAACGCCCAGCAGCGCCGCCGGGCGCACGCTCATCCGCTCGATCAGGTCGGGGAGCGTCATTCTTCCGCTCTTGACCAGCATGCTGTTGCTGATGCAGAAGGCCGTTTCAAATCCGCTGATGCCGCTGGCCGCGATGTGGAACTCGCAGCGCTTCTCGTCCTCATGGTGCGGCGCGTGGTCGGTCGCGATCACGTCGATCGTGCCGTCGCAAAGGCCGTCGATACAGGCCTGCCTGTCCGCTTCCTCGCGCAGCGGCGGGTTCACGCGGCAGCGGCTGTCGTAGCCGATCACCCATTCATCCGTCGCGCCGATGTAGTGCGGCGTGGTCTCCGCCGTCACGCGGACGCCGCGCGCCTTCGCCTCGCGCACAAGCTGCACGCCGCCCCGCGTGGAGACATGGCACAGGTGAATCCGCTTGCCCTCCGCCTCCGCAACCAGAATGTCGCGGGCGATCATCACTTCCTCCGCCGCGCGCGTCGTGCCCGGCAGGCCGAGCTTGGTGGAGACAAAGCCCTCGTTCATCACGCCGTCGCCGACGAGGTTCTTATCCTCGCTGTGGCTCATAATGAACAGGCCGAAGTGATCGGCGTACTGCATCGCCAGCCGGAACAGGTTCGAATTGGCGACCGGCTGGCCGTCGTCGGAAATCGCGATGATGCCGGCTTCCTTCATCCGGCCGACCTCCGCCATCTCCACGCCGGCAAGCCCCTTGGAGACCGCGCCGACCGGGTAAACGCGCACGCCGCTGCCCTGCGTCTCGGCCTTCTCGATGATGTAGCGCGTCACCGCCGCGTTGTCGTTGACCGGCTTGGTGTTGGGCATGCAGCAGACCGCCGTGAAGCCGCCGTGCGCCGCCGCGCGCGTGCCGGTGACGATATCCTCTTTGTATTCCTGACCGGGGTCGCGCAGATGGCAGTGCATATCGATGAAGCCCGGCGCGACGACCTTGCCCGCCGCGTCGTAGACCTTCGCCTCCGCGTCGGTCAGGTTCTCGCCGACCGCCGCGATTTTGCCATCCGCAATCAGAACATCCGCCACCTTGTCCACACCGTTGGCCGGGTCAATCACGCGGCCGCCGCGAATCAACAACTTTTCCATCAGACATTCTCCCTTCTGGTGAGCATATAGAGCAGCGCCATGCGCACAGCCACGCCGCTTTCAACCTGCTGAGTGATGACCGACTGGCCGCAGTCCGCGACGCTCGAGGCGATTTCCACGCCGCGGTTCATCGGGCCGGGGTGCATGACCAGCGCGTTCTTCTTCGCCAGCGCCAGCCGCTGCGGCGTGATTTCCCAATGGTCGCAGTATTCCGCGACGGAGGGGAACAGACCCTTCTGCTGGCGTTCCCGCTGAATCCGCAGACCCATCACAACGTCCGCGTTTTCGCAGGCATCCTCGATCGTCGGGGCGATGGTGCAGCCCAGCTCGTCCATGCGCGGCGGGATCAGCGTCGGCGGCGCGCAGAGCACGACCTTCGCGCCCATCGTCGTCAGGCCGTAGATGTTGCTGCGCGCCACGCGGGAGTGCATCACGTCGCCGCAGATCGCGACCTTCGCGCCCTCCAGCCCGCCGAGGTACTCCCGCATCGTCAGCATATCCAGCAGCGCCTGCGTCGGGTGCTCGTTCATGCCGTCGCCCGCGTTGACGACGCTCGCCTTCACGTGCTTGGCCAGCAGCGTCGGCGCGCCGCTCATCGGGTGGCGGATGATGATGACGTCCGTGCCCATCTGGTCAAGCGTCACGCCGGTGTCGATCAGCGTTTCGCCCTTGGCCACGCTCGACGCGCTGGCGGAGATGTTCGCCGCCGCGGCGGACATGTACTTGCTCGCCAGCTCGAAGGACATCCGCGTTCTCGTGGAATTCTCGTAGAACAGCGTCACGATGGATTTCCCCTGCAAATGCGGCGTTTTCTTGTTGTTAGAACGCACCACCTGACGCATCATCAGCGCCGTGTCGAGGATGGAGGTGATCTCCTCGCGGCTCACGCCGTCAAGGCCCAGCAAATCTTTGCGCTTCATGCTCATTCGCTCCTTTTGTCATATAAAACGACGCTCATGTCGCCGTCAAATTCCGGCACACGCACGCCCACCAGCTCGTTCTTGCTCGTCGGCAGGTTTTTGCCGACGTAATCCGCGCGGATCGGCAGCTCCCTGTGCCCGCGATCCACCATCACCGCCAGTTGAACGCAGCTCGGCCGCCCCATGTCGCAAATCGCGTCCATCGCGGCGCGCGCCGTGCGCCCGGAAAAGAGCACGTCGTCCACCATCACGATGCGCGCGTCCTGCACCTGAAACGGCAGATCGGTCGCGTTGACGACCGGGTGCTCGGAGAGGCTGGAGAGGTCGTCGCGGTAGAACGTGATATCCAGCACGCCCAGCGGCAGCCTCACGCCCTCCACCTGCTCGATGATCTCCCGGATCATCTTTGCCAGCGTCACGCCCCGGCGCTGAATCCCGACCAGCTTGAGGTTTTCCACGCCGCCGTTGTTTTCGATGATTTCGTGCGCAATGCGCCGCAGCGCGCGCTTCATGGCGTTTTCATCCATGATTTCGGCTTTGAACTTGAGCTTTGAGGTATCCACTCTGCTTCCTCCTCGGCCTTCGGGCATAAAAAAGCGGGCAGAGCCCGCCTTCACCTCCGCCGAAGTCTGGCAAAATATCAAAGGCTTGCTCACGCGGGCGATTTTACGCAATTTCCTGATAATGTAAAAAAATACCCTGCTCCGCAGATCGGAACAGGGCAAACAAAGGGATAGATGCTCCCCTTTACCACACATTTGCCGCCTTGCCGACCTCACGGGATCGAATTAAAGGCTTATTTCTTACCGATGCGATTGTACCATCTTTTTGTCGATTCGTCAATACGGGAGTTTTCTGATTCTGTGTCGTTCGGCGGCTTTTTATCAAAGCGCGTACACGTACCGCCCCGCCGTTTCATCCTCCGGGTCAATCATCCGTCCCGTCCGCCCGTAGGCTTCATGCGTCGCCTCCACTGCCGCCGGGGTCTGCGTTTTCAGCTCGGAAACAGAAACCCGCTTGCCGCCCGCGTTCGCCATCGTCGGCACAAGCAAGAGCGCACAAAGCGCGGCAAATATCTTTTTCATTGTATATCCTCCCATGTCGTCATCTTCGGCACAGCAAACGTCGCTTCATCGCCAGTCGTGATGATTTTCATTTCGCCGGTTTGCGCATTCAGCGGAATCTGCGCAAATTCATACGCTTCCCACCGATTCAGCTCGAAATGCTCGTGGAAGCTGTCCACAATACTCTGCTTTCCGTTCGGTACATAATCGCAATCCAGCACCCACATCGGTACAGCCCATGCGTAATCCTCCATTTCGGGATTGGAGTATCGCATATATCCCAGCCGCAGCGCATGGATATTGCGGATACGCCCTGTTGCAATTTCCTTTTCGATACTTTCCAACAAGCGATCAAGCGGCGCAAGCGGCACGTCCTCCTGCTCCACAGTGCGGATACGGTTCATGCTGACGTACACGCTGTAATCCGTGTTGCTCGATGTATACATCTTCAAATATACATTCGTCCGCCAATCCGAGCCAAGGCTATAAGGCGCAAGACGGTTCGCGATACGGTTCGTTTCCGGCGTAGACCCATGCGCCACGCGAAAGCCGTTATCCCCGAGAGTAGAGCAAAGCGCCCCGATCATCGGGATGCCATTCACCACTTGTTCCGCACGAATGGTGTAATAGCCCTTGCCCCCGTTATTCTCCCCGTCGATGGCTGTGCTTCCATGAATCGCAATGCGCTTGGGTGCAATCATGTAGCCCTTATTCGGATATGCTTCGTCAATCACGTGTTGAAAACACGCCATTGCTTCCGCCACGGTTTGAGTGCCGCCGCGTATGTACGAACTATTCATATCCAGTTCCCACGGATAGCGGTAATCGTTCGGCTTTGCGTTGTAATTCGACCATTTTTCCCCGAGCCATTCGCCCGTATTCATGCCAAATTCCTTGGCGCTTTCGTAATCCGTCGTCATGCCCATGCCAAGGGTTCCCCAACTCACATCATACGGTTGGCTGTCCATGTCATATCGAAAATACGTCACGCCGTTTCGCTCAAATGCGTTTTTCAGCATCACGTCAGCAATTTCCGGCGTAAACGGCCGATCGTTTTCCACCGTGATGACAGGGCATTTCTCCACATCCGGTACGAGAATCGGGATATCCACGTTCAACTCGCCGTTCGGCGTGTCGTAGGTCTTTGTCCACCGTCCCCTCTTCACCGTCTGTCGATGCAGCTCAGCAATGGAAACCAAATCAGAATTCGCGCTCGCCATCGTCGGCACAAGCAAGAGCGCACAAAGCACGGCAAATATCTTTTTCATTGTATATCCTCCCATGTGATGATTTCGGGGCAATCCAGCAGTTTTTCTTTCAGTTTGGCGGGATTCATAAATTCACCTGTCTGCGCGTTGACGATCATCGTTCGATACATCAGTCGCGCCATCGGGGCTGCCTCCGCATCCTCTTTGTATTCCTTTGTTTTTTCCTTTGGGTTATAATAATAATCACATTCTATTTGCCAAACCGGGAAAAGCACGTCTTCATCATTTTCCCCGATATAGCAGCAATAGCCGAATCTGATTGCGTATATGTTCCGGATATTTCCTTCCTCAATTTTATTTTGTATGGCTTCAAAAACCCGATTGATATCCGCAAGCGGAACATCATCATATTTCTTTTCAATTTCCATGAGAGGCGCTACTCGAACGTTCCATCCGCCGTCGTGATAAGCCATATCGTTCCAACACGAGAAAAAATCTCCCCATCTAAAGGTCTTTGATCGCTTCCAGCTTTCAGGTTTTTTAAACCCTATCGTTTTCTCCGATACGCCAACCACAGGGTCTCCCGCGCCCATCAGGATGGGTATTCCCTCCATCTTCTGCCTCAGCGTGTAGGTATATCTGGGGCGGCTGTTTTCAATGATTTGCACCCAAGAAAAACCCAGTTCGAGTTCAAAATCCGGAAAAAGAGTCTGAAGATTCTTGGTAATGCTCTCCATTCCTTTTTGTATGGTCTCATCGTCTTCAACATCGCTGGAACAGAACGTCTTTCCGCTGGGGATTTCTTCGTTATTGTCAAACGCCCCTTTTGAATCGCTTGGATCGCATAGGATCGACACATCTGTGTTTCCTATTGTGAATATTTGGATATCATAATCAAACCCGTTGTCGCTATACATAAAACGTTTTGCGCCGTCTTCTTCCGTTGCGTCCGCGTATTGACCGCACACGCGCCCTATTTCACAGTCTTCATATTTGGGTTTTTCAACAACCACTATGGGGACACATTCGACCTCCGGGATGATGACGTCCGTGTCAATATAGATATTTCTCCCGTATTGATCTTTGCAGTCAAATATCACTTCTTTCAGGCTCTGCTCCCGAAGCGTTTCTATGTTCTGATAGCTTTCTGCGCAACAAACAGCCGGAATCGTCGGCACAAGCATCATTACGGCAATCGCCGCAAACAATCGTTTCATCCTCATACGCTCCTTCTTGACGGAAAGGCGCTGTCCTCCCGTTTGCGGGCGGACAGCTTACAAAATCGGGGCGACCCTTTCAGGCCGCCCCGGAAGGGTGGGTTACTTGAGCAGAACGATATCCTCGTTCTCGTGGGTCGGCGTTTCGCCCGCGGCGATCTTCGCCTTGTAGTCGATGCCCGATCCGTTCGGCACGAGCACCATGCTGTTCATGCTTTCCGGCAGGTCGTAGCGAATCCAGACGAAGAACTTGCCGTCCTTGTTCACGCCGAATGCGCCGTCGCGGTTTTGCAGCTCCACGCCGTCTGCCACGAGCGTATAGCTGTTGATATACGGCATTTCCATCTCATGCTTGCCGTCCGCACTGGCCTCGAACGCCTCCGCCCATTCCGGCGCATCGAACACGACCTCGCCGCTGATATCCACGTCGGAGACGCGAACCGTCGCCTGCGCGCTGTATGCGCTGGTCGTCACCGAGCCGGTGTAGGTTTCGGTCTGACCGTTCAGCTTGACCTTAAACGGCAGGCGGAAGAAGCCGCGGTTCTCCGGGGTCATCATGTATTCGTGGTAGACGTTCTTCTCATCCTGCGCCCAGACGCTCATGCCGTACATCACGGTCAGCTCGATGTCGATTTCGTCCGTCGGCTCGAAGCCGTCCGGCATTTCGACCTCCTGAAAGCCCTGAATCGTGTAGGCGTTGACGCGCTCCTCGCCGCTATCCAGAATGGTCAGCGGCTTGCCGCCCATGTCCGCGCCGTCGCCCACGTTCATGGATTCATAGGCGATGTAGCCGACGGGGTGGCCGGAGAAATACGTCACGATCTCCCGCTGGATGGCGTCGTCCGATATATAGGTGCGGCCGGTGGCGTATTTGCCCGCCTCCGTGCTCTGCCACGTGTCGTCAAAGCCGGTCGGCATCCCCTCGCCGGTGATGAAGCCGGTCTTGCAGTCGCTGGTCAGCGTGTAGGAATAATACAGCTTGTAGCCGTCGTAATACGCCTGATTGAGCGTCAGGTTGAAGCGGCGGTTGTACAGGCTCGCCATCAGCTCGTCGCGGATGGTCTTCGGCGCTTCGGTCGCGCTCTGCGAGGGCGCGGTCACGGCCTGCGTGTCGTTGTAGGTGGCGGATACGTCCTCCAGCTTTTCCAGCCGTCCGACGCTCTGCTCGTTATCGTCGTTGTTCACGGATTGGCCGAAAACGCCGAGGTTCGCGGCCAGCGCCGCGCCGCCGACGATCAGCGTCATCACGATGGCGAAGACCAGCGCGGTCGAAATCTTTCTTTTCACAATCGGTTCTTCCTTTCTGATGGCCCGCAGCACCGCCTGACGGCGCTCGGGCGGAAACTCGCTCTGGGGAAGGCATGCTTTCAGCGCGTTTCTCAACTTCTGTTCATCCACCAAATTCACACCCCTCCCAAGGTCTTTTTCAGCATCTGCTGAGCCACGCTCAGCTTTCGATAAATCGAGCCTGTCGCCTGATGAAAAATCGCGGCGATCTCCTGCGCGGTCAAATCCTGATAGTAATACAGCAGGATGACCTCGCGGTATTTCTTCGGCAGCGCCTGCACAGCCGCGTACAGCTCCCGTGCCTCCTCCGTCGCGTCCTCCATGGGGATCGCCGTCATGTCGATGGGCTTTGCCCGTTCTCTCAGGCGAAACCAGCTTTTTCTCTTTTCATCCCTGCAAAGATTGACGGCGATGCGCGTCAGCCATGCCTTTTCGCTCTCGGGGCGCGCTCCGCGAAAGCTATCCATCTTTTTATACACCCGGATGAATGTCTCCTGTACAACGTCCTGCGCCAAATCCCTGTCGTCGAGCAGGATGGCGCATATGCCGACCAGCATCGAGCTGTATTCGTCCATCATTCGGCAGAGTTCCGTTTCGGAGGCTTTACCCGGTACCAAGGTATTGCCTGTCACCCTTTTTCATCCTCCTTTCACCTATCAAGACGTAAAAATTCGCGAAAATTCACACCCATTCGGTCGTTCTTACAAAAATTTTTCAAAACCGGCGTTTCACGCGCGCAGAAGGCGCGTTCGGCCAAAGAATCAAAAGTCCGTTCCTCAACCCTGTTATTTCGCCGCATCTGCGCCATCATCCTTTTGCGCCCGCATACATAAAAGAAACCAGCCACCCGCGAAGGATGGCTGGGGCGTTTCATCAAGGGCGCAGTTCGGAAATGGACACCATGTCGCTGTTTGCCGTTGCCAAAGCCGGTATATACAATAACATAAAAAGTAAGTATATCACGCGCCTTGTTATACGCCCTCCCAAGTTATCACATCCGGACAGATTAAATCCTTATTCTGAATTTCCGATTTATGCTCAAACGGTTTTCCTGTCTGCGCATTGATTACAAAACGTCCATATCCCATTTGATTTCTATAATCATCATTGTTTTCATCATACCATGCTTCATTTTCCGGCAGATAGGAATATTGGCACTCAATCAGCCATACCGGAAACAGCTCATATATTCCATTTGAATCTTCTTCAAGAAAAATTGAATACCCGAGCTGAACAGAATATATATTACGAATTTGTCCACCCTTTATTTCTTCCTCGACTGCGCCAATAATCCTTTCCAGTCCTGCAAGCGGAACATCTTCTTCCCGTATTGCCCGACATTTTTTCAGGCATCCCCCTGCCGCATATTCCTGCAGTGACATAATCTGCATCCACAAATGCGGCGGTGTGTATGAGAATTCATTTATTCTTGACGCCCACTTTATCTCCACATCCGAACCTCTTACACCATAATATATCTGCTTCGCTTCAATAAGGATTGGAATATCTTGTATGGTTTGATAGCACTCCAGCACATAGGTTCCTTTTGGATAATAGTCAACTACTTCTCCCAATTCAAGATCATTCATTCCCTTTGTCTTTCTTCCTCGACTACCTATCGAAACCCGATCAAATATATACTCTGCGTTTTCTCCGTACATAGCATTTAGGATATCTGTCAAGACTTGCCTTGCTTCTAAAACCGTCAACGCATTATCTTCCGCATAGGCTTCATTTTCATTGATTTCATCTATTGGAATTTCAGTCTTTTCAGTTTTTAGAAAGTCTTGAGGCTTTCTTGATAGTAACATAGACGGACTATCGTGATATACTTCAAAACGTTCTTTTGAGAGAATACCAAAATAATGTGCATCTGTGCCTTTGTCATTTAGGCTCTCAAAATTGATTATCCCGTCATATTCTTCTGTCTTCGTTTCTTTTTTGATTTCATCCGTCATTTTCTCTGATATTTTCCATGGGACACATTCTAATATCGGAACTTTTTCCGCTGATGGTACGCGAATCGGCACATCCACCTCAATCGTCCGCCCATACGCTTCATAAGTCTGCGTCCACCGTCCCATAGCTTCACCCTGCTGACGCAGTTCGGAAATGGAAACCATGTCGCTGTTTGCCAATGCCAGCGTCGGGACAAGAAGCAGCACGCAAAGTGCAAACAGTATTTTCTTCATTGTATTTTCCCCCGCGTCATCGGTTCGGCATGATACAGCCCTTCATCTCGATCTATCCATCCCGCTTGGATATCGCATGTCTGTGCATCCACTACAATCTGTTCCATGAAATTCTCTCTGAACGCATCGGTCACAATATTTTCCTCGATCTGTTCACGCGGCGAATTGGCATAAATACAGTCGCAAACCCATGCCGGATAGAGCGTATAGGTATCCGGCGATGTATCATCCAGATAGCAGACATACCCCAGTCTGAGCGCATCAATATCGCGGATATAACCTTCCTCGATCCTCTTTTCAAGTGCCCACATCACTTCGTCGAGCGTTGCAAGCGGCACGTCTTCCCAAATCTGCTTTTCTTCTCTCATCCATGTTGCATTCAACATGAATGATCCTTCATCCATATACTCCAATCCATTTATATTGATCCAACTGATTCTGGAACACTTGAGTGCTACCTCTTGCGTGATGTGAGTTTGATTCGTTGTCAGCATTTTCTGTCCAATTTCCAAGTAAATGGGGATTCCTTCGAGCTTCTGCCTGAAGCTGATATAATACGTCCCATTCGGGTAATCTTTTTTATAAGCACCCAAATCATTCTTTGTCCGTCCAACTCTTTTTCTTGCTTTGCCTCTCACTTCTACATAATCCACGTCGTAATCCGCATTTTCTTTCCCATAGTAGTTTTGAAGAAGCACTGCCAGCGCATCATTTGCTGTTGACATCGGCTGCTCATTTTCTTCCGCAAACAATGTTTCTGGATTCATTTCATTCGGATAATAATAGTCGCTGCTGTAGTCCCAGCTTCCCCTGCGCATTGAATTAGGACCATTATGCGAAACCTGTAAAAATGCTAAATCAATTTCCTCCGGATTTGCGCAAAAAATCATCGCGGCGTCATCCACATTCGCGTTCAATTTGGAAAGAATATCAAAGTCATCATAGAAAATACCTGCGCCCGCATTCTCCTGATCTACGGATTTGTGCAATCCCTTTTCTTCCGCAACGTCTTTTCCCATTACCGCGCTTACCTGTAAAATCGGCATATTTTCCACCTCAGGCACAATAACGGGTATGTCTACGCTCACTTCGCCATTCGGTGTGTCATAAGTCTGCGTCCACCGCCCCATAGTTTCAACCTGCTGACGCAGTTCGGAAATGGACACCATGTCGCCGCTTGCCAATGCCAGCGTCGGCATCAAAAGTAACGCACCCATCATCCCCGCAAATCTTTTCATCCTCGTCCCTCCTCATTGACTTGTCCATCGCCCATCGGGTTCCCTGTTTCACTTACCTAGACGTAAAAAATCGCGAAAATTCACACCCATTCGGTCGTTCTTTCCAAAATTTTTTAGTTATTCCGAATCGCCCCATCGTCAGCCCAGCCCCGCCTCATTCTTTTAAGTTTCGCCCCGCTCCCTGCGCGCCGCCGCCCATCCAAGCGCCATGGTTACCCAAAGGTGCCTACTCCCGTTTTTTCCCGCATGTATGCTATAATGGATTATCTTTTTTCGGGAGGACGCTCACCCATGAAAAAATGTCTCTTTCTGTGCCTGTCTCTTCTGCTCGCCCCCGTCCTTGCGCTGTGCGAGCCCCGCGCAGTGCTCTTTACGGCGACGGATTTACACTATATCGCTCCGACGCTGACGGATAACGGCGCGCTCTTCACCGATTTGATCGAGCAGGGCGACGGCAAGGTGATGGCGTACAGCGACGCGCTGATCGAGGCGTTTGTCGCTCAGGTGATCGCCGAGAAGCCGGACGCGCTGATTCTCTCCGGCGACCTGACCTTCAACGGCGCGCGCGAGAGCCACGAGGCGCTTTCCCTTCGGCTTGCGCGTGTCCGCGACGCGGGCATTCCCGTGTTTGTCCTCCCCGGCAACCACGATTTGAACAGCAGCAGCGCCGCGCGCTTTGAGGGCGACGGCTATACGCGGGTGGACGGCGTGACCGCCGGGGAATTTGCCGCCCTTTATCATGCTTTCGGCTTTGACGGCGCGCTCTCCCGCGACGCGGATTCGCTGAGCTACGTGGCGGCGCTCTCCGACGATCTGCGCCTGCTGATGCTCGACGTGAACACCTCCGCCGCGCCGAACGCCGTTTTGAAGGGCACGCTTTCGTGGGCGCGCCGTCAGCTCATGCAGGCGCAGGCGGACGGCTGCCGCGTCGTCGCCGTCAGCCACCAAAACCTGGTCGACCACAGCGGCCTGCTTTCCTCCGGCTTCACCATCCGCAACGCGGATGCGCTGCGCCGCCTGTATGCCGTTTCGCCCGTGCTGTGCAACCTCAGCGGCCATATCCACCTTCAGCACATGGGGCAGACCGATTCCGGCCTGTGGGATATCGCCACCTCGTCGCTGGCCGTTTCGCCGAATCAATACGGCGTGCTGACGCTGACGGCGGATGCGCTGACCTACCGCACCGCGCCCGTCCGCGTTTCCGACTGGGCAGCGGCGCAGGGGCTTTCCGACCCCAATCTGCTGGATTTTGCCGCCTATTCCGCGGATTTTTTCCGCGCCTGCTGTCTCCGTCAGGCGCTTGCCGCCATCGCCGGGGACGATGCGCCCGAGCAGTTGGCCGATTTCTTCGCTGCGGCCAACGCCGCGTATTTTGCCGGCCGCATGGATACCCTCGCGCGGGATTCCGCGCTTATGAAGCGCTGGCAGGCGCAGAGCGGCTTTCTCCCCCTCTATCTGGCCGACATTCTGAGCCAGCCGCCCGTCAGCCAATGCGAATTGACGCTTTCGCTTTGATACCGCGCGTCTTTTTCGCCTTTCCCGCGCCGCCGCATTGCTTTTCCCCGCCCGCTGTGTTACACTGATTTCTACATGAAAAAAGAATGGACGGTTTGACACGCATGCAAAAGCATTCTCATTCCCGCAGCACGTTCTCCGGCAAGATCGGGTTCGTGCTCTCCGCGGCCGGGGCCTCCGTGGGCCTTGGCAACATCTGGCGCTTCCCCTATCTGGCGGCCAAGTACGGCGGCGGCATCTTCCTGCTGATCTACATCCTGCTGGCGCTGACCTTCGGCTATACCATGATCGTCGCGGAAACCGCCGTCGGCCGCATGACCGGCAAAAGCCCCGTCGGCGCGTTTCAGTCCTTCGGCAAATCGCGCTGGCTGTCGGCGGG
>ERZ773235.1653-NODE-1653-length-21705-cov-4.607575_pt1 | contig 21705 bp, 19 predicted proteins | sample MGYA00580522_ERZ773235 | MGnify/ENA primary metagenome ERZ773235 (study PRJEB29015, sample SAMEA2737797) | human gut metagenome | biome: human gut; feature: human-associated habitat; material: faeces | place: China | collected 2012 ...
ACAAAAAATCTGATGCGCTCTGTTAAGCATTTTAACTGCGAATTAGTATGAAAAGCAAACGCTTACTTCGCGGCGGTTTCCTGATTGGCCAGCTCGACGAAGCGGCGAACCTGAACCAGAACGCTCTCCACAGCGCTGCGCCAGAAGTCCGGCGTGGTCACGTCGATGCCGACGCTCGCGGTGACGTTGGCGATGGTGTCGCTGCCGAAGCGGGAGAGCAGGTCGCAGTAGACCGGCACAAACGCTTCGCCTTCCTGCTCGTAGCGCGCATACAGGCCGCGCGCGAACAGGCCGCCGAAGGCATACGGGAAGTTGTAGAAATGCACGTTCGGGGAGTAATAGTGGCTCTTGCACGCCCACATATACGGATGGCGGAAGGCCGGATCGAGGCCGTCGCCGTAGCTCTGATCCTGCGCCCAGAGCATGGTTTCCTTCAATTCGTCCACATCCAGCGCGTGATCGGCCTGCGCGGCGACGACCTTCTGCTCGAACAGGAAGCGGGAATAGATATCCACCATCGTCTGCGTCTGCTCGACGAGGCAGGAATCCAGCAGCGTCAGCTCTTCCTCCGGCGTGGCGTCCTTGAGAAGCTGCGCGATGAGGAGCGTCTCGTTGAAGGTGGAGGCGGTTTCGGCCAGCGGCATCGGCGTGTCGTTCATCATCAGCGGCTTGTGGCGCAGCATGCGGTTATTGAACGCATGCCCCAGCTCGTGCGCCAGCGTGCTCACGTCGGAGGCGCTGCCCGCGAAGTTGGTCATCACGCGGCTGATGTTCTTCTCGTAATAACCGGCGCAGAACGCGCCGCCGCTCTTGCCCTCGCGCGGGTACATGTCGATCCAGCCCTCGTCAAACGCGGCGCGCATCATGTCGCCCATCTCCGGGCAGAAGCGGCCGAACAGGTCGAGCAGCAGCGCGCGCGCCTCCTCGACGGTGTAGGTGCGGCTGGCGTGGCCGACCGGGGCGAAGAGATCGTAGAACGGCAGGCCGTTCTCGTGGCCGAGCAGGCGGCCCTTCGCCTTGAAATATTCGCGCAGCTCCGGCAGCGCCTCGCGGATGGCTGTCCACATCGCGTCGAGCGTCTTTTCATCCATGCGGAAGTGGGCGAGCGCCATATCCAGCACGCCCTTGTAGCCGCGCAGCTTCGCCATGGTTTCGCCCTCGGCCTTGATGTTGTTGAGGCAGTAGCTCATCGGGATTTCGAGCTTCTTGTACGAGGCCAGCTCGGCGTCGTAGGCCTTGCGGCGCACGTCCGCGTCCGCGTCGTAGGCCATCGCGCGGGCGGCGGAAAGCGGAATCGCCTTGCCGTCGTAATCGACCGTCAGCGTCGCATCCAGCTTGTCGCGAAGCTGGGAGAACGCCTGCCCGCCGGAAAGCTGCATCTTCATCACCGGCTCTTCGAGGGCTTCCGGAAGCTGATGCTTGGCGTTTTCGGCCATCTCCAGCAGCGCGAAGGCGCGGGCGGAGAGCGTTTCGTTCGAATGAACCAGCTCGCTCAGGTTCTCCAGCTTGGAGAGATAGCGACCCAGCGCGTTGTTCGCCTGCTCCATCAGCATGGCGGAGCGCATCAGCGGCGCCATCGCGGCGTTGGCGGGCTTGTTCTGGGCGTCCACGGAAAGCGTCAGCTCGACCATCAGCATCAGGCGCTCAAAGGTCATGCCCAGCGCTTCGACCTGGCCGACCAGCGCGGTCAGCTTGGCGGCCTCATCCTCGCACGGCGCGGCGACGGCCTCGGTCAGCGCGGCGATGGACGCATCCAGCCCGCCCAGATCCGCCTTAAACGCAGGATCGTCAAAATCCTTGTAAAAAACGGTCAAATCCCAATTCGTCTTCATGGTGTTCCTCCGTTCAGCCTTCGGGCGTCGTCGCCCGTTTTTTTGCTCGTGCCTCCATTATAGTCTCTTCAGCGCCGAAGGACAAGGAAAAAACCACAAAAGCTGCATGAAAATCGAGCAGATTGGCAAAATTCCTCTTTCAAAATCGTGTACTCTGCATTATAATTGAGGGGAAGGCTTCTGTCCCCGCGCAGGCGGGGAGAAAAAGCATTACAGACGAGACGGAGGATGAAAACCATGACGTATCGTGAAGCATACGAAACCTGGCTCAAGGAATTTGCCGACGACCGGGCGACCGTCGATGAGCTGAAGGCCATCGCGGGCGATGAAAAGGAAATCGAGGATCGTTTTTATACCGAGCTGTCCTTCGGCACGGCGGGCATGCGCGGCGTGCTCGGCGCGGGCACGAACCGCATGAACCTGTACAACGTTCGCCGCGCGACCAAGGGCTTTGCCGATTACATCAACAGCCAGAACGCGGAATACCGCCAGCGCGGCGTGGTCATTGCGTATGATTCCCGCCGGATGAGCCCGGAGTTCGCGAAGGCTTCCGCGCTCGTGCTCTGCCACGAGGGCATCCATGTGTATCTGTTCGACGAGCTGCGCCCGGTGCCGATTCTTTCCTACGCGGTGCGCCATCTGCACGCCATCGCGGGCATCGTCATCACCGCCAGCCACAACCCGCCGCAGTATAACGGCTACAAGGTCTATTGGGAGGACGGCGCGCAGATGCCGCCGGAGTACGCCGATCAGGTGCTCGCGCGCATCCGCGCCAACCGCTACGAGGACGCGGTGGAGATGGACGAGGCCGAGGCGAAGGCGAAGGGGCTGCTGCAAATCATCGGCAGCAAGGAAGTGGACGACGACTACATCGCGCAGGTCAAGACGCTGTCCGTCCAGCCCGAGCTGATGAAGACCGCGGGCAAGGCGCTCAAGATCGTCTATACGCCGCTGCACGGCTCCGGCAACAAGCCCGTCCGCCGCATCCTCAAGGAAATCGGCATTGAGAATGTCTACGTCGTCAAGGAGCAGGAGCTGCCCGACCCGAATTTCTCCACCGTCAAGGTGCCCAACCCGGAGGACCCGGCGGCGTTCACGCTGGCCATGAAGCTGGCCGACGAGGTGGGCGCGGACTGCATCTTCGGCACGGACCCGGACTGCGACCGCGTGGGCATCGCCGTCAAAGATGACGCGGGCAAGTATTACCTGATGACCGGCAACCAGATCGGCTGCGTGCTGCTGTATTACATCCTCAAGAGCCGCAAGGCGCTGGGCAACCTCCCGGCGGACGGCGCGGTGGTCAAGTCCGTCGTCTCCACCGAGCTGGCACGCAAGATCGCGGAGAGCTTCGGCCTCGTCTGCTTCAACACGCTGACGGGCTTCAAGTGGATCGCCGAGAAGATTCAGCAGTTCCAGGAGAAGGGCGACCACACCTTCGTCTTCGGCTTTGAGGAGAGCTACGGCTTCCTGTCCTCCACTTTCGTGCGCGACAAGGACGGCGTGAACGCCTCCCTGCTGATTGCGGAGGCGGCCGCGTGGGCCAAGACGCAGGGCAAGACGCTCTACGACATCCTGCAGGAGATCTACAAGACCTACGGCTATTACGTCGAGAAGGTCGTTTCCGTCACCCTGCCGGGCAAGGACGGCGTGGTGAAGATGAAGGAGATTATGAAGAGCCTGCGCGAGAACCCGCCGAAGGAGCTGGCGGGCAAGAAGGTGCTGGCGGTTCGCGATTACCTCGCCGATACCCGCACCGACTGCGACGGCCATGTGACCCCGGCCGGTCTGCCCAAGAGCGACGTACTCTATTTCGAGCTGGTGGACGATGCGTGGGTCTGCATCCGCCCGTCCGGCACGGAGCCGAAGATCAAGCTCTACGTCAACACGAACGCCAAGCATCCGGAGGATTCCGCCAAGGAGAACGCCGAGCTGGTTGAAGCCTGCAAGGCGCTGATGGCGTAACGCCTTTCTATCTAAAAACAGCAGAGCGGACGCGCAATGCGCGCCTGCACGGCCGATTCGGCGTGCGGGGCGGGCGGAGCGCGTCCGTTTTTGCGCCTGAGGCGGGAAAGGCGAAAACCCGAACGTTTTATAAAAGAATGACGGTAAAAATTCGGAAAAACATTGAAATGAACCGCCGAAATGTGCTAGAATACAGTCTCTCCCGGTTGAAAACGTGGGGGAACGAAAGAAGAAGAGAAGGGAATGAAAACTGTGTTTGAAAAGGTCTTTCAGCTGAGCAAACACAAAACCACCGCCAAAACCGAAGTGATGGCGGGTATCACCACATTTATGACCATGGCCTACATTCTGGCCGTTAACCCGAGCGTCCTGTCCGCCGCGGGGATGGACGCTACCGCCGTGCTGCTGGCGACGGCGCTGTCCTCCTTCATCGGCACGGCCTGCATGGCGCTGATGGCGAATCTGCCGTTCGCGCTGTCCGCGGGCATGGGCCTCAATGCGTTCCTGGCCTACACCGTCGTGCTGGGCATGGGCTACACGTGGCAGGTCGCGCTGCTGGCCGTCTTTGTCGAGGGTCTGATCTTCGTCGTGCTGAGCCTGACGAACGTGCGCGAGGCGATCTTCAACGCCATCCCGCTGACGCTCAAGCGCGGCGTTTCCGTCGGCATCGGCCTGTTCATCTGCTTCATTGGCCTGCAGAACGCCGGTCTGGCGGTGGATTCCGCCACGCTGGTGACGATCACGAGCTTCACCGAGAATTTCAGCACGCACGGCATCTGCGCGCTGCTGGCGCTGATCGGCCTGTTCATCATGGCGGCGCTGTATCTCCACCATGTGCGCGGCGCGATCCTGCTGGGCATTCTGGCGACTTGGGTGATCGGCATGATCTGTCAGGTTGCGGGCATCTACGTGCCGGATCCGGCCAACGGCTTCTACACGCTCTTCCCGACGATGGCGCTGACGGATTTCTCCAAGCTGGGTCTGACCTTCGGCCAGTGCTTCAACGTGGATTTCTCCAACGTCGGCATCGTCAACTTCATCATCGTCGTGTTCTCCTTCCTGTTCGTGGATATCTTTGATACCCTCGGCACGCTCATCGGCGTGGCCACCAAGGCCGATATGCTCGATGAGGAAGGCCGCCTGCCGGGCATCAAGCCGGCGCTCATGGCGGACGCCATCGGCACCACCGTCGGCGCTGTGATGGGCACTTCGACCATCACCACGTTCGTCGAGTCCGCTTCCGGCGTGGCCGTCGGCGGCCGCACGGGTCTGACCGCGCTGACCACCGGCCTGCTGTTCCTCGCTTCCATGTTCTTCGCGCCGATCTTCACGGCGATCCCGTCCTTCGCGACCGCTCCGGCGCTGATGATGGTCGGCTACCTGATGGTTTCCACCGTCACCGAGATCCGCTTTGACGAGGATAACATGGCCGAGGCCATCCCGGCGTATCTGGCCATCGTCGCCATGCCGCTGTTCTACAGCATCTCCGAGGGCATTTCCATGGGCATCATCTCCTATGTGGTGCTGCATGTGCTCTCCGGCAAGGGCAAGCAGGTCAAGCCGCTGATGTATGTGCTGGCCGTGCTGTTCGTGCTCAAGTACATCTTCCTTTAAGAAAAAGAGAAGAGAAAAGCAAAGCTCCGTTTCCCGCTTCGGCAGGAGACGGAGCTTTTTTGTATAGAGCGGCGCAAACCCGACTCCCTCAGTCACGGCTACGCCGTGCCAGACCTTCGGCGTTCCGCTTGCCTGCCTCCCGCACAGCGGGCGGCAAGCTCTGCGCCCTCGAGGAGGGAGCTCTTTGGTCAGGTTATTTCCATCTAAGCAATAAGTCGCGCGGGTGCACCCGCGCGACGATCAGAGGACGGAAGCCGTTTTCATGCGCGCCTCGCGCTCGGCGATATAGGCTTCAAAGCGCTCGAAGGTCGAATTGACGATCAGCTCCGGCGGGAAGTCGATCGAATCCAGCATCTCCAGCGCCTTGGGCACCTCGCCGACGTTGGCGCAGAAGTGCGCGTCGCTGTCCACGCAGACGCGAACGTCGTACTGCATGCACAGACGCGCGATTTTGCGGCAGTTGACGTCGCAGCCCGGCCGGGCGACGAAGGAGTTGTTGTTGATCTCGATCAGCCTGCCCCGCTCGGCGACGGCGCGAACCAGCCGCTCCGCGTCGATGGGGTAGGAGGGAATACCGGGGTGGCCGATCAGGTCGATGCAGGCGTGATCCATGGCGCGGATATACGCCTCGGTGTGCGCGTCCGCATCCAGCACGGGCATGACGTTTTTGTGCATGCTGGCGATGCCGAAACGGATGTGCTGGAACGCGCCGGGCAGGTATTCGTCCAAGTGGCCTTCGGTATCCCAGAGGTTAAACTCCATGCCGGGGTAGACCCGAATCCCGCCGATGACGTCTGGAAGCTGGGAAAACGACCACGGCGTCCAGATGGTGCCGGTGCCCTTCATGCAGAAGCCGTGATCGGTCATGCACAGGGCTTTCATGCCCTTTTGAGCGGCGGCGGCGCAGTTTTCCTGAATCGTTGACCATGCGTGGCCGGACATGACGGTGTGCGTGTGCGCGTCCACCTCGATGCGCAGATTTTTGAGCATAAGACATCCTCCTTGCTGAATTTGACGATGGGGCAATAAATGAGCAAATCCGAAATCTGCATCCATTCCGATGATGGGCGCGCCCACGTTTTTGATGCAGAATTTGTCATTTTGCTCAGTTATTGTAAAAAACGGAAAAAATTTTAAGAAGTTTTACCGAACCGCTTGACAAATGCGGCGAAATCTTGTAATATGATGTCAATAAGATGTCATAAGACATTATATACCAAGCTATGACATCGCACAAGACGTTTGAAGGAAATTTATGAAGGAGGATTTCAAACATGAACCAGGATCAGATCAAGCAACTCAACGAGGCTGTAGAGGCTGTGAAGACCCGTAAGATCGAGAACGTATACTTTGTGGCCTGCGGCGGCTCCAAGGCGATCTTCGACCCCGCTCAGTTCATCTTTGACCGCGAGACCACGCTCCCGTCCTTTGTCTACAACGCGAATGAATTCATTCATCGCTGCCCGAAGGGCCTGGGCGAGAACAGCCTCGTGGTGACCTGCTCCCACTCCGGCAACACGCTGGAGACGACCCGCGCGACCCAGCTCGCCGGCGACAAGGGCGCGCTGACCATCAGCTTCTCCTACCGCGTGGATTCCCCGCTGTGGAAGGCGACCCAGCATCCGATTTCCTACGTCTGGGGCCCCGAGTCCGATCCGGGCGACAACAACAACGGCATGCTCTACCGCCTCGTGTTCTCCATCCTGAACGTGCTGCAGCCCAACGAGAAGTATGAGCGCGCCATCAAGGCCTGCGACAATCTGGGCAAGGTTTACGAGGCCAACAAGGCGAAGTTCGCCGAGAGCGCGAAGGCCTTCGGCAAGAAGTATAAGAACAACAAGCTCATCTACACCATGTCCTCCGGCCCCTGCTACGGCGTGGCGTATTCCTTCGCCATCTGCCTGCTGCAGGAGATGCAGTGGATCCACTCCGAGCCGATCCACACCGGCGAGTTCTTCCATGGCCCGTTCGAAGTGACCGACACGGATGTTCCGTTCATCGTGCTCAAGAACTACGGCAAGGATTGCGACGAGAACGTCAAGAAGAACTGGATCACCGAGTACGGCGCGGATTACAAGCGTCCGCTGGTTGAGATCGACAGCGCCGTCGGCGCGTACAGCGATTCCATGAACGGCGAGACCCGCGTGCTGGATGTGCGCGCCGAGGCGTTCATCAAGCGCTTCTCCGAGCATGTGATTCCGATCGACTGCAACGAGTTCGATATGGAAGGCATCGACGAGGATCTGCGCAACTACTTTGCGGTGCTGGTGGCCGGCGTCGTCCTGCGCGCCTACGCGGACGAAATCGCCTACTACCGCGGACATCCGCTCTCCGTCCGCCGCTACATGTGGTGCATGGAGTACTAAGATCGAAGACATTCGATTTGCAGCGTGATACAGCCGGCAGCACGTCGGCTGTATCACCGATTTCATAAACGAGGAGGAAAACCCCATGAAAAAGCGTATTGCGCTGGCGTTGGCGATGGCGATTTGCCTGTCTCTGCTGTGCACCGTGGCGCTGGCCGATAAAGTGACCGTCAACTTCTTCCATCGTTGGCCGAACGAGCCGAAGAACAGCTACATCAACAGCCTGATCGACGAGTTCGAAGCCGCTAACCCGGATATTGACATCGTTTCCGACTGCGTTCTGAACGATTCCTACAAAGAGAAAATCCGCGTTCTGGTTTCCACGGACGCGCTGCCGGATGTGTTCTTCTCCTGGTCCGGCGTGTTCGGCGAGAACCTGACCCGTTCCGGCCGTGTGCTGGCGCTGGACGACGTGATGGCGCGCGACAGCGAGTGGTCCAGCCAGATCGTCGAAGGCCAGTGGGCTCCGTTCAACTACAACGGCAAGCAGTACGGCGCGCCGTGGTCCATGGACGGCAAGGCGTTCTTCTACAACGTGGACGTGTTCAACGAGTTGGGCATCGAAGTCCCGACCACGCTGAACGAGCTGTATGCGGTCTGCGAAAAGCTGAAGGAAAACGGCTATGACGAGCCGATCTCCGCCGGTTTCTCCGCGCCGTGGGCGGTCTCTCACTATCTGGGCACCATCTGCCAGCGCGTTGTCGATCCGGAAGTCCTCGCGAAGGATTACACCGGCGGCGGCGACTTCAGCGATCCGGCTTACATCGAGGCGCTGAACATCTTCAAGAAGCTGGGCGAGTACATGACCTCCGATCCGTGCTCCGTCGATCACGAGTTTGCGCGCAATGCGTTCATCATGGGCGTTTCCCCGATGTGCTACATGCAGCTCGCCGAGATGAAGTACATGCGCGACGACGAAGAGCTCAACTATGCGTTCTTCAACTTCCCGGCCGTGGAAGACGGCAAGGGCGATCCGGGTCAGCTGACCGGCGCGCCGGAAGGCATGATGATCTCCGCGACCGCCAAGCCTGAGGTTCAGGAAGCGGCCATCAAGTTCATGGAGTTCGTCATCTCTAAGGAAGGCGGCCATCGCATGATCGCCGAGTGCGGCGAAATCTCCTGCGTCAAGGGCGCTTGGGACGAGACCAACTGCGACGAGAAGCAGCTCGAGGCGATCGACCTGATTCTGGCCGCGACCGAGCCGGCCCTCTGGCAGGATTGCTCGACCGAAGCGACCATCGCCAACGCCTTCATGGCCGGCGGCCAGCTCCTGCTGACCGGCGACATGACCGCCGAAGACGTGATGGCTTCCGTGCAGACCGCTGCCGCTGCCCTCAAGTAATGCAACCAAGCCGGCGTCCGTGCTGTCGAGCCGGGCGCCGGTTCTTCTTTTCTCCCAAATGCCGCGAAAGCGGCGAAAGATCAACCATACTGCGGTTGTCTTTCAAGAGAGGGGCGTATCCCTTGAAAGGCAACCCGGTGTAAGTGAACCCAAAGCGATATTCAATCAGGAGGTGACCGTTGTGCAACAGACTAGAAGCGCTGGCATGAACCGTGCTACGCCGTATCTCTACGTGATTCCGTGCATTCTGTTGCTGGGTATTTTCGTCTATATTCCGCTGGTGGTCAATTTCTTCTATTCCACGCAGACCTTCAGCGCGTTTTCGCCGACGAAAACGTTCGTTGGGCTGACCAACTACAAGGAAATGCTGGCCGATCCCGTGATTCGCACCGCGATCGTCAACAACATCTGGTATTGCGTGATTTCGGTGATCTTTCAGGTGGGGCTGTCGCTGTGCATCGCGGCCGTGCTGGAAGATAAGCTGCTGCGCCACGTGAGCACGATGCTGCGCACGATGTATTTCCTGCCGGTTCTGATTTCCATGACCGTCGTTGCGCTGCTGTTCTCGTTCGTCTATCACCCGAAGATCGGCCTGATCAACGCGGGGCTGAAGATGATCGGCCTGGGCAATCTGGCGCACGCCTGGACGGGCGCGACGGATACGGCGATTTTCTCCGCGATTGCCATGAGCCAGTGGCATTCCATGGGCTACACGATGATGCTGTTCATCGTCGCCATTCAGGGCATTCCGGAGGATCTCTACGAGGCGGCCGAGATCGACGGCGCGGGGCGTTTGTGCCGCTTCATCAACGTCACGCTGCCGCAGGTGAAGGAAATGACCTTCGTCATGTGCGTGACGACGGTTACCGGCGCGTTCCTGGTCTTCAACGACGTGTATATCCTCACCGGCGGCGGACCGGGCAACGCCTCCACCACGCTGGCCGTATACATGTACAAGAACGGCTTTGCGCTCGATAAGATGGGCTATGCTTCCACGATTGCGGTCGGTATGCTCATCATCTCCATGATTCTGGCGCTGATTCAGAATCGCGCGTTCGGTTCCGGAAAGGAGGATTGACGATGGAAAAGGCTGCGACCGCACCTCGCGAGATCAAGAGAAAGAGAAGCCGCCTGCCGGGCAACAAGATGACGCCGCTCATGGCCATCATCATTGTGCTTCTGTTCATCTACTTCCTGCTGGTTGCGTATCCGTTATTCTGGATGATCTGCAACTCCCTGAAAAGCTACAAGGAAATTTACAAGAACATTTGGGCGATGCCCAAAAGCCCGCTCTGGAATAACTATGCGCTCGCATGGCAGCGCGGTATTTCCAAGTACTTCCTCAACTCCGTGCTGGTGACGGGCTCCACGATTGTCGGCGCGATTCTGGTTTCCGCGCTGGCCTCCTATTCGCTGGCCCGCTTCCGCTTCAAGGGCAACCAGCTCATCTTCATCCTGTGCATGGGCGGCATGATGCTCTCCCCGCAGGTCACGCTGATTCCGCTGTATAAGATCATTCAGGCGCTGCATATCCACAACACGTATCTCGCCCTGATTATCCCCTATACGGCGTATCGAATCCCGCTGATCGTCATGCTGATTCGTTCGCACTTCCTGTCGATCCCCAAGGAGATCGAGGAATCGGCGATTCTGGACGGCTGCTCCAGCTTCAAGGTCTTTTACAACATCTTCCTGCCGATGAGCAAGCCGATCCTCCTGACATGCACCATCCTGACGGCGTATTATGCATGGAACGAGTTCCTTTACGCCATCATCTTCATTGACAGCGACAAGTTCCGCACGATTCCGGCCGGTCTGATGAACCTGCGCGACGCGCTCCAGACCGATTGGGGCGTATTGCTGGCGGGCATGACGATTTCCGCCGCGCCGCTGATTATCCTGTTCCTGCTGATGCAGAAGCAGTTTATCCGCGGCATGACGGCCGGCTCGGTCAAGGGCTAAGAGAACGAAACGGAGGAACACGACAATGGCTGGAAAAATGATCGCCGTCGGCGATAACGTTGTGGATTGCTATCTGGATGACCACGTGTATTATCCCGGCGGAAACGCGGTCAACGTCGCGGTGAACTGCCGCCGGGACGGTATTGAAGACGTCGCCTATATCGGCATGTTCGGCAACGACGGCAAGGCGGAGCACCTCAAATGGGCGCTCACGCAGGAAAACGTTCACTTTGAGCGCAGCCGCACGATGTACGCGCCCAGCGGTTCGCCGGGGGTTCGCCTCATCGACGGCGACCGCAAGTTTGTGGGCGGCCCGCGCGATACCGCGCAGCACGTCGCCCGCATCCGCCTAACCCCGGAGGATCTGGATTACATCGAGCAGTATGGCCTGTGCCACACGAGCTGCTTCTCCTCGATCGAGTATGAGCTGCCGGAGATGGCCAAGCGCTGTCAGGTTTCCTTCGATTTCTCCGAGCGCACCGACCCGGATTATCTGGCGCGTGTCTGCCCGTATGTGACGTATGCGTTCTTCTCCGGCTCGCACATGACGGCGGAGGAGATCGAGGCGCTGATGGATCGCTGCCACGCGCTCGGCACGAAGGTCGTGGGCGTGACGCTCGGCTCCAGAGGCTCGATCTTCTCGGAGGAAGGCAAGCGCTACCATCAGGGTATCGTGCCCGTCGAGGCCATCGACACGATGGGCGCGGGCGACAGCTTCATCGCCGGTTTCCTGACCCGCCGCATTTTGGGCGACGGCATGGAGGACGCGCTTCGCTTTGCAGCCACCGCGGCGGCCAACACCTGCAAATTCCACGGCGGATTCGGCTATCCGCATCCGCTTGACTAAAGAAGGGAAAGCAAAAGGACATGAAGCCGCTGGATAATAACAACGCCGTCCCTCTGTATGAGCAGATAATGATGATGCTTCGCGAGCGACTGGATAACCATGTGCTCGACGCGGGAGAAAAGCTCCCGTCCGAGGCGGAGCTATGCAAAAGCTACGGGGTGAGCCGGATCACGGTGCGCCGCGCGATTGATGAACTCGTCGAAGAAGGCTATCTTGAAAAGAAACAGGGGAAGGGAACGTTTGTTACCCAGAAACGTGCGGCTATTCCGGTCATGTCCATCAGCGAGCATGCGACCGTGGGCTTTTCCGGCCGATACGGGCAGGATAGCGGGCGGCTGCACAGCATCGTCATCAGCAAAAAGGAATACAAGGCGAACCGGAACGAGCAGAAGATGCTCAATCTCGACGAGGAGGACGAGGTGCTCGTCCTGACGCGGCTTATGATCCTGGATGATAAGCCGTGGATGATCGACCGGGCGACCTATTCCGCCAAGCGCTATCCCGGTTTCCTTGAGCAGATCGAGGACGGCGTTTCCACCTACAACGTCATGCGCGAGCAGTACGGCGTGCGCATGAGACGCGCGTATCGCGAAATCACGCTCGCCTATGCGACCAACGAGCAGGCCAAAATGCTGGGCTGCGCGCCGGCCACCCCGCTGTTCAAGACGTTCAAGGTGGTCTATGACGAGGAAGGGCTTCCGGTGCACATGTCCTCGACGTACACGCAGGCGGATAACGTCGTGCTGACGGTCGAAAACGGGAACTACCGCAAAGAGCTGATTGAAAAACAGAGCGGATGACGGGGCGCTTTTCCCCAAAGACAGAAACAAAGACAGGGACAGAGCGGCTGAAGGGCTTTTGGAAACCCTTCGGCCGCTTTTTTGCGCGATCCAAACGCCTCGCACGCCGTTTTATCAGACCCCTTGTAAAAAGCCGTAAAAAACAGTATAATACTATATTAGGGAGCGTGTCTGCGGACGCGCACGAATCAAAAGAAGCGCGAGTCGCTTAGAAAGGTGGATGGCCATGCCCTGCACATATATCAGCTGCGTCGCGGAGCGCCACATGGGCCGGGAGAGCACGGGCACGCTGATTCAGGCAAAGTTGCCGGAGGAAGGGGAGGCTCTTCTATCGCGCTTCGGCGGGCAGGTGCAGACCATCTATCTCGACCCGCCGTTCAACACGGGCAAGCAGTTCGATATGAAGGCGCGCATCGGCGAAAAGGGCTATAAGACCGGCTCGCCCAGCCTCAGCCTGCCCGCTTACGACGACCGCTGGCCGGATCGCGAGGAATACCTGTCGATGATGAAGCAGACGCTGCTGCTCTCCCGCGAGCTGCTCAAGAAGGAGGGCACCCTCTTTCTGCATATCGACAGCCGGATGTACGCGCACCTGCGGCTGCTGATGGACGAGGTTTTCGGCGAAAGCAACTTCCTCAACGAGATCATCTGGAGTTACCAGACAGGCGGGCGCGCGCGCAGCTATTTTCCGCGCAAGCACGACGTGATTCTGTTCTACGCGCGGTCGCGGTCGTATTACTTCAACCTCAAGGCCGTGCCGGTCGCGCGGAACGAGTCGCGCAGCAACCACATGCGCCGCGCGGTGGATGAAAACGGGCGCAGCTATCGCTCGATCATGTCCGGCGGCAAGGAATACCGCTATTACGACGACGAACCGGCCTATCCCGGCGACGTCTGGGACGACATCAGCCACTTGCAGCAGAAAGACCCCCAGCGCACCGGCTATGAAACGCAGAAGCCGCTGAAGCTGCTGGAGCGCATCGTGAGCTGTTCCTCGCAGGAGGGCGACCTCATCTGCGACCTGTTTGCGGGCAGCGGCACGTCGGCCGTCGCGGCGGCGGGGCTGAACCGGCGTTTTTTGTGTGTCGATCAAAGCCCGCTGGCGATTGCGACGACGGGCAAGCGGCTGGCGCAGAGCACGGCGGGCAAGCCGCTGGATTTCACCTTCGACGTGGAAGCGCCCTGCGGCGCGGACGACTGCGCGGTGGAGGCCGAGGTCTTCCCGGCCATCAGCTCCTACACCGTGCGGCTGATCAGCTTTGAAAACGCGGACACGCAGGCCATGGGCATCAACGGGCTGGACGCGGTGGATCAATGGAGCTGCGGCTTTGTGCAGGGCGATACCTACCGCCGGTATGCATCCAGCGTGCGGAGCGTGGCGACCCCGGCGCTCGCCGCGACGCTGGAAATGCCCGTCTGCGCGGGCGAACCGTGCATTATGATTGTGGATATCTGGGGCAGCCGACGGTTCTATCTGCCCAAGCGGAGATATTGACGCGCCTGCCGCGGCGCTTAGGCCAAAAGGCTCCCTCTGGGAGGGGGCGAGGGAGAAAAAGAAACGATGACGAACGGATATATGGTTTACCTGCTCAGGATTCTGGCGGCACAGGGCGCGCTGGCTTCCGTCTACACCGACCCGGAAGACCCGGAGGGGTTCTCCGCGGGGTTTGTGGAAGCGGTGGACGGACAGCATGTGCTCATGTGCGATTTGAGCCCGTGGGGGCAGATTGACGGCTGGCGCGTGCGGCGCAATCAGGACGTCATTCAGGTGCTCGCCGGGGAGGAATACGAACAGCGGCTGGCGATGCTGCTCGCTTACCACAAGCAGCACCATCGCTGCTTCTTTACGGAAGCGCCCGCGGAGGATACCGATCTGCTGCTCAGTGTGCTGCTGGCCTGCAAGGAGCGCGGGGAGATCGTCTCCATCATCATGGGCGACGACATGATTACCGGCCGCGTGCTGGAGGCCAACGGGCTGCGGCTCAAGCTGCGGCTGCTGGATTTCTTCGGCCGCGAGGCGGAGGAGGAAACCGTCACCCTGCGCGAAATCGAGATTCTGGAAATCGCCACGCAGGAGGAGCAGATGTACGCCGTGCTCGAAGAGATGGCGCGGCAGGAGATGACGCTGCTCTCGTCCCAGCCCACGGAGGACAAATGAAAATCACGATTCTGACCACCTTCCCGGAGATGTTCACCCCGCTGCACACGAGCATGATCGGCCGCGCGGAAAAGGCGGGCATTTTGGAGATCCGCGAGGTGGATATCCGCGCGTATTCCAAAAACAAGCACCACAATACCGACGACGCGCCCTTCGGCGGCGGCGCGGGCATGGTGATGCTCGCCCAGCCGATTGTGGACGCGATTCGCGACGTGCAGGGTGGCAGAAAGGTGAAGCGCATCTATCTCTCCCCGCGCGGCGAAACGCTGACGCAGAAGAAGGCCGAGCAGCTCGCCAAGGAGGACGAGCTGATTTTGCTTTGCGGCCACTACGAGGGTGTGGATCAGCGCGCGCTGGATCTGTGCATCGACGAGGAGATTTCCATCGGCGATTACGTCCTGACCGGCGGCGAGCTTGGCGCGATGGTGCTGGTGGATTGCGTGGCGCGGCTCGTGCCGGGCGTACTGGGCTGCGAGGAGAGCGCGCAGACGGAGAGCTTTTCCTCCGGCCTGCTCGAATACCCGCAGTATACCCGCCCGCGTGAGTTCGAGGGGCTGACCGTGCCCGAACCGCTGCTCAACGGCAACCACGCGCACATCGTCGATTGGCAGCTCAGCGAATCGCTGTATATCACCCTGCGGCGCAGGCCGGAGATGGCGAAGGCCTATCTCGACGGGCGCAAGTTCACGCGCCATCAGCAGAAGGTGGTGGACGCGGTGTTTGACCGCATCCGCGAGGAGGACGAGGCGGCAAAAGCGCAGACGGAGGAACAGCCATGAATCTGACGCTCGGGGTTGCGGCGCACGTGGACGCGGGCAAGACGACGCTCTGCGAACAGCTTCTCAGGCGCGCGGGCGTGATTCGCGCCTGCGGCCGCGTCGATCACGGCGACGCCTTCATGGACGACGATCCGATGGAGCGCGCGCGCGGCATCACGATTTTCACCGAACAGGCGACGCTTTCGTGGCCGGTTTCGGGAGGCGAGCCGCTTTTCGTCACGCTGATGGATACGCCGGGGCACGTCGATTTTTCCGGCGAGATGGAGCGCGCGCTGTCCGTGCTGGATGCGGCGCTGCTGGTCGTCTCCTGCGCGGAGGGCGTGCAGAGCCACACCGTGACGCTCTTCAGGCTGCTGCAAAAGCGGCAAATCCCGACGATTATTTTTCTGAATAAGACGGACAGGGAGGGCGCGGACGCTGCGCGCGTGACGGCGCAGATGTGCAGGCTGCTTTCCGGCGACTGCGTGCTGATGGCGGGCGACGTGCGCGAGGCGCTGGCCGAGCGGGACGAGCTTCTGCTGGAACAGCATCTGGAGGAAACCGCGTCGAGGGCGGATTATCTTTCGGGCGCGCGGCGCGCGTTTGCGGCCTGCGCGCTTTATCCCGTTTTGGCGGGCAGCGCGCTGGGCGATATCGGCGTGGACGCGCTGGCGGAGACCGTCGGGGCGCTCTGCCGAACGGATTATGCGCAGCGCGAGGGCGAGCCGTTTTCCGCCAAGGCGTATCGGGTGCGGCGCGTCGGCGGCGTTCGATATACCTATGTGAAGGTGACGAGCGGCGTTTTGCGCGCGCGCGACGAGGTGCGGACGATCTCCGGCATCTGCAAGGTCGCGGCGATTCTCGCGCCGCAGGGTGGCAGGCTGCTGCCGATGGGCGAGGCGCACGCGGGGCAGACCGCCGCGCTGGCGGGGCTATCGGCCAGACCCGGCGAGCGAATCGGCGACGGCTTTGGCCTTGAAGCGCCCGAAACCGTGCCGCTGATGAGCGTGCAGGTGGAGCCGACGGCGCCGCTGACGCAGATCGCGCTGCTGGCGCATCTGCGTGAAATGGAGGAGGAAGACCCGCTGCTCTCCGTTCGCCCGGAGGCGGACGGCGTTTCCGTCGGCGTGATGGGCGCGGTGCAGGTGGAGGTTTTGCAGGGCATATTGGCGGCGCGCTTCGGCGACGTGGTGCGGATGTGCCCGCCGCATGTGCTCTACAAGGAGACGATTGCCGCCCCGGTCGTGGGCATCGGGCACTATGAGCCGCTGCGGCACTATGCCGAGGTGTGGCTGAAGCTCGAACCGGGCGCGCCGGGGAGCGGCGTTTCGTTTGCGGCGGACTGCCCGCCCAATTCGCTGGACGAGAACTGGCAGCGGCTGATCCGCACGCATGTCTTTGAGCAGGCGCACCCCGGCGTGCTGACGGGGAGCCCGCTGTGCGACGTGCGGATTCGGCTGATTGCGGGGCGCGCGCACCTCAAGCACACGGAGGGCGGCGACTTCCGCGAGGCGACCTGCCGTGCGATTCGCAACGCGCTGATGCAGGCGGAAAACGTGCTGCTGGAGCCGGTGGTACGCTTTGAATTGGCCATGCCGAACGAGGCGCTGGCGCGGGTGACGGGCGAACTGCTTCGCATCGGCGCGCAGCTCGACGCATCCGAAACGGATGGCGGGGAGACGACGCTCACGGGGCGGTGCACCGCCGCGATGTTCTGGGATTATCCGACGCGGTTCGCCGCCTCCACGCGCGGACACGGGCGCATCGCGTCGCGGTTTGACCGCTATGAGCCGTGCAAAAATCAGGATGATGTTGTGCGGCAGATCGGCTATGACCCGCTGGCCGATACGCTCAACCCGCCCGGAAGCGTCTTTTGCAGCCACGGCGCGGGCTTCTATGTCGCGTGGGATCACGTTCGGGAATGGGCGCACTGCGAGGTGGAATGAACATGTTTACGTGCACACTGGAAGCGGCGAGCAAAATCTCCCTCTGCGAGCAGCTCTATACCGCGCTGAAACGCGAGATGGAGCGCGGCGGGATTCGTCCGGGGGAGCGGATGCCCTCCAAGCGGGAGCTGGCGGCGCACCTGAGCGTCAGCACCGCGACGGTCGAGGCGGCCTATGCGCGGCTCATCAGCGAGGGGCTTTGCGAGAGCCGCCCCAGAAGCGGCATTTACGCGCTGGAACAGGCGCAGCGCGTCGGCCTGACCGACGGGGAAAAGCCGCCTGTCCGCTGGAATTTCGGAACGGGCGCGGCAGACGCGGCACATTTTCCCTACGCTACGTGGGCGCGGCTGATGCGCGAGGTGCTCAGCGAGCAGAGCGCGACCCTGCTGCTCTCCGGCGACCCGCAGGGCGAACCGGCGCTCCGCCGGGAAATCGCGGGCTATCTGCACCGCATGCGCGGCATCGACGCGCCGCCGGAGGCCATCGTTTTGGGCGCGGGCACGGAGGTGCTGGTTTCCGCGCTGGTTGCGCTGATCGGGCGTGAGCGCCTTTTCGCGGTGGAGGACCCCGGCTATTCGCGCGTTCGGCGTATTCTGGTGGTCAGCGGCGCGCGGATTGCGCCGACCCCGCTTTCCGGCGGGGCGATTGACGTGCGCGAATTGTACCGGAGCGGCGCGGGCGCGGCCTACGTCACCCCGACACATCAATTCCCGACGGGCGAGGAGATGCAGCCCGGCCAGCGGGCGGCGCTTCTGCGCTGGGCGCGGGAGACGGGCGGCTATATTCTGGAGGACGATTACGACAGTGAATTCCGCTTTTCCGGCGCGGGTGCACCCGCGCTTCGCGCCATGGACGGCGGGCGGCAGGTCGTCTACATGAACACGTTTTCGCGAACGCTCGCGCCCGGTCTGCGCCTGAGCTTCATGGTGCTGCCGCGGGAGCTGGCGGCGCGCTATCGAACGATGCACGCGGCCTGCACCGTGCCGGGGTTTGAGCAGGAGACGCTGCGCAAGTTTATCGCGGGCGGCTTTTTGGAGCGGCATATCGCGCGGATGCGCGTCGTCTACCGCGCGCGGCTGGCGGCGCTGACGGAGACCGTGCAGGCGCTGAATCTCGGCAGCGTCGCGCCCTGCGGCGCGGGGCTGTATGCGCTGCTCCATGTCGGCGGCAAAACGCCCGCGCGCGAGCTGGCGCCGCTGGCCGAACAGGCGGGGGTGCACCTGACGCGGCTCTCCGATTACGCGGTGATGCAGAACGATGAAAGCCGCGTCGTGCTGCTGGGCTTTTCCGGCATGGATGAAGATCAGATTCGGCAGGGGCTTTCCGCGCTGAAAAAGGCGTGGGGATGAGGCGCGGCGGCGCGCCCGACGACATCAAAGGAGCGATCGAGAAATGAAAAAGATGGGTTTGTGTCTGGCTCTGTTTGCGCTGCTGCTGTCCCTCTCCGGCTGCGCGGGCGTTGAAAGCGCGCTGCACGAGGCGGGGGAGAGGATACAGAGCAATCGGGTGGAAACGCCGCAGAACAACGGCGGGGACATCGACTGGAGCTTTGTGCCCGTCGTGCGGGAGAAAGCGGTCAGCCTGTTCACCGAGGCGTTCCCGGAGGCGAAGGTGCGGGAAACCGGCGTGGCCTGCAAGAACACGAAGGCCGACCGGGTGATTGTGACCATCAGCTACGAGCTGAACGGCAAAAACGGCGATTACGGGTTTGACTACGAAAAGGACGAGAACGGGGAATATGTGCTCAAGCGCTATGGCGGCGGCGTGAGCTCGGATGATCTGTGAAAAAAAGCGACGCACTCGAATGACCGAGTGTGTCGCTTTTATGATGAATAATTGAGAAAAAAGCAAATCCTGCACAAAACATTGGCGCGGTTGCTTTTTCCGCAACGTTCTAGGGGCGCGGCGTATCGCGTAGACGGAAAATAACCTGTTAAAAGAGCTCCCTCTTTGAGGGCGCAGAGCTTGCCGCCCGCTGTGCGGGAGGCAGGCAAGCGGAACGCCGAAGGTCTGGCACGGCGTAGCCGTGACTGAAGGAGTCAGGTGATATTACGGCAGATTCAGCTTTCGGGTGAGAATCGTCTGGGTAATCAGCCAGAGCACCGCGTCGATGACGATTTCAACCGCCGAAACGCCGATGAGCGAACCGAAAATCGCCTTCATCTCGCCGTTCGGGCTGCTGAGCAGATCGAGGGCGAAACGGCTGAACGAATTGAGCAGAACCTCCATCCGCGTCGCGGCGAAATAGACCGCCAGCATGAAGAGAATCTGCGCGAGAAATTGCAGCGCGAAGAACGAGAGGATGCTCGCCAGCTTGCGGTGCTGGGGGAACAGACTGCCGACGGCGCAGGAGAGATACGTGTGCAGATAGCCCATGGCCATCCCGGCCAGCGCGATGACCGCGGCCAGCAGAAGCAGCGAGAGCCCGCCGCCGCGCACCATGTCGCGCCCGTCGCGCAGCATATCCGTCAGCCACGATGCGCCGGCCGGAAACGCCATCAGGGACGAGCAGACGGCCAGAAACAGGAACGTCACCAGCGTCGTCACGACGGCGGCAATCAGCTTGGCCGCGATGTGCTGGCTCATTGTCGCGGGCAGGGTGAGCTGAATGTAGCCCTCCTCGCCGAGCATGCGGTAAAAGCGGTTGACGTTCGCGAAGAAGCAGACTGCCAGCACCGAGATGAAGCAGACGGCCGCTGCGAAGGCCAGCAGCGCGCCCAGCCAGTCAAACCCGGCGGAGCTGACGCGGATTTGCGCGGTAACGGCGGAGTTGAGCGCCGTCAACGCGCTGAGCACGAGCATGCCCGCGCCGACGGGCAGCATGGAGGAAAACGCCTCCCTGAATTCAACCTTGAGCAATTTGCGGATCATGCCCGAAACACCTCCCTGAAATATTCGTCCACGCTGCATCCGTGCGCCTCGCGCAGCTCGTCCACGCCCTGATGCAGGAAAACCGTGTTATCCTTGAGCATCAGCACCTCGTCCAGCGCGCGCTCGATGTCCCCGATGAGGTGGGTGGAGAGCACGACGGATGCGTTTTCGCTGTAATTGCGCAGGATGGTGTTCAAAATGTAGTCCCGCGCCGCCGGATCGACGCCGCCGAGCGGCTCGTCGAGCAGATACAGCCGCGCCGCGCGCGCCATCACCAGACAGAGCTGCATCTTTTCCTGCATGCCCTTGCTCATCGCGCCGATGCGCTGGCCGTCGTCGAGCTTCAGATCCAGCAGCATGTCGCGCGCCTTCACACGGTCGAAATCCGCGAAGAAATCCGCGTACATGGCCACCGCGTCGCGCACGCGCATGCTCGTGGAGAGCGCCATGCGGTCGGGCAGATAGGATGTGATGGCCTTGCTGGCCGGGCCGGGCTTTACGCCGCCGATGGTGATTTCACCGGCGGTCGGCGTGAGCAGCCCCATCGAGCATTTCATCAGCGTCGATTTGCCCGCGCCGTTCGGGCCGAGCAGGCCGACCAGCCGCCCCGGCTCAATCGAGAAGCTCACGTCGCGCAGCGCGACGTGGCCGCCGTAGTTCTTTTGAAGATGATTCGCGGTGTAGATAGCCGCCATGGTTATGCCTCCTCCTGTTCGAGCAGCGCGGCGATTTCGGCTTTTGTGAGGCCGAGCGCCGCCGCCTGATGATAAAAATGGTGAACCAGCGTCTGCGCGAGCGCCCGTCGGGTCTGCGCGATTTTTTCGACGTCGCCCGTCACGGTTCGCCCCGCCGTTCGCTGGGTTTCCAGCAGGCCGCGTGCTTCCAGCTCGGCGAGCGCGCGCTGCATGGTGTTGGGGTTGACCTGCGCCTGCGCGGCGAGGTCGCGCACGCCGGGGATTTTTTCGCCCGGCGGGTATTCGCCGACGACGATGGCCAGCTCCAGCTGTTCGATGAGCTGGAGATAGACGGGACGACCGGCGACAATGGACCATTCCATGATGAAGCTCCTTTCTTGTATTGCTGTACTAAGGGCTTAATACAATAATACATCGAAACGGGCACGATGTCAAGACCAAAATAAAAAAAATCTGCCGCGAAAAACGGCAGACCAGCTTGTTGACATAAGCAAACCTGACTTGAATAGCAAAATCAAGAAATTCAGCTATTCTTTCATTTGCGGAAAGGGC
>ERZ773235.1659-NODE-1659-length-21598-cov-5.307432_pt1 | contig 21598 bp, 20 predicted proteins | sample MGYA00580522_ERZ773235 | MGnify/ENA primary metagenome ERZ773235 (study PRJEB29015, sample SAMEA2737797) | human gut metagenome | biome: human gut; feature: human-associated habitat; material: faeces | place: China | collected 2012 ...
ATCAGCGACCGGCTTCGCAGGTTATGACCGTCCGCCGCCATCGGTGCGCCGCATTGGGGACAGGCGAGGCCGGGCAAGTCCCAGCCGTCGTCCGCGTGGGCGTCAAAGATCAGGTGGTGACAGCTGGGGCAGTGGTAGTGGGGCGGCAGCGGGTTTACCGGCGTCGCGCCCAGCAGGTGTGCCAGCAGCGAGTCATTGGTGCAGCCCAACACCAGCACGTTTTCCCCGCCGAATGCTCGACGCAGCGCCGCTGTGCAGTACCACATAGGCAGCAGCGGCCCGCCCCGCGTCAGCCGCTGCTCCTCCAGCAGCCGCCCGTAGACGGGGAGCGCCCCCGCGCCGTAATGCTCCTCCGTCAGCCGTAACAGAAAATCCTTCGTCATCATACGCCCTCCTCGTCCGTTGTGGTAAAAGCCAGTATAGCAGACCGGGTGGACAGGGAGTGTCTCTCTGACAAATCAATTTTGAAATGCGCTTACCATTTCTTTCAGCTTCTTCTCCACGTCCACCACATAGTCCAGACAGGAAAGAGCGCTCTGCTGGGAAACAAGCTCCTTGTGGACACTGGGATTTCTGTATCGGTTCTTGACTGTGTTCACATAGTCCACATACTTCCATAGGACATTTCGTATCTGCTGATCGTCCATCAGATCAGCGCCGACACCCGGTGAAAACAGCCGTTCCCGCGCATAAGAGGTCAGAACAGCCATATAGCGCTTGTACGGCTCAAACTCACCTTTCTCGCAATCATACCTCGGCTTCAAAATGTGCTGCACACTACCCAGCGTGAAGCCGCCGCGTTGTTTGCTTTGCTTCTCGGCCTCCGGCGTGAGGCTAAGCGCCTCTACAAACTGAGCGTCACGCCGTTTTTCGGGTGTCTGTTCAAAAATGTACTGCTGAAAGCGCTTATAAAAGTATTTTTCACATTCGACCTCCATGGCTTTGGAGGCCAGCGTACATACGCCAGAAAAGTCGATGTCGTTTCCGCATTCCTTCTGTGCCAACAGCTGATACGACATCTTCGCAGAGAACAGCTCCCGCTGTGTTCTGGGGTCGAGCCTGTCCCAGATTGGATCAAAGAGCTGCTTCAGCTCGCCGCGTATGGCACCGGCCTCCGGCAGTCTTTCGCTTCCATACTGCTTTTCCAGCACCTTGGCGCTGATGCTGCTTGTTAGAGCGTAGAGCCGCTCGGCAAGCGGGGAGTCCTCATCCCCCTCTGGCAGGCTGTCCAGTATACCGCTGGCCAGCTCACGGCAGGGCTGCAGCTGTGCCGACAGCTCGGCGATCTGGTTGGAGAGGTCGGTTTGTTTGTCAGCTATTGCGTCCATTTTGTCCACCAACTCTTTTTGGTTGGCGGCCATTTGGGTGAGGATATCTCTATTACTATCCGACATATCCTGCCTGCGGGTGCGGCCTGTCGCATAGTTGTAGGCATCAACAAATGCCGCACGGCGCTCCGGGGATGACGGCAGATGATCTGTGCCGTGAGCATTGATCTCTTTCGCAACGCTGTCGTAGGCTTCGCAAAGCTTGGGATTTTGCTGACGATTCTTGCCGGCCTGCCGGAATACCTGAAACGTGGCGGCGGCAGCCATCCCGATGGGACCTCCGAAAGCAAAGCCCATAAGCAGGGATTTTGTCATGTCCGCAGGGCCTGTGCCGGCCACACTTATCCCCGTGCCCTTTGTCAGACCCGCAGGGCCGACGCTCGCCATTCCCGAGGCGCCGACCTGCGCCATTCTTGCGGTATCGACCTTTGCCGCGTTTTTGGCAAACGCCGCGAAAGCGTCCGGGTCGTCCGGATGCGCCTCATAGTATGCCTTCAGCTCCTCCGCTCTTTGCAGCTGTGCCCGAAGCTGCACCTCCAGCTCTTTCAGCTGCTCTGCGCTCAGCTTTTTTTCTTTCTCCGCCATTGTTCCGAAACCACCTTTCTCCCGTGCTGGACTGTATGGCTCTCTGAAGAAAGTATACTGTAGGGCGGCGGGATAGTCAATGACGGCGCGGTACGACGTTATTCCGAAGAAGAAGTAAGCCCGGCGTTTGCCGGGCTTACTTCTTCTTCCGCGCCGCGATACGGCCCTCGCCGCCGACGGAGCGGTTCAGCGGCGGGTCGTGCCGGGCGATCTTCGCCTGCTCGTGCTGCCGCCGCGTCCGGGAGGAGGAGCGCCCGTCGGCGGTCTTCCACTCCAGCGTGCCGCCCCGCGTCTCCTCCTGCGCCAGCTTGCCGCGGCGCAGATGCTCCCCCATCCGGCGGCGCAGGTCGTTGGTCTCGCCCACATAGGCGATGCTTCCCGCCGCGTCGCGGATGCGGTACTCCCCCGGCGCCGACGGCGGCGGACTGCCCTTGCCGGTGAAGGGGTCGTACTTGCTGGGACGCCCCGGCTTGTAGATGGACATACTCACTGCCCTCCCTTCTTCCGCCCGCAGCGGAACACGGCGTTGCCGGCGCGGGCCTGCTCCGCCTTGGCGGCGTTCTTGGCCGCCTCCTCGTAGCAGAAGCGCGCCTGCGTGTAGTGGTAGCCGCCCTCGCCGTTCTTGGCCTGCGCCCAGTGGGTGTTGCCGTCCCGGCGGAAGCGCTTCGCCCGCGCGGTGTACATCTCCTCCGGGTTCTTGTAGAAGCCCATGTAAGTCCCTCTCTTTCCGGCCTTGATGGCCTGTCCGTCGGTTGATGTCTCTCATAATGGGCCGCAGGCGTACCTGCGGCAGGGGCGTTAGTCCGCGCGGCTCTGGCTGGCGAACTCCTTCGCCAGCAGCCAGCCCACGCTCTCCGTCAGCGCCGCCGCGGTGGAGGCGTTGATGGCGTTGCCCACGAAGGGGATCCAGCCCACCAGCACCTGGGAGACGGCGCGGCCCACGGTAGCGGCCACCACGGACGCCAGCGCGGCGGCGGCGGCGCTCTGGGTCAGCTGGATGCCGAACACCGCGCCCAGCGAGACCGTCATGGCCAGCTGGATGGGGGTGATGGCGGCGTTGTCGCTGCCGGGTAGCTGCGCCAGCCCCGCACCGACGGCGGCCGCGGAGGCGGACGCGGTGTGGATGATGGCGTGGCACTTGCTGCGCTGGTCGGCAGTCATGGCGGCGGTGCTGATGTTGTTGCTCATGTGTTTTCTCCTTTTCCGGTCCCGAAGACCTGTCCAAGTTGTTTGTTCCTTTTTCTGTGTTCCCGGCTCTCGGCTCCGTGCCTCTCTCCCGGGGACAAGAATTATTATAGCACGAGAAATGGAATTTTCTATAGCATATTACATGGCATATAAAGTTACATATACTTGACTTATATGCTCAATATGTGTAAAATGAAGTTACATACTATGGAACAAAGTAGATGGAAGCAGGTGATTTTGGCATATGGGAACCGAAAATTCTTCAAACGAATACCAGGAGGCGCGGCAGCACCTGTCCCTCAGCGACGCCGCGTGGGCGGTGCTGCAGGATGACCGGCGGGACTTCGGCGGCGGGCGGTCGTGGGCGGGCATCCTCAACTACGTCTTTGCCATGTACCGGGACAAGGCGGACGCCTCCGTTTCCGTTGCCGTGTCCCGCCGCCGGGAGCAGCTGGAGGAGCAGCTGGGCGGCGTAGTGTCCCCGGCGGCCCGGGACGCGGTGCTGGACAGGCTGATGGAGGTCTATGCCGGGGAACTTGCCGAAAAAGCGATGAGCGACGGTGCCGTCGCCCAGCAGAAGGAGGTCTTCAAGTTCCGTCTGGACAGGGACAACTATGCCTTCCGCGAGCAGTGGCTGGACAGTCCCGACGCCGCGCGGTATTACGGCAACCGCTTCAGCCGCTACCTCCGGGCGGTGCTGGAGGAGTACGCGGCCAAGACGGTGTACCAGCGGGAGGCGATCTACTTTGACCCGCAGATGCGCCTGATCCAGGCCGCCGCGGCCAACGGCGAGCTGCTCCGTATCCGGCTGAAAAAAGGCAGCAGCTTTGAGGTGCGGCCCTACGGCGTCCTCGGCGACCGGCAGGAGACGTACCACTATCTGGTGGGGCTTTCGCGTCCCGACGGCACCCGCGAGCCGGAAAAGCCGTACAACTTCCGGCTGTCCAATATCGTAAAGCTTGAGATTTCCTTCCGGCGCAGCGGACGTCTGACAAAAGAGGAGCGTGATAAAATCGAAGATCGTATCCGTTCTGTGGGCGTGCAGTTCCTTGTGCAGCAGAGGGAGACGATTCGTATCCGTCTGACAGAGGACGGGCGGCAGAATTATGGGCGTCAGCTGCATCTACGCCCCGCAGCGAGGGAAAGGGCAGAGGTGGACGACGGCCTGTACCGCTGGGAGTATACCTTCTACTGCACGGAGTTTCAGGCGAAAGCGTACTTCCTGAAGTTCTGCGGCGACGCGAAGGTCGTCGCGCCCCAGAGCCTGCGGGAGACCTTTGCCCAGGAATACCGGAGCGGCCTGCGGGCCTGCGGCGAGGAGCCGTGACCGCCGGGCGTATATCAGCTACCCGCCCCCAATGCCCTGGGAGCTTTCAAATTGGTTCTGTCCGTTCCGCAAGACCAGCCACAACTACGAGCTGTATCTGCACTACGACAGCAGCTCCAGGCTCCGGTATGAAGCACCCAAGGAAAAAAGAAAAAAAGCGGTGTTCCCGATGCCTTGTCGGGAACACCGCTCTGCATGGCGGCTTTTTACTTCTCAGCACATTTCCTCGCTTTGGGGCAGAGCATTTTTAGCTTGAGGCGATTACCCGCCTCAAGCTATTTTACAATCCGGTGGGATCATAGACACCAAAGCCCTCGCCCAGGATCTCATGTGTATCACATACAATGATAAATGCGTTCGGATCAATTTGCTGCACCAGCTTTTTTACCGGGATAATGTAATTTCGGCTGAATGCACACATGACCACCTCGGTGGATTTACGATAATACGCGCCGGCGCCTTCCAGCAATGTCACGCCAAGATCCAACTCCAGTAGCCGATGGGTGATCTCCTCGTGGTGTGGACTTATGATATAGGCCAGCTTGGCCGACTTGCCGCCATAAACGACCTTGTCCATCATCGCGGTGCAGATATATAGCGCAGCGATGCTGTAAAGCGCTTGTGTCAGCTGACGGAATGTAAGGGAATAGGTGGCGATCACCACAAGGTCGATGATCAGGCACAATTTCCCGATGGGGAGCTGCTGTACCTTTATTTTCAACAGCCGCGCAGCAAGCTCCGTGCCGCCTGTGGTAGCTCCCTGACGGAGCATGAGACCGAATGCCGCGCCGCACAGAATACCGCCGTAGACGACAGCCAGCACCGGATCCAAAGGCCGAAATTGATACAGGGAGTTTATTCCATCGATCATCAGTGAGCTGACGGTCATTGCATATAGTGAACCGATCAACACCTGTTTGCCGAGAAGCTTCAGTCCTAAGACAAAAAAGGGAATGTTCATGACAAGTGTCAGCGTACCAACGGGCAGAGCGGGAAAGAAAACATTGAGCACCTGAGCAACTCCGGTCAACCCGCCAATAGAGAGATGCACCGGCAGACAGCACCAGCAGAAGCCTAAAGCATACAGGGCGCAGCCTATTGTGATGAGTGCGTATTGCTTGAGTGTATCTGTTATTTTCACAGTGTTTACTCCTCTATGATTTTATACAAATAATTATAATATTATAAAATAGAGCGGTCAAGTATTTTGAAAAAATTCGCAAAGGGTCTTTTCAACAGTCCGATCTTGTGCTATGCTTGTTTTATAATATAATTGCAATATTTTATAAATTAGGAGGCGGAATATGAATAAGACCCTGCTACGCAGTTATGCACGTCTTATCGCGGAAGTAGGCGGCAATGTTCAAAAGGGACAGGAGGTATTCATTACAGCGCAGTTGGATCAGCCGGAGTTTGTCAAGATGCTGGCAGAGGAATGCTACAAGTGCGGCGCGGGACGGGTGGTCGTGGAATGGAATTACCAGCCGCTTCTGAAGGTGGACTACCGCTACCGCACAACGGCGGATCTGAGCGCAGTACGTGACTACGAGGAGGCTCGCTGGAAACACTGCGCTCAGGTGCTCCCGTGCCGGATAGGGTTGATTTCTGAGGATCCCAGCGGTCTTAACGGTATTGATGCGGGGAAATACAGCACCTCACAGCAAGCGGTCTGGCCGATTTATAAGCCTTACCGGGATGCGATGGAGCACAAGTGTCAGTGGTGCTTTGCCTGTGTGCCGGGGCCGGCGTGGGCCAAGCGGTTGTTTCCGCAGCTGCGGGTCGGTCGGGCAATGGAGAGACTGTGGGAACTGATTTTTACCGTTTGCCGCGTGGACGGCGATCCTGTTGCTGCATGGACGGCGCATAATGCGGAGCTGCAGAGCCGCTGTGACTACATCAACCGTCTGCCGCTGAAGGAGCTTCACTTCAGCAGCGGCAATGGCACAGATTTCCGTATCGGTATGATGCCGGAAGCGCGTTTTAAGGGTGTCCGGGAGACAACAAGGGGCGGGACGACCTTCACGCCGAATCTGCCGACGGAGGAGTGCCTTATCACACCGAAGAAAGGCGCGGCGGAGGGCATCGTCTATGGAACAAAGCCCCTATGCTTCCATGGGCAGTCTGCGGAGAATTTCTGGATCCGCTTCCATGAGGGCAAGGCTGTGGAGTGGGGCGCTGAGACAAATCCGGAGCTGCTGGATCAGCTGATTGGCATGGATGAAGGCAGTGCTTATCTGGGCGAATGTGCACTGGTACCGTGGGACAGCCCCATTAACCGCAGCGGTGTTTTGTTCTATAATACGTTGATTGACGAGAATGCCGCTTGCCATCTGGCGCTTGGAAAGGGATATATCAATACGATTCAGGGGTATCATGACCGCACACTGGAAGAATGCTATGCACTGGGAGTCAACGATTCACAGGTTCATGCCGACTTCATGATCGGCGCGCCGGACACGGCGGTGGATGCTGTCTGTACCGACGGGCGGAGCGTACCGATCTTCCGTGACGGCACATGGGCGTTCTGAGCCGCAGTCTCAGCAGATATAAAAGACGACGGCGTTCCGCGCTTAAGCGGAACGCCGTCGTTTGTTTACAAAATGATCTGTAATTCTTTTGGATAATGCGTCAGAACCTCGCAGCCATCGGCGGTGACAAGCACCAGATCCTCAATGCGGACTCCCGTGTCGCCGGGCAGATAAATGCCAGGCTCTATGGAGAATACCATCCCTTCCTGCGCAACCGCATCGCAGGCGGTGCTGACATCCGGCGGCTCATGCACCATCAAGCCAATACCGTGGCCGGTGCGTGTGATAAAGGCGGCGCCATACCCCGCATCGACAATCACCTGACGCACTGCGGCGTCTATCTGGCTCATCCGGACGCCGGGACGGACAAAATCGATACCGGCCTGCTGGGCGCGGCGGACGACCTCATAGATCTGACGGTGCTGTTCGCTGACTTGACGGTAAAACACAGTACGTGTCATGTCACACCAATAGTCGTTGATCGGGCAGACCAGATCGATCAGCACTGAGTCACCTGGACGAGGGAGCGTGTCATCAGACATATGGTGGGGCTGCGCCGCATTTGCGCCGTAACAAACGACCTGATACTGTCCCACCTGCTTGCCGCCATGTGCCAAGAAGAAGGCGTCTATCTGCTTTGCCAGTTCCGCCTCAGTGACAGCGGCATCGACGTGAGAAAGACCATAGGCAATGGCAAGGTCATTGATACGGCCGGCGTCACGCAGCAATTCCTGCTCTTTTGCGTCCTTGCGCATACGGGCATCATCTACCGGGGCGGAGCCAAGTACAGGGATGATGTCTTCGCGCTTTTCCAGAATGGAAATGGTGTGGCGGGACGGCCAGCTTTTATCAAAGCCCACCTTGCCGGAATGTAACTCTGCGGCAATCATGCCGTATACGTCCTCGCCGTCGCGGTAAGTATGCCAGATGACGCCGGGAACCGGCGGTATGCAGAACAGCTCGTTCATAAAGGCGTGTACCTGCTCATCCTCGCGGATCAGCAGCACGCCGCAGCGCTCCTGCGCCTTAACGCGGCGTCCGATCAGATAAAAGATGCTGTCATCATCCGACACCAGTATCTGAGACAGCCCGCAGCGCCGCATATTGGCGGCCACGGTTCTCAGGCGCCCGTAATTCAGCATATGAAACCTCCCCGGACATACTTACTCCTGCTGCTGATAAAGACTGTATGCCTTCATAGCATAGGCCATATCGGTCTGCAGGTGTCGGCGCATCCTGTTGGCGGCAGCGGTATACTTTCCGTCACACACCAGCTTGTAAATAACGTTATGCCCTTCATTGATCTTGCTTATGTTTTCCTCTTTGTAGTACATGCATGACAGCAGCTCAAGTCTGGCGCGCAGACGAGCAGCGGCCTGATCCAAATAGTAGTTCTGCGCATGACGGTAGAAGATGACATGAAAGCGCTCTGAAAATTCCTTCCACTTGGATATATCGCCCTCCGCCAGGGCGGCATTGCCGTTTTCAATGATCTCCTGCAGATCAAGTACCAGTGGCATCTGATTCAGGGATGCGCTGCAGAACTGTATTGCCAGAGCATCCATCTCCGAAGCGAATTGATACAGCTCCTGAATATCCCGTTCCTCGAATTCAATCACGGTGACGCCGCAGTTGGAGTAGTACGTTACAAGACCGTTCTCCGCCAGACGCATTAACGCCTCGCGGATCGGCGTATGGCTGACATGGAAGCGCTCCTTGAGCATATTCAATGTCAGCTTTTGCCCGCAGCGCAGCTGCTGTCTCGTAATGTCGTGATACAATTCATCGTAAATCTGTTCCGAAAGCGTTTTTCCAGCCATAAGCGGTTTTCCTTTCATATTTCTTGATATCACTATATCAGAACTCCGCTGTAATGACAACAAGTGTGTAACATCTTTTGAAATTTTATATATTTCGAAAGAAAAAACCAAAGGCGGGCGGCGCTGAATCGTGCCGCCCGCCTCGGATGTTTGTGCCATTACCAGTGGAAATAGTATACGAAGTAGTTGCCCTCCAGCGGGAGGTCGTGAATGACCAGCTTGTCGTTGTGGGAGTAAAGCATGATGGGGTTATAAAGGACAGCGTATACCGCCTCGTCCTGCACCAGCGAGAAGATCTTGTCATAAATACCGGCACGTTCGGTGGCGTCCACGGCAGCGACAGCGTCCTGGAACCACTGCTCCACCTGGTCATTATACCAGCGGGCGTTGTTTGCCATACCGACATAGTCCTTGCAGATGGCCATGGCCACGTTCTGCGTATCGCCTTCCAGCGACATCTGCAGGCAGGTAACGGTGAAATCACCCTGACGCAGCTTATTCAGGTATGCGTTAAACTCCAGCACCTCCAGCTGACAGGTAAGGCCAACAGCCTTCAGCTGCTCCTGAACGGCTTGTGCCAGCAGCTTATACTGATCGGCCACAACAAGGGTACCCATATCATAGCCGTTGGCGTAACCGCACTCAGCCAGCAGGGACTTTGCCTTCTCTGCATCGTAGGTGTACTGCTTCTGCGTATCGCTGTAACCGAAGCGGCTCTTAGACAGCAGATTGGAATTTTCCTCGGCAGCACCGTCCATCACGGTGGCGATCAGAGACTGACGATCCAAAGCATAATTGACCGCCTGACGGAATTTGGCGTTGTTATAGGGCTCCTTTTCGGTGTTCATGGCGACGAAGGCAAAGGTGGTCTGCTCTGCGGTGGTGACAGTGACGCCGTCGGCGCTTTCAAGGGTAGAGCGGACAGGCGCCTCGATCTCGGCAAAATCAATACCGCCGGACTGCAGGCCGATAGACATGGAGGACATATCAGAGATGATCTTGAAGGTCACATTCTTGATGGCGGCGGCGCCCATGTAGTAATTCTCATAGGCCTGCAGCACGACCTTGTCGCCTTCATTGTGGCTGACGAACTGATAGGGGCCGCAGCCGATGGGCTGCTGGGCAAAAGCTTCCTCACCGGCAGACTCATAGTAATCCTTGGAACCGATATGTACCAGCGTCAGGTTGTTCAGGAAGGGCGCGAAGGGAGAAGATGTGTAGATATTGATGGTGTGATCATCTACCACCTCGCAGTGGTCATAGCCTGCCACATCGCCGGACTGTGCCTCGGAGGCGGCGTACAGATCCAGGCTGAACGCCACATCCTTGGCGGTCAGCGGCGTGCCGTTGTGGAAGGTAATGCCCTCACGCAGATAGAAGGTATAGCAGCAGGCGTCATCGCTGATCTCCCAGCTTTCAGCGATGACACCGTCCAGCTTGCTCTCATCTTGGAAGTTGTAGCGAACCAGGGTGTCATAGATCTGGGAATCAATGCGGTGTTCAACGCTGGTTGTCCAGTTGGCGGGGTGCAGCGTTTGGTAATCAGCATCGATGGCGATGGTCAGGCTGGTGCCGTCGCCGTCAGAGGCGTTGCCGTCGTTGCCGCCGCCGCAGGCGACCAGGCTCAGTGCCATGGCCATGGCTAACACCAGTGCAAGAAACTTTTTCATGGGGTGTCTCCTTTTCATTTTTTTATTTTGACGCCATTCCGGCGTGGAGATACGGAAAAGATCACTCAAAATTTGAATACACGGTGGGTATACTTGTCCAGCAGGTCGATACCGGCGGTCACGTCGTCCTTGGAGATGACGGAGCACTTGCTGTGGGGATAGCGATCCACCACGGCGATACCGGCCACGCGGACGCCGTCGCCGGACTGGTTCATAGAGCTGGCGTCGGTGCCGCCGCGATCCATCACGCCCCGCTGATAGCGGATGCCGTTCTCCTCACAGCAGGCCAGCATCTCGTTGACCAGCTCCTCGTCCAGCATGGCGCTGGGGTCGCCCAGTGTCACACTGATGCCCTCGCCCACGGCGTTGCAGCCCTCAAGATCACAGGGATAGGCGTGGTCGGGGGTCACGTCCACGCTGATGCCGATGTCGGGACGGATCTGATGGGCAGCGGTAACGGCGCCGCGGCAGCCTACCTCCTCCTGCACGGAAAATACATAGTATACGTCGTTGGGGCAGTCGCCCTTGTTCCGCTTCACAGCCTCCAGCAGCATGAAGCAGCCCACCCGGTCATCGAAGGTCTTGGCGCTGATGCGGCCGTTCTGCAGCTCGTACCAGGGGCCCACAAAACCCGCGTAATCGCCTATCTTGACGTACTTTTCGGTGTCCTCCTTGCTGGTGCAGCCGATGTCGATGTACAGCTTGCCGCTGTCGTTCTTGGCGTCCTCGATCTTGCCGTCGCAGCCCACCACGCCGATGACGCCGTTCTGGAACACCACCTGATCGTTGTACAGGGCGGAGGTCCAGACCCAGCCCACGCTGCACACCTTGATGCGGCCGTCTGATTCGATCTTCTTCACCTGCAGGCCGATCTCGTCCATGTGGGCGGAGAGCATGATCTTCTTGCTGTCGGGGCTGCCCTTGCCGTGCTTGACGGCAATGATGTTGCCGATGTTGTCCACATAGGCGCTGTCCACATGGCCCTCCAACTCACGCAGTACGATGGCTCGCACGGCTTTTTCGCGGCCCGCCACGCCCCACGCCTGAGTCAGCTCCTTCAGCAGTTCAAAGTTTGCCATATGCTTTAGTTCTCCTTTCTGTTTTTCAGCAGACTGGCCTTCTCCACCCAGCGGGTCTGGTTCATCAGCGGATGGTGCAGGCTGATAGCGCCGGTGGGGCACTCCATCACGCAGCAGCCGCAGTACCAGCACTCATCGGGATAGGATACCACGGGATGGCCGCCCTTTTCGCCGGGGGTCATCACGTCGATCATGCACGCCTCCATGCAGCGGTTGCAGCCGATGCACTTCTCTGCGTTGAACCGCAGCGGCGTGGCAGGCGGCGTCTGACGGAAGCCGAATTCCTTGATCTCTTTCATGCCTGCGCCTCCTTTGCCTTTTCTGCCATATAGTCCTGATTGTGCTTCTCGTAATTTTCCCTGATATCACCGGCGTAGTCAAGAGGTACCTCACGGGCTACCACCCTCTCGCCGTCGTTGTGGATGCAGATGAAGGGAGCCATGGCCCTGCCGTCATCGTCGGTGCGGTAGAACTCCAGCTTGGGGCAGGTCTGGTGCCGGGCCAGACAGGCCTGCAGAATGATCTGAGCCACCGTCAGAATGTCGAATACCTCCAGCAGACGCATCAGCTCGTGGGGGTTGGCGGCGTAGGTGCGGGGCACGATCTCCTTTTCATAGCGGCTCAGCAGATCTACGCCGGACAGCAGCAGCTCGTCGCGCTTCTGCTCGCCGCAGTAGTTCTGCATGGCCTTGGCGATGGCCTCGTTCAGCTCCTTCCAGCTGACGCCGTTGACAGGGTCGCCGCCCAGCGGCGCGTAAACGCGCTCCATCTCGTTCGCCACCTGCGTCTCGCAGGGAGCGATGAAGCCCTCCTGCTTCGCGGCGTAGGCTGCGGCCTTGCGTCCGGCGTAAGCGCCGGTGGAGGCGGCATGGCCGAAGCAGTTGGAGGAGAACAGGGAGTCGCCCGCCACGAACAGGCCGGGGATGTTGGTCATCAGATCCCAGTCGTTCATGAAGCCGCCGGGCATACCGAACAGCTGGCGCTCCTGAGGCAGGAATTCAGCGCTGGTCCAGCCCACGCCGTAGCACTGCAGGACGTCCTTGGTGGGATCGAAGCCCGCCTCGGTGAAATTCTTGTACACGGGCACGTTGGTCTTGCCCTCCTGACCCACCATCATGCCCCAGATGACCTTCCGCTCCAGCTCCGGCATATTGGACAGGTCGGCGTAGAAGGGCAGCTTATAGCCCATCTCCTTCAGCTTGTCATAGGGCAGTGTCTCCGGCCCATCGTAGGCGTACTTGGCCTGCTCGATGTTGCCGCCCTTCAGGAAGTAGTGCTGCCCCTTGGCGGGCTGGAACCGCTGCTCTACGTTGGTAAGAATGTTGCCGTCACGGTCGGCGTAGGGGATCTCCTTGCCCTCAGCGTCGATAAGGGAGGCGGGATACCAGGTGTTGTGGTTGTTGCCCGCGGAATAGGGCGGGAAGGAGCGTCCGGCGGAGGAGAACTCGGCCCGGACGGATTTTTCCATCATGTTGAACTCCGCGCCGGCGCGCCAGCCCATGGCGTGGCCGTCGCCGATGGTGCACATGGGGCGGAACTCGCACAGGCCGGGATAGGCGGCGGAGAACAGCCACACACGGGCGGGACGGCTCATGGTGATGATGGCTGCCTTGCTGGAGAACACATAGAACTCGCCGGTGCGTGTGTGAACGCCAGTGGCGCCCACACACTTGGCCCCGTTCTTGCCGCCCTCAGTCAGCAGGGAGGTGACCATGACGCGATCCACGATCTTCACGCCCAGACGGCGGCATTCCTTCTCCATAGCGGGCTTAAAGGTAGTGCCCCAGATGCGGATGGTGAACCTGTTCTTATAATCATAGGCGAACATCAGCTTGGTCTTTTCATCCCGGAAGGCCGCGCCCTTGAACTCGTCCTCGGTGTCCCGGATCTTGCCGCCCATCTTCTCGATGTCCTGCAGATGATCCCAGCCCTCGCGGCACTCTATATAATGAGAGATGCCGTTGTTGTAGCCGTCGTTGTCGTCCAGCATGGCCTGCACCAGATCCTCCGGAGAAACACCGGAGCAGGGGTTGGTGGCGGCGCTCTCCCAGTGGTCGCAGCCGCTGCCGCCCGCGCCGGAACGCTTGGTCGCGCCCTTTTCCACCAGAATCACGCTCTGGCCGCGCTTGGCGGCGTTGATGGCGGCCATGCAGCCGGCGATGCCGCCGCCCAGCACGATCACATCCGCCTCCATGCGGTTGACTTGGCTCACCTTGGCAGGATAGGGCCATTTCATTTCGCTCATGCTTTCGCTCCTCCATTCATTCATTCGTGATAAGACGGCTGCCGCGGGAAGTACTGCCTTCAGAGAAGCCGCCTCGGATAACGATGATTTTACTATACGAGCATATGTTATCAAATGTTTACAGATTTTGCAATATCTTTTTGAAAAATTTTATAAAATAATTGACAAACTTTACAAGATAGGTTATGCTTGTGAAATACAAACGAAGGGCAGCCGCGGCGCTGATGCCTCCGCGCCGTGAAACTGGTCCCTCGACAGATCCGCAAGGAGGAAGAATTATGTACAAATACGTTATCAAACGCATACTCCTAACGATTCCTGTCCTGCTGGGAGCGGTGTTTCTGGTGTTTACCATTATGTACCTGACTCCCGGAGATCCCGGCACGCTGATCCTCGGCATTACCGCTAAACCGGAAGACATCGCCGCGCTGAACCATAAGCTTGGCGCAGACCTCCCGTTCTTTGAACAGTTCTTCAACTATCTGAAGGGAATTATCCTCCACTTTGACTTCGGAACATCCTACCGCAGCGGAAAGCCGGTGTTTGATTCCATCCTTTCGCGCTTTCCCACCACGTTCCAGCTGGCATTGTGGTCCATGCTCCTTAGCTCTGTATTAGGCATCGCGCTGGGTATTATCTCCGCTGTGAAGCAATACTCCGTGCTGGATAACGCGCTGACTACACTGGCCATGCTCCTTTCCGCCATGCCGGGCTTCTGGCTGGGTCTGATGCTGATGGTGCTTTTTGCGCTGAAGCTTGGTTGGCTTCCGTTTGGCGGCGTGGACACTTGGCAGGGCTATATTCTTCCTGTAATCACACTGTCGTTGGGAGCGGCAGCCAGCGAGATGCGTCTGACACGTTCTACCATGCTGGAGACAATACGGCAGGATTATATTCGTACCGCCCGCAGCAAGGGTGTGCCGGAGAAAACGGTGATCTGGAAGCATGCGCTGCGCAACGCGCTGCTGCCTGTTGTCACATCCATGGGTATGAATTTTGGCGGCAGCTTGGGCGGCGCGGTCATCATCGAGACGGTGTTTGGTATGCCGGGCGTCGGCATGCTGATCGTTGAGTCCATCCGGCAGAAGGACACGCCCGTTGTTATGGCGGCCACCATGTTCTTGGCGGTGCTGTTCTGCTTTGTCATGCTGGGCGTAGACATTCTTTATGCCTACATCGATCCCCGTATCAAAGCGAAATACAAAGCCTGACAGGGAGGTGACGGAAAATGAAAGAGAAGAGAAACCGCAAGAGCAAGAAAACCAATCAGATGAAGGAAATATGGCGCCGTTTCCGCAAGAGCAAGACGGCTATGCTCGGCCTGTGCCTTTTGATTTTTGTCCTGAGCATCGCCGTTTTCGCCGATGTGATTACCCCCTATGAAAACGCCATTTCGCAAAGCGCCGACCGTCTGGACAGCCCCAGTGCCGCACATATATTCGGCACAGACGAGTTGGGACGCGACCTGTTTGCCCGCATTGTCCATGGTTCCCGCTATTCGCTGCTGATCGGTGTTTCCACCAGTGTACTGGCGCTGGTCATCGGCGGCTTGCTGGGGGCTATCGCGGCCTATTACGGCGGCTGGGTAGATAATATCATCATGCGCTTGACGGACGTGGTGATGACCGTACCGCCTATTCTGCTGAGCTTGGCTGTGGTGGCCGCGTTGGGCGGAAGCCTTCGAAATCTGCTGATCGCCATCACCATCTCCTGCGTACCCAGCATGCTGCGTCTGGTTCGTTCGGTGGTGCTGGGCGTCGTAGATGAGGACTACATAGAGGCCGCCAGATCCTACGGTGCCAGCGACATGCGCATCATCCTCAAATATGTCATTCCCAATGCGCTGGGGCCCATTATTGTGACGACCACCATGAATGTCGCCAACATGATCCTTTCTGCTGCGGGACTTTCCTTCCTGTCTCTGGGCGTTCAGCCGCCTGCCCCTGAATGGGGTGCGCTGCTGTCCGATGCAAAGACCTATATGTTTACCGCACCGCACCTGCTGTATATTCCCGGCATATTTATCGTAATCGCGGCATTGAGCTTCAACTTGGCCGGCGACGGTTTGCGCGACGCGCTTGACCCGAAGCTGAAGGATTGAGGAGGGACGGAAAATGAGTGAAGTATTGCTGAAGATCCGTGACCTGCAGATCGATTATAAAACCGATCTGGAAACGGTTCATGCCGTTAACGGCGTATCCCTGACCTTGCATAAGGGAGAGACCTTGGGCTTGGTGGGCGAGACAGGCGCCGGCAAGACAACGACAGCGCTGTCCATCATGGGGCTGCTGCCGGAGCGCACGGCCCGCACGAACCGCGGCTCGATCCGGTTTGACGAACAGGACATTCTGGCGATCCGTGATAAGGACGGCACAGCTGTCTCTGAAGAGGATTACGTTGCGTCCCATATGCCGGAGACTTCGGAAGGCGAGACGTTGGAGGCGCCCGCGGTGGAGGTGCCTGCTCCCGCTTATCTCAGCAACAGGCAGCTGCAGGCCATTCGCGGCGAGAAGATCTCCATGATCTTTCAGGATCCCATGACAGCGCTGAACCCCGTGCTGACGGTGGGCGACCAGATCCTTGAGGCGCTTTTGATGCACAACGAGGGACATACCCGAGCCGAGCTGGAGGCCCGTGTGGAGGAGGTGCTGGAAATGGTTGGCATCATGGCCAGCCGAAAAAAGGACTATCCCCATCAGTTCTCCGGCGGCATGAAGCAGCGTGTGGTCATCGCTATGGCTCTGGCCTGCGACCCTATGCTGCTGATTGCCGACGAGCCGACTACCGCGCTGGACGTGACGATCCAGGCGCAAGTGCTGGCAATGATGATGGAGCTGAAGAAAAAGCTGAATACCGCTATGATCATGATCACGCATGATCTGGGTATCGTGGCACAGACCTGCGACCTGGTGGCTGTTATGTACGCGGGCGAGATCATAGAGTACGGCACGGTGGAGCAGGTATTTACCGGCGATAAGCATCATCCCTACACGGTAGGTCTGTTCAACTCCATTCCCAATCTGGAATTGGATGAGCGGCGCCTGCACCCCATCGACGGTATGATGCCCGATCCAACGAATTTGCCTGAGGGCTGCGCGTTTTCGCCTCGCTGTCCTCACGCAACGGAGCGCTGCCGCCAGTGTCACCCGGAGCAGTATGACGTAAATGGACTGCGTATAAGATGCTTCCTGTACAACGGAGAGGAGGGACAAGCATGAGCCAGCCCCTGATCGAATTGAAGGAACTGACAAAATACTTTGATATCAGCAAAACCGCCAAGCTGCATGCTGTGGACGGTATTACACTGAACATCAATAAGGGCGAAACGTTAGGCGTGGTGGGCGAATCCGGCTGCGGAAAGTCCACCTTGGGACGCACCGTGCTGCGGCTTCACGAGCCGACCTCCGGCACGATCCTCTTTGACGGAGAAGACATCAGCCATTGCCGTGCCCACAAGCTTGCCAAGGTGCGCCGCGATATGCAGATGATCTTTCAGGATCCCTATTCCAGCCTGAACCCCCGTATGAGTGTGCAGGAGTTGATCGCCGAGCCGCTTCTGGTAGCGGGTCAGCACAAAAATAAGGCAGACCTTTATGAAGAGGTGGCACGGCTGATGGACACAGTGGGACTGGCCTCCCGCCTGTCCGGAGCATATCCCCATGAGCTGGACGGCGGACGCCGTCAGCGCATCGGCGTAGCGCGTGCGTTGGCGCTGAATCCCCGCTTCATCGTCTGCGATGAGCCGGTGTCGGCGCTGGACGTGTCCATTCAGGCGCAGATCCTTAACCTGTTGATGGATCTTCAGGAAGAACGCGGCCTGACCTATATGTTCATTACCCATGATCTATCTGTAGTACGGCATATCTCCAATCAGATTGCAGTGATGTATCTGGGGAAATGCGTGGAGTACTGTGACAGCAAGGGCCTGTTCAAACGCCCGCTGCACCCATATACCAAGGCGCTGCTGTCCGCTATACCTGTGCCTGACATTACGATGCGCGGAAGGGAGCCGCAGCTGATACGCGGCGAGGTCACCAACCCGATCAACCCCAAGCCGGGATGCCGATTCGCGCAGCGCTGCCCCTACGCCACAGAAGCCTGTACAATGGAAGATATTCCCTTCCGAGAGATAGAGCCCGGACATTGCGTCGCCTGCCTGAGAGCGGAGGAGCTGATGTAATGATAAAGCATTTACAGGAACTTTTATCTATTGAGAGCGTAGCTAACCACGGGGAAAACGGTACCCCTTACGGCGTAGGGCCCGCTAAAGCGCTGGAGTATATGCTGACTCTGTGTGAGCAGCTGGGATTTCGCACAAAGAATGCAGAAGGACGCTACGGCTACGCGGAGATTGGAGAGGGCAAAGAGATCATCGGCGTACTGGGGCATCTGGATGTAGTTCCTGCCGGAAGCGGCTGGGACTATCCCCCTTTTGGCGGAACGGTCGATAACGGACGTTTGTATGGCCGAGGCGCACTGGATGACAAAGGCCCGATGCTTATTAGTGTCTATGCGGCTCACGATCTGGCGCGGGAGTACGCTGAAAAGGGAAAGGCCATGCATAAGCGCATCCGCCTGATTTTCGGTCAGACAGAGGAAAACGGCGATTGGTATGACATGGATGCCTATGTGGCTGAAGAAGAAAAGGTCAGCTATGGCTTTACGCCGGACGGGGATTTTCCCGCCATCTACTGTGAAAAGGGAATCCTGGTGATGGATTGGGTGCTGCCGCGGAACGGCAGCGGCCTTCGCAGCGGCGAGGGTGGCATTGCGCCCAATGTGGTGCCGGACAGCTGCTCCGTGGTAACGGAGGACGGTGCGGCTTATAAGACCACAGGCAAGACAGGGCACGGCGCCGCGCCATGGAACGGCGTAAATGCCATCACGGCTATGATGAAGCTGTTGGCGGAGAAGAATATTCCGGTGGCCAAAGCGTATATGGCGTTGATGGGCGAGGATGTGTACGGTGAAGCATTAGGCGTTGCCTGTGCCTCAGCTGCCAGTGGAAGGCTCTCCGTCAATGCGGGCATGCTCCGTGTGGAGAATGACACAGTGCGATTCACCGTGGACATCCGCTATCCTGAGGATCAGGACGCAGATGCATTGGTGGAGACGATTCGCCGGGCTGTGGCGGCTTATGGCTTCGAGATTCCCCCGGTACATCCCATGCGGCCTGTCTACTTGGATAAAAAAGGGACGGTTATGCAGCAGCTCTTGAAAGCATACAGAGACGAGACGGGCGATTTATCGGAGCCGCTGGCCATTGGCGGCGGCACCTACGCGCGCGCTATGGATCATATTATCGCTTTCGGCCCGAACTTTCCGGGAGAGGAAAATCGGGAGCATCAGGGGAATGAGTACATCACGCTGAACAACATGGAGCGCTTACGGCGTATCTATCGCGAAGCGCTTCGCAATCTGCTGGAAATGGCGTAAAAGAACAGGGTGCGCCCTTCAAGGCGCACCCTGTTCTTTTACATGCGGAAAGGAAAAAAGATGCTGGACAAAACCTTACAGGATGCAATCGTGAATAAGGGCCGTAGCTTTTTGCGCGGCGTTGATTTGTCAGATCCTATAGGCGCGGCGTTTGTGTCCGATCAGGAGCTCCGGTTGCCTCAGCCGCCGCTGGTGAAGGCCGCTGCAGCAATGCCGGAGACACATATACGCTTGCCGGAGCCGGAGTCGACGCCGCTGGCGGAAAGTGATCTGACAGAACTGCTGCGCAGCCGCCGCAGCTGCCGCGGCTATGGAGACGCGCCGCTGACGCTTCAGCAGTTGAGCTATTTGCTCTGGGCGGGGCAAGGGATTACCGGAATAAAGGGCAAAGGCTATGCGACCATGCGTACTGTACCCAGTGGAGGAGCCCGTCATCCGTTTGAGACGTACCTCCTGTGCCGCAATGTGGCTGGTCTGGAACCGGGCGCGTACCACTACCTGCCGATGGAGCATGCGCTGGAGTACCTCGGAGCGGTAGAGGCCATGAGCGAGACGATCTCTGCCGCTCTGCTGGAGCAGAAGTGGGCGGCGCGTGCAGGAGCAGTATTTTTCTGGTCTGTAGTGCCATACCGCGCAGAATGGCGGTATGGTATCCGCGCCCACCGCACGATCCTGATGGATGTAGGGCATGTGGGGCAGAATCACTATCTCGCTGCCACGGCTTTAGGCTTGGGAACATGTGCGGTGGCCGCCTTTGATGATCCGCTTTGCAGCCGGCTGTTTGGACTGGATGGCAAGGAGGAATTCATCATCTATGCGGCTCCCGTGGGCAGCAGGCGAGGGGGTGGAGCGCCGCGCTTACCCCCTGAAGGCCTACAGACTAACGGCTTATTACATCAGAACGGACATGACAGTCAAAAGAATCGCCAGAAATGCAAAGCTGATCCCGGAAAACAGGAGAAGAAAACTCTTTCCGCCATTGGGAACACGGCGCGTATATTCCCGAAACGTAATGAGGCTCGCAAGAGAAGCCACCAGCGTCCCTGCACCGCCCACATTGACGCCAACCAGAAGAGCGCGGGCATCCTGCGTGAAGCGACTGAGCAGAATGGCGGCAGGGACATTGCTGATGATCTGGCAGGTGAGCGCGGAGATCAGCATTGTTCCGTGGGACAAAAGGCGGGCGAACAGCGCCCGGACCGATTCCATCCGGGCAAGATTGCCGGAAAAGGTGAAGAAAGCGGCGAAGGTAGCCAGCAGTCCCCAGTCTACGGTCTTCAATGCGTGCCGATCCAGAAACCAGAGTGCCAGAACAATGACAGTCAGGCCAAGAACATAGGGTACCAGCCGCAGCACCATGGCAACGGCTAAACAGAACAGCCCGCCATAGACGGCAGCCTGGCGGGAGTCTACTGTGGCCTGCACTTCCGGCACGGAAAGCCGGTCTTTGGGAAATGCTAGGCAACACAAGAGAATGAGAACGGTAGACAGAATGAAGGGCGGCAGCATTGCCGAAAAGAACATCTTTGCGGAAAGATCGTAGTAGCTAAAAAGATAAAGATTCTGCGGATTTCCGAAGGGCGTGATCATTCCGCAGAGATTGGCGGCGCAGTTTTGCAGAATGAACAAGAGTGCGGCGTGCTTTTCCTGACCGGTAGAGGAAAGAACAAACCAGCCAAGCGGTAGAAATGTCAGCAAGGCGGTATCATTGGTCAGAAGCATAGACCCGAACATGGTGATGACCACCAGTGCTGTACATACGCCCCGAACCGTGGAAAAGGTGCGCACCATCCGCTGCGAAAGAGCAGAAAAGATCTGCAGGTCTCGCAGAGCACCTACCACCGCCAAAACACTAAACAGACAGGAAAGCGTTTTGAGGTCGTAATAGCCTAAGTAGTCCCTGTCGGGAGGGACAAAGAACGCCGTTGCAGCCGCAGCCAGCAGTGAAATGGCCAGCATAGCATTAGTACGGCACCAGCATTGAATCTTGCGCATAAAAAAATCCCTTTCGCGTAAAAAATGCAAAATTTCGCGTGTATATTTCCGTGAAGAAGATAACACATTTCGGGATGATTTACAATGACGTTCTATTGACCCGGCAGATACCAAGCGGCAACACAAATCGGCGCATATTTTGCGCTGCCGGAAACAATAAAAAGGTATCAAAACGAAGAAATAGAGCCACTGGGCGGAGAGCAACGCTCCCGCCGGGTGGCTCTGCAGGTTTTGGCTATGTTTCCCGCGTGTGGGTCACGGTGTGGGTCAGGCGGTTGCCCCACATTTTGCCCCACACTACTTTCAACGTTTTTACAACAAAAAAGCACCGAAAACCGAAGTTTTCGATGCTTTTTGGAGCTGCTGGGCGGATTCGAACCGCCGACCTCATCCTTAC
>ERZ773235.1660-NODE-1660-length-21594-cov-4.985654_pt1 | contig 21594 bp, 19 predicted proteins | sample MGYA00580522_ERZ773235 | MGnify/ENA primary metagenome ERZ773235 (study PRJEB29015, sample SAMEA2737797) | human gut metagenome | biome: human gut; feature: human-associated habitat; material: faeces | place: China | collected 2012 ...
CCCGCGGGTCCTAGACCCCTAGGAATGTCTACCGGGGCTTCTCCCTCATCCCAAAGCCTGTATTCTGTTCTTCCCGTTCAAATAAAACAGCCGCAGCGCAGGAAAAAGCATCTCCTGCACTGCGGCTGTTTGTTTAGCTGTTGAGCTGCCTCATGATTCTCGCCACCTCCCCGCTGCTGTACCCCTCTTTCAGCAGCTCGGTGCGGATGGCCGCATCATTCTTGCCCTGACTGCGCATCCGGGCGGCGGTGTAGGGCACGGTGCCGCCGGAGGAAACGCCGCTCTTGCCTACGGTCAGGCCGCCGGTGCTGCCCAGTTGGCTGGTGCTGCTTTTCGCCGCCGCATCCGCGCTGGCCTTCTGGACCTGCTGCGCCGCCTTCGACTGCTTCAGCGCCCATTCCCCCTTCGCGATGTTCAGCCGTTGGCTGGTCACATCGTTGGTGAACTGCTGCTGGCGGAGCTTGTCCTGATACTGCTGCTGGGCAAGGGTGTTGTCGAACTGCTGCTGCGTCAGGCCGTCCTGATACTTTTTCTCCTGCATCTGCTGGTTCCACGCGGTGTCGGCGCGGTCGGCCTCGTAATCGCGGTTGTTGGCGTAGATGTTGTACCCGGTGTTCAGCAGCGAACCAGCCAGCGAGCCGAGGCCCGTGGTGCCGGAGACCAGAAGCTGCACCGCGTCGCCCACGACGCCCAGCGCCGTGACGGCATTGTTGAACCACTGCTGCTTCTTGGCCGCCTGCTGCTGTTCCTGCTGGGAATAGTAACCGTACAGGGTGTTCAGGCGGCTCAGGTAGTCCTGATACCGGCCGTAATCCTTCTGGTAGGCGCTGTTGTAGGCGCTGCCCAACTGTTCAAGCTGGGTGTAATAATCCGAAAGTTTCTGGTTGTACAGCCCCTGCGCGTTCTGTTCCTGCGCGCTGAGCTGGTCCAGCCGAGTCACAAGGGCATCGCCGCTGCTGTCGTAGGTGTCCAGTGCCAACTGGTACAGGGTCGGGATGGCCAGATTCAGTGCCCCGATCTGCTGCTGGTACGCTTGCTGGGCCACGCTGGCCGCGTAGCTGGAGCCGTAGCCGCCGGTCAGCGCCGCCGCCTGTGCCGCTGCGTCCGCGCTGGCGTTGTGGGCGTTCTGGGTGTACACCTGTGCATACTGGTGGTAAAGCGGGTCATTGATGTAATTGTAGCTGAAGTCCTTCTTCCCGCTCAGGTCGTCCAGCGCCGCGTCGATCCGGTCCTGATATTTGCTTTCATAGTCGCCGGGGCGGTTCTCCTGCAGTTCCTTCAGGGCATTGCCCGCCGCCGTCACGCTCTCAGAGGGGCGGTACCCCGCCGAGGCCAGCGCGTTCTGCACCTCCTGCCGGCTGTTCAGCCCCTCGGTGGAATAGGATCTCTTCCTTTCGTCGTTCGCCATAGGTTCTCCTTTCTCCTCACAGGCTGCGCAGCTTGGTGCCCAGCTCATCCGATACGTTTTCGATGTCCAGATTGGTCAGCACATATTGCAGCTGCTCCTGCATCTGGTAGAGGTAATTCCGCAGTGCGCGGGCATCCTCCGGGTCCATATTGTCGCTGAGTTTCGGCAGTCCCAGCTTGCTCAAACCGGAAACACTTGCCATCCGTCACACCTCCTGTTCTAAAATGCCGCCCCGCGCCGAAGCGATGGTCCGCGCCAGACTGCGCAGGGTGATCTGCCCTTCGCCGCGCAGCCGGAGCCGGAGCGTGCTGCACCGGCGGGGCACAAAACTCTGGTCAAAGTTCTTCCGCTGGCCGCTCACCTGCCACGCGGCCACAGGCTCCCACCCGCCGCCGTCATAGCTCACTTCCAGCGCCACGGTACTGGCGCAGTCGGCGTCCAGCCGGAGGGTCAGCCGGGAGAGGTAGCGGTCCTCCGCCCCATCCAGCCCGATATCCCCCGTGATGAGTTCAAAGGGGATGGTCGCCTCCACGCCCTCGGTGGTCTGCCAGTCGCTTTCGCGGCTGGGGTCGGCAGCCCAGATGTCCGCCCCGTCCCAGAGGTAGAGCTGGCCGCCGGTGCTGGCCATCTCGTAGGAGCAGCCGTTCTCCTCCTGCCACAGGCCCCGCTCGGTGTCGTAGACCAGCAGCCGCTCTTCAGGCTTCTCCCCGCCGCTGTCCCGCACGAGATACAGGTAATACCGTCCATCCAGCGCACCGCCCACTGCTGCCCGCACATTGGACAGCCGGGCGGTGTTCAGTTTTTCGGATACCTTGCTGGGCACGCTGCCGTCCCACGCCATCACACCGTCCGGCGAGAGGTAGTACAGCGTCTCGTTCAGCACGCAGAGGCTGCGGCTGGCGTTCCGCGCCACGCCCCGGCAGCGGATGGCGCTGAGCTGAAAGTCCGAGGGCTTGGAGCCGTACAGCTTGTGGATGCAGTTCTCCTTGAAAAAGAGCACATAGCCCAGACAGGTGGACGCGCCGGTAAAATCCCCGTCGCTGCCCACGGTCACGGCGTAGCTGTCCTCCGCGATGCCCCGGTAGGAGAACCAGTTGGTCGGGTCGCCCAGCTTGCAGCCGTAGATGGCATTTTCCGCCTTGGAGCAGCCCCACAGCCGGTTGTCGCACTCGGTCAGGTAATCGAGGTCGGGCACCCGCCGCTCCAGCCGGAACGGGTCGGGGCTGCCCTCCAAGCCGCTGCCCTTGCCGTCGATGCTCCTCCAGCGGATGACGTCTCCGCTCTTGGTCAGGGTGCCGTAGAAGTAATCGCCGCCGGGCTCGGCCCGGACCTGCACCCAGTCCTCGCCGCGGGCGTAGACGATGCGGTCACCCTTCAGCCCCTTCCAATACCCGCCATCGTCGTCCTTGATGCCGCTCAGCGTCACGGTATCCCAGACTGCAAAATCGGCCCCGATGCCCTTGCACTCGATCCGGCACCAGTTCAGTTCAATGGCCGACCAGTTGCCCGAAGCCTCGCTGTAGATTTCGAGGATGCTTTCGCTGCTGTAGGGCACCTGCGAGTTGACCACCTTGAGGAACAGGTCGCCGTCTGCGGGGTCTGTCGGCTCCTTGGGGCCCCGGTTCTTGACGGTGTAGGTCTTCCCCGCCGCGTCGCAGGGCGTCAGCACCACATCCGCGTCCCCATTCGTCCACGCCGCCGCCAAGGGCGTCACGGACAGGTCTTTCGTATCAAAGGCCGCCTTGTCCGGGAAGATGATGATCTTGGTGCCCATGCCCACCAGCACCTTTTTGCTGTCGGTCACGGCGTTTTTCACGGTCTGCACCGTCTGCGGGGCGTCGTCGGTGCTGTAGCAGAGATTCGTTCCTTCCACCACCAGCAGCCCGTTCAGGTGGTACATTCCGTTCACGGGGGCCGCCGTCCGCAGCCTCCGGCGGGGGATGCGGGTGCTCAGCGCCGGGAAATTCCGGGCCGAGAAATTCTTGCCGCTGCTGCATTCGGCCTCGGTGCAGCTGTACGTCTCATTCAGCCCACCGAAGGCCCGCAGCAGGGTGCGGGTGTTTTTCAGCCCCGCACGGTTTGCCAGTGCCATGGTTTTTCCCTCCTCACCAGCGCCAGCGCACCCGGCGGCGGGGCAGGTTTTCCTGCCGCAGCCCGGCGGCCAGTCCGCTCAGGATGCTGTTGTACTGCGCCTGTTCCCCGGCGTAGCGGTCGGTCTCCCCCAGCGCCGCGTCGATGCGGGCGCAGAGGAAATGCGGGTAGAGGGTGTCGTAGGGCACCGGCACCAGCAGTTCTGTGCTGTCCGGCAGGGTGCTGCCAGACCATGCCGCGTCGGCACCGACTTTTTCGTACCCGGCCGCGCCGCTTTTCTCAAAATACAGCTTGCGCAGCATGGCGTCCTCCTCGCAGAGCCAGCGTCTGCGCGTCTCGTCCGAAAGCTTGCACCCCGGCCGCAGCTCTGCGGCGCGGTCCAGCGCTTCTCTAACGGTCATCTCATCGCTCCTTTCGAAAAAAGGCCCGGCTGGGCGATCTTCCCGGCCGGGCCGCTGTTTGTTACTGTACGCCGTTTTCGGCAGCCGCGATGCGGGCGGCGGTCCGCTCGTCCTGCATCTGGCTGTGCTCCAGCACCTCGGCCACCTCCGGCGGCACCTCCACCTCAACGCCCCGGCGGATCTTATAATTCACCCCGTTGACGCTGACGAACAGATCCTCCTTGTACCGGCTGTTGTCCTTGAAAAGCTTGATTTTCATATGACTCCTCCTTAGTTCGCGGATGCGCTGGCCGAGTAGCTCGACACACTTTCAATGCGGATCATGTACTGCTCCACCAGACGCTCGGCGGCGCGCATTCCCTTCCAGCCCACGGACGCACGCTGGTTCAGCGGGTCATCACCGTAGCCCAGCTGCTTGACGATGTGCTCCAGACCGCCGCCTTCCAGCTCGGTCACGCCGTAGGCGTGGGCGCCCAGCACCAGCGTGCCGAACACGGCCAGACCCGCCGGGCAGGTGGCGTCCTTCCAGATCTTCGCCTCGCTGGTCTCGATGAAGCGGATGTTGCCCAGCTTGCCGATCTCGCCCCGGAACATGGCCTCCGGGTCCGCGTACTTGTGCACCTCGATAAACTCCTTGCTGGTCTTCAGGTCGTAGGCAGCGTAGGGGTGGATGATGGCGATGTAGCTGTCGCCGATGGGGTCGGCGTTCATGGCGCCAAGCTGGGCGGCAGCTCGGAAGAACAGCTTCGGGGTCAGGGTGCAGGTCTTGTCCAGATTGGCGCGGCTCTTCACAACGGACTCGGTGCCGTCCGCCGCCACCTTGGGCGCATAGATGACATTGGTGCCGCCGGCCAGCACATCGCGGGTGATGCTGTCCATAGTGCGGCCCGCCTGACTGGCCAGCACGCGGGTGGCCTGTACCACATTGTTGTCGATGGCGGTCATCTGCAGCTGGTCGGTCAGCGGAGTCCAGCCGCCGTACTGGTGCAGGTCGCTGGTGATGGTGGTCACGTTCAGAGCCTGACCGTTGGGGGTCACGCCCTCGGTCAGCGGGGTGGTCGCCTTGGGCAGACTGTCGTACTTGCGGAACTCGATGGTCTTGCCGCCGTTCTGGGGCACCGGGTAGTAATCCGCAAACTGGTCATGGACGAGGCGCGGCTCGGCCTGATCGATGAGGCGCTTCTCATAGAAGGTCTTCATCTCGGCAGTCATGCCGGAGGTGCTGGTGGTGTTGTTCAGCGCGGCAGATGCGTCGGCGAACAGCTGGAGGTCGATCATTTCATGCTTTTTCATAACATTTTCCCTTTCTTTGTTGTTTCATGGATTCTTGGCTCCCCTATTAGGAGCGTTCCGCAGGACGCCGCCGGTGGCGGATCGCTGCGGTGACAGGTTCTCAAAATACGATCCGTTCGCCGTGCAGCGCCTTCCGCTCCAAGGCTTCCCGCTGGGCGCGGCTCATCCGGGAGACATCGGCTCCCGTCACCGCCGCACTGCCGGGCCGGGTGCCGTTTTCCGCCGGGCGGGCAGCGCGCTGGCGGATGCGCTCCACGACGCCCTGTTCTACGTCGTGGGCCGCTTGGCGCAGCGCGTCATTGTAGTGGGCCAGCCGGTAGGCGTCCGCCATCCGCATTCCGGGCAGCTGCATCAAGCGGCGCATTTCGGGGTTGCGCAGTTCCTCTTTCAGCGAGAACTCCGGCACCACCCGGCGCATCAGCGCTTCCTCTGCGGCCCAGCGGCTGTGGAGCCCGTCCACGACCTCCCGGCCCGGAAACCGTTCCGGCAGCGGCGGGCGGGGCGGCTCCGGCTGCGGCTTGGATTCTGATTCACCTCCTTCCTCGCCGGTTTCTTCGGCCGTTTCCTCCGGTGCGGGCGGTGCCGCCTCGTCGGCTTTTGCACTGCCCGGCTTCATGGTGCCGGAGGCAATGGCCTGTTGGGTCTGGGCCACGCTCAGGGCCGGGGCAGCGCCCTCGCCGCCCTCCGCGAAGAGCTGCAGGTCCATCATCCCCCGTTCGCCCCGGCGGCTCACGTCAGCAAAGCGGAGGTTGTCCGGGTAGCGCTCGGCCAGCAGGGCAAAGCCCGTTTTCGCCAGCTCGAAGGCTCCCTCCACCCACGGCTTCTGCGGGGCATCGGCCACCACAGCCAGCCGGGGGCCGTCCGGCTCGTCCCATGCGTCGCTGCGGGTGCTTTCCTCCCCGGCCAGCAAGCTCACCAGAGCCTGCATCAGGGTGCTTGCCCCGGCGCAGACGATGTCCTGCCCGGCGGGGGCGTAGCCCGCGTGGCCCGCTGCTTCCAGCCGGAGCGTCACCCCCTCCGGCCCGTCCAGTTCGTTGTAGAGCACTTTGATCATTTACTGTTCCTTTCCAAGGCCCATGGCGTGCGCCACCGCCTTTGTCGTCAAATTGTCGGCCGGGCCGGTCAGCGGGGCCCGCCGGGTCTGCATCTGCTGCATCCGGATGAGCTGCGTCTGCAGGGCGGTCAATTGCTGCGCGAGAGTCCCGTTCAGCCGCACCCGCTGGCGCACCTTCTCGATGCCCTCAAAGTCCATCATGTCCAGCGCCGCCAAGGCCGCGTCCGCGTTGGCCGGGGCAAAGAAGCCCAGTTGGTAGCACTCCTTGGCCGTCTCGTTCTGAGAGAGGCGGCTGAAAGTGGATTTCTTCTCGGCGCTCACCACGATGTCGAAGATCGGCTCGCGGCTGCCCAGTTCTACGCCGCCCACCACGCCGCCGGGCTGCGGGCGGAGCGCCGCGCCGGAAAAGGGCACAAACTCGTTTTCGCCGGTGCCGCCCACGATGCGGAACACCCGCTCCTCGTCGTAGAACTGCCGCATCAGATCAAGGATAAGGTAGCACTCCTTGGCAAAGGCCCGGTAGGCACTTTTCAGCATGTCGCGGCTGAGCTTCGACCCCGCCTCCTGCAGGGCCGCAATGGCCGAAGCCGCCGTCACTCCGCCCGCAGTGCCGCCTTGGGTCATATCCCGGTTGCCGGAGATCTCTTTCAGCTCCTCGATCCGGCTGGCGCGGTAGCTCAGGCTGTTGCCCTGCAAGCCCGCCGTCTGCAAGGGGCGGAAGCTGTCGTCGTTCAGCCGCCCCACCACATGCACGATATCGCGGGAAAAATCGGCCAGTTCCTCTTCGTTCACCCCCGCCGTGTCGCTCAGCACATACCGCTGTTTCGAGGAGAGCAGCACGTTCTCGTCCATGGCGTGATTCATCCGGTCGATGGCGTTCTGGCACTCCTTCATCACGTCGATGTACCCGAAGCCCGCCGGGCTGTCCTCCTCCATGAAGAGCGGGTCGAACACGAAGGGGTACTTGCCGTGGTCGTAGAAGCCCCGCCCGGCCAGCGCCGGGTCGTTCTCGCTGGCGTAGAGGACCACGCCGTTGCAGAACTTGCAATAGTGGAGCAACACCCGGCCATTCTCATCCGGCTTTTTGTAGTACCAGTCCACCACCACGCTTTTTTCGCTGGTGTCCAGCCCGCCGTCGTGGATGAAGCGGGGCACGTCCAGCACGCTGGCGCTGTGACCCTTGAGCTGGGGCCAGCGGGCTTCCAACTGCTTTGTGTTCTCCATGTTCAGGGAGAAAAAGTGAGGCGATGCCTGAATATCCTCCACGCCCGGCTCCCAGTAGAGCATCAGCAGGTTCATGGGGCGGATGGCGATCTCGCCCACGCCGCCGTGCTGTTCCGGGTCCCAGAAAATGCCCTTGACGCCGGTGCCCTGCTTGAGCTTGCGCCACCAGGTGTCGCTGTACACCTGCTCGTAGTCGGCCTGTTCCAGCACCACGGGCAGAATGCTGGACAGCACCCGCGCCGTCTGCTCGTCATCTGCCGCGCGGGGCAGCACGTTGGGGGCCGGGTAATTGTCCATGGCATCGGCGTGCTTGTTGGCGATGGAGTTGAACAGCCACCCGCTCGACGTCTGGGGCTTGCCCTCCATCATCGGGTTCTGGTAGTTCTTCCAGTGCCCCATCCGGAACCACAGTTCGTTGTCCACCAGCCGCTTGTCCAGCGCAGCCTTGCCCGCCTTGTACTTCTGCAAGATGGCCGCCGCCTCCGCGACCTCCTCCGGGCCGATGGGCAGTTCCCGCAGCTCTGTATTGTTCAAAATCTCATCTTTCATAGGTTCTCCTTTCCGTCAGCATCCTTACCCTCTCAGTCAAAGCCTAACGGCTTTGCCAGCTCCCCCAAAGTGGGAGCTTTTATTCGATTCCTTAAGATTCATCTTTTCGCCCAAAGCTCCCCATCGGGGAGCTGACGCGCAGCGTCTGAGGGGTTCCTCTAAGCAGAGCTCTCCCTTTGGGAGAGCTGCAAGCAGCTCCGCCGTCAGGCGGACTGCGCGCTGAGAGGGCTAGATCCGGTAAAATCGCGCCCTCTGATGCAGCTCCAGCGGGTCATCCGGCTGCGGGGGCCGCACAGTGCGGCGGGGCGGCGAGATGGGTTTTTCCATCAGCACATACCGGCATTCGTCGTAGATGTGGTCCTCCTGCCGGGTGTCGATGTCCTCCACATTGCTCTCGTCGTAGACCAGATTCGGGATGGTCCGGATGAAGTGTTTGCAGGTGTTGAAGACCTGAAACATCGGCTTGCCCTCCCCGTCAAACGCCAGCCGGTAGTGGAACTGCATCTTGCCCGCAAGGCGGGTGTGGTCGCCGGGCATCCAGTGCAGGAAGTTCGGGCTCCGCTCCATCATGGCCGCGATGCTCTCGCCCCGGCTCTCGTCGAAGATAGCAGGGTCGGCAATGCCTTGGATGACCCGCCCCCGCAGCACCGGGTCGTTCTGCTCGGCCTCCCGGATCCGCCGGGCCTGTTCCACCGGGTCGATCCGAAGCCCTTCGTTGGGGCGGCCGGTGCAGCCGTACAGCTCCTTGATCCGGTAAAGCCGTCCCTCCTCGTCCACCGCGTACCACCCCACCGAGAAGGGCTTGGAAAAGCCGAAGTCGTAGCCCCGGTAAATTTTCCAGTGCTTCGGGATGGGGAACGGTTCGATCACATGGGTCCAGCGCTGGTCGAGGTAATGGCCGGGGTCGTTCCGCCACTCGGTGAACACCTGCCCGGAAAAGCTGTCCCAGCTGCCGTAGAGCAGGGCCTGTTTTTCTGCTTCGGGCAGGGACGCAAGGCTGGCGAGGTAGTCCGGGTCATTTTCCAGCAGAGCGGGGTTGTCGAAGATGCTGGACGGGATGAACACCCGCGCCCGCTTCAGCCGCTTTTCGCTGCCGTCCGGCATTCGGATGGGATATTCCTCCACGATGGGGGTGCCGGGCGGGGCCGGGGTGATGAACCGGGCCTTCACCCACCCGTGGCCCACGCCGCCGGGGTTGGTGGTGGCCCGCAGATACACCCGTGTGCCGGGGCCGGTGGGACGGTTGCGGCTCATCATGTAGCTGTACTCTTCCCACTCGAAGTGGGTCAGCTCGTCGAACCCGATGAAATCGAAGGCCTTGCCCTGATAATTCGTCCGGTCCTTGGTGTGCTGCATCGAGCCGAAATAAATTTTCGCCCCGCTGGGGAAGACCCAGACATGGCTCGTGGCGTTGTACTGCGCTTCGGGGAAAGCCCTGCGGTAGTAGAGCTGGCTCTTGTCCACAAGGTCGCTCAGCTGGGGGAAGGTCTTGCGCAGGATCAGCGCCCGGTAGTGAGAGATATCCACCTGCCGCAGCGCCTCGATCACCAGCGCGTCGCTTTTTCCGCCGCCTGCGGCCCCGCCGTACAGGGCCTCCGGCTCCGGCCGGCGCATGAACTCCATCTGCCGCGGCTGAGGCCGCCAGACCACGGCTGCATTCGTTCCAGTCTTCATACGTCCTCCACCTTCGGCAGCAGCACCACGCCGCACTCTCCGCCCTCGGCCTCTGCCCCCTGCTCGTTCACGGTCTTGGTCACAGCGGCCACATCCTTCAGGATGGCCGTGATCTCCTTCATCGCCTTTACGATGCCGCTGGTCTCGGTGCCGTCGCGCCGCGCCGTTTTCTGGCGGGCGCTCAGCTCCTTGACCTCCAGCGCCAGCATCGCGCTCAGGGTATCGGCGGCGCGGTAAAGGTTTTCAAGGCACTTGCCCTCTGCGGATCGTTTTTTCTGCGCCATTCGGTTTGTTTCACATCCTTTCGTTTTGGCTTGGCAAAAGAATACCACGTTTTTGTATTGCCCGGCAGTGTGTCCTTTTGTAGGCCCAGAGAGTAGTTTTTGTTTTTCGTTATCCCGTTTGTATAATCCAAGTGCATAAAAAGTTCCCTGTCCGCGTTCTTTTTTCGCAGACAGGGAATTGAACCTCCAATTTTTTGACGGGTGGCATCCAATTTTTTGCGCAAAAAAGGCCGACACAGCCTCTGCTCCACCCGGAGCGGCCATGTCAGCCTTTTCTTTTTTCGAATTTATAACGTCTCTACGCGGTCAAACAGTTCCTTTGCCGCTTCCACAGCTTCCTTGCTGCCAAAAGCAACGCGGGTGCCGTGTTCTGCGGCCTTGCCGAGGTCTGCCGCCATCGCTTTCAGCGCCGCTTCGTCCACGCCGCACAGCGCCCTGCGGTCCGCCGCCAGCATCTCGTCGGTGATGCCGCAGAAGTACCGGCGGTCAAGGTCCTTCGCCTCGGCACAGGGCTTCATGGGCTTGTCCATCTCGGAAACGGTGCCCACGATGGAATCGGTCAGGTCCTTTTCGGTGTAGCTGCGCGCGGCCAGCTCCGCCGGGCCCTTGGCAAACGTCTCGTAGCTCTCGGCCATGTGGGGGTCGCGGTAGGTGTAATAGGCCTCCGCCCCGGCGCGGGTCAGCATCCCGGTGCCGTAGGCGCCGCCCACCTCGCGGATGTTGTGCCACAGGTATTCGTAGCTCATCACGCGGGCCAGCACCCGGCGCTCCGGCTTGCGCTCCTGCGGCCATGCCAGAATGTCATAGTTCACGCCGCCGTCAATGAGGAAGGCTTCGTTCACCGGGGCGGTCAGCTCCTGCGTGTAGGGCTTGGCTGTGCCGCGGGCTTCTTCCGCGAACACACTGCCGGGCAGCAGAGCTTCCAGCTTCTGTTTTGCCGCTTCGCTGCCGTGGAGGCTGATGGTCAGGGCCGCGTGGTGCAGCACCTTTTCCCGCACTGCTTCCAGCTTTTTGCCCAGCGCCGCCCAGTCGGCCTGTTCCAGCAGACCGCAGAGGAACTTGTACCCGGTCACGCCGCTGCAAGCCTCGCTCAGCGCATATTCCACTGCATAGTGGCTCATGGCGCGGACCATCGCATACTGGTTGCCCATCTGGATGAACTGCTGCTCCATGTTCAGCTTCTGCTGGCTCAGCACGCGGGCGAACGCCGCCTCAGCCTTTTCGCCGGTCAGCTTGGTCTCGTACAGGAATTCCCCGCCCAGCTCGATGGCCTTTTCAAGGCTGCGCTCCAACAAGCTCATGTTCAACACCAGCTTTGCGTGGCAGGGGGTTCCCTCCTGCCGCCCGGTCCAGAACGCGATGCACGCCGTGCTGTCGCCCAGCCACGTGCTTCGCAGGGTGTTCAGCTGGCGGGCCGTGTGGCGCGGGGTGTCCAGCTCGTCCAGCATATCGGTCAGGATGTCCAGATACTGCACTTCTTCCTCGCTCAACCCGCCGAGGTCGTAGTAGAGATTCAGGTACAGGCTGCCCTTGGAGGGGTGGTGCAGCAGCTCTGCCCCGGCCACTGTGCCCACCACGCCTTCGGCGCTGGGGCTGCCCTCGCCGAGGTCGGCCACGGTCAGCGGGTGGTCCAGCACCAGCTTACCGTCGGTGCGGGCGGGGGCGGCGTTCTCGTCGTCCTTCTTGGGCAGGGTCGGCACTTGGATGACCTGCACCGGCGCGGGGGCAAACAGCTCCCGCAGCAGCTCGTTGAACCAGCCGCTGTCCAGCTTCTCCCGCAGGGCGGCAAAGAGCTTGTCCGTGTGGAGCAGCAGGGCCGGGTCTCCGGTGTGGAGCCAGCCGGTCGCGGCGTGGATGGCGTCCAGCACGCCGTCGGGCAGACTGCCCGGCCGCTCCAGCGAAGCGAACTCCGCCGCGTTCAGGCTGGCCAGCAGCAGCTCTGCCGGGATGCCCTCGGCAAGGATGCCGTCCACCGCGCGGCGGACCGCTGCGGCGAACTGTTCCGCCGTTTCCTCGGTCGCGCCCCGCAGCACCAGCTCCAGAACGGGCTGCAGTGTGCTGTCATCGAAGCCCACATCGATATCCGCGCCCAGCTTTTCTTCCAGCAGAGCCGCTTTCAGCGGGGACTGGTTGGTGCCCAGCAGCGCGTCCAGCAAAATCTCCACGCCCAGCTGCCGCTCCCGGTCGGCGAAGGCACCGGTGTACCACGCCAGCGCGCACTGCACCTCGTCGGCCTCCGGCTTTTCGGTGTAGTAGGGGATCTTCACGCAGACGCCCGGCTGCTCACTCTGCAAGGTCAGCTTGGGCTGGCTGGTGCCCTTGGGCATCTTGCTCAGGTATTCTCTGTCGAGGAAGTCCAGCTTCTCGGCCATATCCATCTTGCCATACAGGGTCACACAGCAGTTGTCGGCGCTGTAGTGGCGGCGGTACACCCGTTGATACTTCTCATAGGTCAGCGCCGGGATGGACGCCGGGTCGCCGCCGGAGACGAAGCCATAGGCCGTGTCGGGGAACATGGCCCGCTCCAGCGCATCTTCGAGCTGAGCGTCCGGGGCTGCCAGCGCGCCCTGCATCTCGTTGTACACCACGCCGCTCACGGTGCCGTCGGCGTCGCGGTGCCAGCCCTCCTGCTCGAACACAGCCTTGTCCACCATGGCCAGCGGGCAGAATACCGCGTTCAGGTAGACGTCCATCAGGTTCTTGAAGTCCGTCTCATTCGGGGTCGCAAAAGGGTACACCGTCTTGTCCGGGAAGGTCATGGCGTTGAGGAAGGACGCCATGCTGCTCTTGAGCAACTGCAAGAATGGCGAGGTCACGGGGTACTTCTCGCTGCCCGCCAGCACCGAGTGTTCGAGGATGTGGAACACGCCCGTATCGTCGGAGGGGAAGGTGCCGAAGCCGATGCCGAAGGCCTTGTTCACGTCCTCGTTTTCCACCAGCAGGATGGTCGCCCCGCTGACATCGTGGGTCAGCACGGTCAGGGTGCCGTGCTGTTCGGGGCAGTCTTCGCTCCGCACGACCGTATAACCGGGATATTGCTTCATTGGGATTCTCCTTTTTTCTGAATTGGGTTTTGTTTTGTTTTATTGTATCACGCTCTCTTGTAAGACGCAACAAACAATGTTACGGAGGAGATGTTCTCTTTTGCGTGCCAAAAGAGAACCAGAAAAGCACCCGCTACTTTCGAGGCGCGGGAGGCACGAATCAGGGGCTGCTCGCCCCTAATAACCCCAAAGAAGAAGGCCCTGTCAAAAAATCGGGCGGTGCGCCAGTCGGCGCAAACGCTTTTCCGATTTTCAGACAGAGCCGATTTCGAATGGCCCGACTGAGAGGTTTACTCTTTACAAGACAACCTGAACAGCACAAAGCCGATGATGAACAGCACGATCAGCGAGCCGACGCCCACATTGGCGCTGCCGGTCAGCTGGCTGCCCACGCTGACGATCATGGTGCCGAGGAAGGAGGCCCCCTTGCCGCAGATATCGAACAGGCCGAAGTATTCGCCCGACTTTTCCGGCGGGGTGATCTTGGCGAAGTGGGAGCGGCTCAGCGCCTGTACGCCGCCTTGGAACATGCCCACGATGACGGCCAGCACCCAGAACTGCCACTGCTGGGTCAGGAAGAAGGCGAAGGCCGCGATGCCCGCATAGGCCGCGATGCAGACCGGGATCAGCGTCGTGGACGGGTATTTGGAGGACAGCCGCCCGAAGATCAGCGCCGAGGGGAAGGCAACGATCTGGGTCACCAACAGCGCCAGCAGCAAGCCGGTGGTGTCCAGCCCCAGCGCGGTGCCGTAAGCCGTCGCCATGTCGATGATGGTATACACGCCGTCGATGTAGCAGAAAAAGGCCAGCAGGAACCAGAACACCTGTTTGTCCTCGTGCAGATGCCGGATGGTGTGGCCGATGCGGGCAAAGCTCTGCCGGATGGCGTGCTCTTTCACCTCCACATAGTGTATCTGCTTATAATTTTTCAGCAGCGGCAGGGTCGTCACCAGCCACCACGCGGCGGTGATGAACAGCGAAATGTTCAGCGCCGTCATCTGGCTCAGGCCGATGGCCCCGGCCCCCAGCACCAGCGCAAGGCAGACTAGGAAGGGCACGCAGCTGCCGATGTAACCCCACGCATACCCGCGGGAGGACACTACGTCCATCCGCTCCGGTTCGGTCACGTCGCTCAGCATCGCATCATAGAACACCAGACTGCCGGAGAAGCCCACCTTCGCGAAGATGAAGATCAGCAAAAAGGGCAGCCACGTTTTCGCCAGCCCCATGGCGCAGCAGCCGGCCACGCCCACCACGAGGCAGAGGATGAAGATGGGCTTCTTGAAGCCCTTGGTGTCGGCCAGCGTGCCGAGGATGGGGCTCAGGATGGCCGTGATGACAGTCACCGCCGAGGCCGCATAGCCCCAGTAGGCCAGATACTCCACCGAACTCAGGCCGCCTTCCTCCGCCAGTGCATTGAAAAAGATGGGGATGAGGGTCGCCACCAGCAGCACAAAGGCCGAATTGCCGACATCGTATAAGATCCACGCGCGTTCCAGCCCGGTCAGGCGGAATTTTTCCTTCTGTTCCATTGATTCCTCTCAATTCTCTCCAAAGGTGTGCTGATACGCCGCATCCAGCGGTGCATCCGTGCTCAGCCCGTCCACATACTCCGTGATGAGCCGTACCGCCAGCGGGATGGCCTTCTGGTACAAGGCATCCAGCCCGCAGCCGCTCTCGGCGCAGTCCGGGTTCGGCTTGGGGTTCGCCACCAGTCCGTGCATAAACTCCCACTTGCCCGCCAGCCGCATGGCGCTCAGCACCACCCAGCGCTTTGCCGGGTTGGAGGCCAGCAGCATCTTGTGGACGAAGACCATGCCGGTCATGGCCTGATAGGCTTCGTCCACGCTGATGCCCTCGTAGAACGGAGCCACAACATTCGCCCAGATGCGGCTGGGCTGGATGTGGCTGGCCGTCAGGTAGTGCATCGGGTCGTGGCCGTCCCGGCGGAGCAGCATGTTATCGAACTCCGTCTCGATCTCGCAGTGGCTCACCCCGCTGGAGCGGACATACTGCTCCACGTACGGGTGGCAGGTGCTGTCCAGCGCAAAGTGGCAGATGAACCCCAGCGCGTACACCAGCGCGGCATCCTTGTTCTTGGCCTTGCGGATGACGCCCCGCGCCCGCTCGAAGAACACCGCACCCGGCTGCTCGTGCATGGCGCCGCCCAACCGGCTCACATGGTTCGACTGCAATGCCTTGTAGTAAAACAGCAGGTCCGGCCCATGGAGCCCCAGATCATACAGCGCACGGTAAGGCTCGATCTTGTCCTGCAGCTCTTCCGGCAGCCGGGCCAGAACATCTGCCCCGAACCGGCGGTGTGCATAAGTAGAAGGCATATTTACTCCCCCTTACGATTTTCATACGAGGCTAGTATACCAGAAACATTTTCCCTCTGCTACCCTTTCGGGCATTATTTTGGTAAAATATTTGAGATATCTTTTGTAAAAAAAGCTGTTCGGTTGCCGCAAAGCAGCTTCCGAACAGCCATTGCCTCACTTCAATTCATTCTTCGGGTCGCGGTCCATCAGGCTGCGCACGGCCTCCGCCGCGCCCATGCCCTTGTTGACGATGGCATTCACGGTCTGGACGATGGGCATGTCCACTTGATACTTCTCGGCCAGTTCCAGTGCGGCGGGCAGGGCGTTCATGCCCTCCACCACCATGCCGACTTCCTTGACCGCGTTCTCCGGCGTCTCGCCCTTGCCGATGAGGATACCGGCGCGGTTGTTGCGGCTGTGCATACTGGTAGCCGTCACGATCAGGTCGCCGATGCCCGCCAGACCCGCAAAGGTGTGGACATTGCAGCCCATCGCCACGCCCAGCCGGGCGATCTCGGCGATGCCGCGGGTGATGAGGGCAGCGCGGGCGTTGTCGCCGTAGCCAAGGCCGGTGGAGATGCCGACGCCCAGCGCGATGACGTTCTTCATAGCGCCGCTCAGCTCCACGCCCTTGATGTCCTCATTGGTGTACACGCGCATGACGCTGTTGGAGAAGACCTCCTGCACGAACTTGGCCGCCTCCATGTCCGGGCTGGCCGATACGATGGTCGTGGGCAGGTCCACCGCCACCTCCTCGGCGTGGGTGGGGCCGGACAGCGCCACCAGACGGACGCCCTTCGGGCCGCCCTCCTTGCCCAGCTCGTCGGCCAAGATCTCGGTCATGGTGTACAGGGTATCGGGCTCGATGCCCTTTGCCACGTCCACGATGATCTGGTCATCCGCCACATAGGGCCGCGCCTTGGCTGCCGTGGAACGCACGAACACCGACGGCACTGCAAAGAGCAGCACGTCCTTGTCCTTGCACACTTCCTCGATGCTCTTGGTAAAGCGCAGCTCGTCCGGGACCTTCATTCCGGGCAGATTGGGGTGCACGCGGGTGCTCGACAGGCTGTCGATCTCCTGTTCGATGGCCGACCAGACCTGCACATCGTTCCCGCTCACGCAGAGCATCCGTGCCAGTGCCATGCCCCAAGTACCTGCACCCAGAACCCCGATATTCCGTTTCGTCACGTTCAAATCCTCCGAATCCGCCGCGGCTTTCGCGCCGCTGGCATATTCCCCGCAAATTTGGCGGGAGCTTGTCAGTTTCTATTGTACACGAAACTCCCGTCAACGTCAACTCCTTGCCAGACTGCACAAAGTTAGTGCAGGTTTCCCCGCGCTTTTGGTAATAACAGGGGAATTGCCCAAACAAATTGCGTCCGCTGGAAATTCATGTTATAGTTTTCTGGTAGGAATTATAGGATTTCACTTGACTTCAAGTGGCCTTTAAGGTATATAATAGACACTCCGCAGTTTCTTTTTGTCAAAATAAGGAAGATTTTCAATGCTCGAAACGATCCTTTCCAACCGCACGGCCAGCGTTTTGTGGGAAGCGCTGCCCCGTATCCTGTCGGCGGGTCTCACCATGACCATCCCGCTGACCCTCATCTCCTTCTCCCTCGCCATGGTGCTGGCCGTGGTGGTGGCGCTGGTGCAGTACGCCAATGTTCCGGTGCTGCGGCAGGTGGCCCGGTTCTACATCTGGGTCATCCGCGGCACCCCGCTTCTGGTCCAACTGTTCATCATCTTCTATGGTCTGCCCAGTGTGGGCATCATGCTGGACGCCTTCCCGGCGGCGGTCATCGCCTTCGCCATCAACGAGGGGGCTTACTGTGCCGAGACCATGCGCGGCGCGCTGGAAAGCGTGCCGCAGGGCCAGCTCGAAGCCGGTTACTGCGTCGGCATGACGTGGTGGCAGATCATGCGCCGCATCGTGCTGCCGCAGGCGCTGCGCACCGCCGTGCCCGCCCTCTCCAACTCCCTCATCGGCATGATCAAGGATACCTCGCTGGCGTCCAACATCACGGTGGCGGAGCTATTCATGGCCGGCCAGCGCGTCGCGGCCCGCACCTACATTTTCCTGCCCATCTACTGTGAAGTCGCCGTGGTCTACCTGCTGTTCTGCACGGTGGTCACCAAGCTGCAAAGCCTGTTGGAGCGCCATCTGAACGCCCACGGCTTCCAGTGAGAAAGGAGGAAGCAGCATGGCTATGTTAGAAATTCAAGACATCCACAAATCGTTCTATACCTACGACGATAAGCCCCGCTTCCACCTCGGCCCCTTCCCCCGCGGCAGCGCCCGCCGGGTGGCCAGCACCCTGAATGTGCTGCGCGGCGTGGACCTGACCGTGGAAAAAGGCGACGTTGTGGCCATCCTCGGCCCCAGCGGTTCCGGCAAGACCACCCTTCTGCGCTGCCTGAACTTCTTGGAGCCCGCCGACAGCGGCCGTCTCGTCTTTGACGGCGAGACCTTCGACCTCGGCAAGATCACCAAAGCCGACATCGCCCGTCTGCGCAAAAAGACGGCCTTCGTCTTCCAGAACTACAACCTGTTCCGGAACAAGACCGCTCTCCAGAACGTCACCGAGGGCCTCATCGTTGCCCGCAAAACGCCCAAGGAGGAGGCCGACGCCATCGGCCGGAAGATGCTGGAAAAGGTCGGTCTGGCCGACCGGGCGGACTACTACCCCCGCCAGCTTTCGGGCGGCCAGCAGCAGCGCGTCGCCATCGCCCGCGCCCTTGCCACCGACCCGGAGATCATCTACTTCGACGAGCCGACCTCGGCGCTGGACCCGGAGCTGACCGGCGAAGTCCTCGCCGTCATGCGGCAGCTGGCCGAGGAGGGCATGACCATGCTCGTGGTCACACATGAGATGGGCTTTGCCCGCAACGTCTCTTCCAAGACCGTTTTCATGGAAAACGGCGTGGTGGTCGAACAGGCTCCCTCCCGCGAATTCTTTGAGGATCCGAAGGAAGAACGCACAAGAGAGTTTTTACGTAAAATTGAACATACAAATTAAGAGGTATCGTATGAAAAGAAGAACCTTTATTTCCCTGATGAGCGTCATGGCAGCAGCCGGTGTGCTCACGCTCTCCGGCTGCTCCTCCAACAGCAGTTCCACCAGCACCACCGCTTCCGGCGCTGCTTCTGCCGACTCCGCTGCGGCGGACCAGCTCGCCGCCATTCAGGCCAACGGCAAGCTGGTCGTTGCGCTGGAAGGTGCATGGCAGCCGTGGAGCTATCACGATGAGAGCGACACCCTCGTTGGCTATGACGTCGAGGTCTCCCGCGCCATCGCCGAGAAGCTGGGCGTCGAGCCGGAGTATGTGGAGAGCGACTGGGACAGCCTGTTCGCCGGTCTGGATGCGGGCCGCTATGATATGGTCTGCAACGGTGTCGAGGTCACCGACGAGCGCGCCCTGACCTACGACTTCACCACCCCCTACGGCTACATCCACACCGCCCTCGCCGTCAAGAAGGACAACGACGACATCAAGACCTTCGAGGACCTGAAGGGCAAGACCACCGCCAACAGCCTCGCCTCCACCTATATGGAACTGGCCGAAAGCTACGGCGCCACTGTGCAGGGCATCGACACGCTGGAAGAGACCATCCAGCTCCTGACCGCGGGCCGCATCGACGCCACCCTGAACGCCGATGTCTCCTTCTATGACTACCTGAACGTCCATCCGGACGCCGACTTCAAGATCGTCGCCCAGACCGAGGAAGCTTCCCACGTCGCCATCCCCCTGCGCAAGGCCGACGCCAGCGCCACCCTGCTGGAGGCCGTCAATAACGCCATCGACGAGCTGCGCGCCGACGGCACCCTCAAAGAGCTGAGCGAAAAGTATTTCGGTCAAGATATCTCTTCTGAAAACTAACTTTTCTTCACCAAGCAAAAATCGGACGGCCATTTCGGTCGTCCGATTTTTTGTTAGGTGTGAAAATACTCGTAAATGGTCTGCGCCAACAGCGGCCCCACACCGGGGGTATTCTCCAGCGCTGCGGTGCTGGCTTCCCGCACCGCAGCCACGCTCTTGAACTGGTTCATCAGCGCCTTGGCTGTTTTCGGCCCCACGCCGGGCACCTCGGTCAGGGCGGAGGCGTAGCTTTTTTTCTTCATCTGCTGCTTGCGGTAGGCGTTGGCAAACCGGTGGGTCTCGTCCTGAATGGCCGTGATGAAGGTGAATGTCCCCCGGTTCATGTTGATGGCGATCTCCCGTCCGTCGCTGTCCACGATGGCGCGGGTGCGGTGGTGGTCGTCCTTGACCATGCCGAACAGCGGCACATCCGCCAGCTTGGTGCCCGCCAGCGCCGCCTTGGCCGCGCTGACTTGGCCCTTGCCGCCGTCCATCAGCAGCAGGTCCGGCTTCTCGCCGAAGTAATCCTCGCTGGCCTGCCCATGGGCGGCCAGCTCATGAACCCGTTCGTAGGCCGCCGCCCGGCGCGAGACCGTCTCGGCCAGCGAAGCGTAGTCGTCGGTGCCCGGCACCGTCTGCATCTTGAACTTCCGGTAGCCCGTCTTGTAGGGCTTGCCGTCCCGGAAGACCACCATGCCGCAGACGCTGGAACCGTCGCCCCAGTTGGAGATATCGTAGCTTTCGATGGTGCGGGGGGGCTTCGAAAGCCCCAGCACCTGCGCCAGCTCGTCCAGCAGCTTTTCCTCGCGGGCGTAGCGGCCGCTCTCCCGCGCCAAGCGCTCCACGGCGTTGGTGTGGGCCATCTCGATGAGGTGGGCCTTGTCGCCCCGCTGAGGGACATAGAGCTGCACCTCGCTCCCCCGCTTTTCGGACAGCGCCTGTTGGAGCGCGTCGCTGTCCGGCGGCAGCTCGTCCACAGCGATGACCTTGGGGATCTGCTCGTCGTCCAGATAGTACCGGGGCAGAAATTCCTCCCGCGCCGCCGCAATGTCGGCAGTATCGTGGAAGAGGAACTCCCGCTTGTCGGTCAGCCGCCCTTCCCGGAAGCGGAGCACCGCCGCGCAGACGCTGTTGGGCGTGCCCGCCAGCGCCACCACGTCCATCTCCACGTCCGGGTCCACCACCACCTTCTGCCCCGCCGTCACCTTGGTGATGGCGTTGATCTGGTCGCGGAGCAGGGCCGCCGTCTCAAATTCCAGCCGGTCGGACGCCTCCATCATCCGCTCGTGCAGGGTCTTGAGGATGTCCTTTTTGCCGTAGCGGATCAGGTGGACCGCGCTCTTGACGGCCTGATTGTAGTTTTCGCAGCTGATCTTCCCGCTGCACACGGCCATGCACTTGCCGATGTGGGCGTTCAGGCAGGGGCGGCCCTTGCCGCAGTCCTGCGGGAACCGCTTATTGCACCGGGGCAGCAGAAAGGCATCCATGGCCGTTTCGGCCATCTGCCGCGCCGCAAAGCTGGAGGTATAGGGGCCGATATACTCCGCTCCGTCCTCCTCTTTTTGCAGCGTGAAGGAGAGCCGCGGCCACTCCTCCTTGGTCACTTTGATATAGCTGTAGCCCTTGTCGTCCTTCAGCAGGATGTTGTACTTCGGGGTGTGGGCCTTGATCTGGCTGGCTTCCAGCACCAGCGCCTCGAACTCGCTCTGGCAGACGATGACATCGAACGCATAGGCGTGGGCGATCATCTGGCTGACCTTGTTATCGTGGGGCACACCCTCCCGGAAATACTGGCTCACCCGGATGCGCAGCCGCTTGGCCTTGCCGATATAGATGATGGTGTCGCTTTTGTCCCGGATGATATACACCCCCGGCAGAACCGGCAGCATACAGGCTTTTTTGTAGAGTTCCGCTTTGGTCATGCTTCAGCCTTTTCAGCCTTCTTGCGGGCATACTTGTCCATATAGTAGTGGGTGCTGCCTATCCCGGCACCGATCAGCGCCGAGTTCAGCCAGCTCGGCTTCTTTTCGGAAAAGATGCACAGCAGCATGTTGATGACGAACAGCACGCAGTAGATGCCGAAGAGCACCTTCCAGATGGTGCCTTCTTCGCAGACATCGCTCACCCTGCGCAGGAACTTCTCAGTGGATCCCTTCATGGCCAAAACCTCCTTGTTGTGTATCATACCAAAAAAGCGGCAGGATAACCTCCCGCCGCTTCAAAAATCAAAGGCTCGAATTACTCTGCAAAGCCGGACTCGACCAGCTTGATCAGGCCATCGACCGCAGCCTGCTCATCAGCACCGTCCGCAATGATGCGGATGGTAGTACCACCCACGATGCCCAGAGACAGAACGCCCAGCAGGCTCTTTGCGTTCACGCGGCGCT
>ERZ773235.1661-NODE-1661-length-21585-cov-3.309243_pt1 | contig 21585 bp, 14 predicted proteins | sample MGYA00580522_ERZ773235 | MGnify/ENA primary metagenome ERZ773235 (study PRJEB29015, sample SAMEA2737797) | human gut metagenome | biome: human gut; feature: human-associated habitat; material: faeces | place: China | collected 2012 ...
CAATGCGTGTGCTTGCGGAGTTGGCCGCTTCCATGGCACGAGACTTCTTGTCCGCGCGTTCCACCAGCTCGGCGAGCGAGGAATACTGGAACGGCTGCGCCTTCATCACCACGCCCTGATGGTTGGAGGAGCGTGCGATACGGTCCATTTCCAGTCGGTCGGCTTCCATGAGGTTCAGTCCGTGAATACCGGCGAGACGAATGATTTCGCGCGTGCGATCGTCGTGCTCGATGCGTGCGGCCACATACAGCGTGCTCGCGGGCACGCCGCAGCGCAACGCTTCGAGAACGGCGTTGCGACCGATGACGAGATCGTCGGATTCTGAGCTGAACTTTGCCGCGCGACGGCGTGCCGCCAGTCGCGGATCAGCCATCTTACGACGATTGGTAGCCTGCTTTTCCTTGTAAGCCTTGTGATATACGCGATCTTCGGCCTTGGGGGTCGGTCCCTTGCCCCTCAGCGCGTTACGATGCTTTCCACCCGACCCCTTGGTCGGTCCTTTTTTCATTGCCATAGTTGTCCATTCTCCCAGCACCCCGGGAAAAGGCTACTGGCGTCGCGTCCGCTCGATATTGCTCGATATGATGGCAAGAATGGAGAAGAACAAAGAGATTTTCGGATTGCCCCTCATGTTCTGGGGCTTGTGGGTCACGCTGCTTATCCTGTGGATGGGCCGCTTCGTCACGTCATTCCTTTCCATGTATCTGGTGTCTGACATGCATGTCAGCGCGGGCGTGGCCGGCACCATCGTCTCCATGTACGGTTTCGGCGGCATCTTCGGCTGCCTGTATGGCGGCGCGCTGTCCGACCGGTTCGGCCGCCCGGCGATGATCGTCATCGGCAATCTCGGCTCCGCCGCGATGCTGGTCCTGCTGGCGTTCATCGGCAATCCGTGGATCATGGCGATCGCGCTGCTGGTCTACGGCGCCATCTCATCCATGCCGACGCCCGCGGTCGCGGCGTACGTGTCCGACGTGGTGCCGTTCCGCAAACAGAAGCGCGCGTATTCGCTGCAGACGTGGGCCGCGAATTTCGGCTTCGCGATCGGCCCGATCGTCGCCAACCAGTTGGTGAAGATCTCCTATGCGCTGATGTTCTACGCGGAAGCCGCGGTGCTGGTGTTCGCCACGATCTTGATGATCGTGTTCTTCAAGGAAGTCGGGCTGGGCAAGCGCCCGCGGGGCGAGGTCGCGCCGGCGCGGGCGTCGCAATCCGCGGAATCAGCTGCGGGAAATGCCGTGGAACATGCTGTGAAACAAATCGGCGAATCGCAGCGGCCGCAGCGGTTCTCCGTATGGCGCAGCTATCGTCGCGCATGCGCCGACGGCGCGCTGATGTCGATGGTGGTGCTGATGTTCCTGTACACGCTGGCGTATTACCAGATCGTCAGCGGCCTGCCGATTTCCATGACGCAGATCGGCCTTGGCACGGATGAATATTCCAGTCTGCTGACCATCAACGGCGGTCTGCTGTGTCTGCTGCAGATTCCCGCGATCGGTCTGTTCCAGCGGATGAGCAACACCCGAGTGCTGGTGCTCGGCATGTCCATCACGGCGGTCGGATACGCGTTCCAGATCGGCGCGAATTCGTGGGTGGCGTTCGCAATCGCGACTGTGCTGTGGACGCTTGGCGAGCTGGGCACGTTCCCGATTGCCGCCACAACGGTGGCGAACATCGCGCCAAAGGATGTGCGCGGCACCTACCAAGGGTTATACAACCTGGTGTGGTCGCTGTCGAACGCGTTCTCGCCGTTGGTCGGAGGCTGGATTCTCAACGCGTTCGGCAGCCGTGTGCTGTGGATCTGCTGCACGGTGATGTTCGTCATCGTGGCAATCGGCTTCTACGTGACGCGCGGCCCACGCGAACGCGCCGCCGCCCGCAATCTCGCGGCCGAGGAGGTGTAGCCGGCGTACGTGAAAAGCGGGAGGCCGCGATTCCGTTTGGAACCGCGGCCTCCCGCTATGTGATTTAAGGATTGGAAAGAAGAGGGGCGAGGTGCTGTGGCGCCTGCGCCTTGCCTCCCGTCTAGGAAGCGGTCTTACTTGTTGAGGACCTTCTTGAAGAGGTCGGAGGAAGCCTTGGCGAGTGCGAACTGGCCGAAGCCCGGATCGATGGAAGCGAGGTTGGCGTTGATGACCTGGTTGAAAGTGTTGTTCTTCATGATGTTTCCTTTCGTTCGGCTTGGCGGCGCGTATCTGTTTTCTTGTCCATTCCTCTGGCCGCTGCCGTAAGTCTGTGTTTGTTGTCTATTTTCTTTTCTTCGTTCTTCTGTTGTGCCTTCATCTTACGTCGGGCAAGTCGACAATGTCATGCGACGATCGTCACTTCTTTTGTAAAATCATCGGCTAATCTTGAAGAAAAAGTAACGTTCGCTGAAAATTGGCGGACGCATCTTATAGTCCATATTCTTTGCGTCTCTTGTTGGCTTTGATGTAAGCGTCACTATCGGAACGAATGCCAACGACGATGATGGTCATGATTCCATTTCGCAGTAACGGTTTGTAAACAACGCGAATGCCGATATCCCTGAATTTGATTTTGCAAAGCCCGGAAAGTTTCGTTCGTTCGGCATTGCGTAACGGTTTGCCATACCCGCCTTGCGAGGTGGGCAGTGGGTTTGTGCGAACTTTCTCGATTCCCTTGAGTACTTGGATTTGCTCGGCTTTGCCGAGTTTGCGCATGTCTTTCTTGGCTTCGTCAAGCCATTCAACTTGCCAGTTCATGCGAGTTCCGGCTCAGGTGCCTCGGCGAGGTCGCTTGGGGAAATGCCGAGATCGAGCATGACCTCTTCGTTGCTGATAGTTGTGCCAGTACTGTTGTCGAGTCTTTTTTCGGCAAGAAGCAAGTCTTCGTTGTCTTCGATTCGTTCCATGAGAGCGCGATAGTTTTCGATATTCATGAGAACGTAGGACGGCTTGTTTCGTTTGATCAGAATGACTGGATCGTGGTCGGCCCGCTGCAACAATGCGGAAGTACGACCATTGCTGAGCTCGCTGATTGGAGCAAGGTCATCGAGTATGTCAAGTGCGCTTGCCATGATAAACCTTTCTTAAAACCGAATTTCATACCCAATTATATACCAGTATTAATACCAAGATTCATGGTTGTGCGACTTTGAATCTTGGTATAAAAAGCGATTTCGCTATGGAAAGGGCACCGAGCGGTTGCTTGGTGCCCCTGGGAAAACAGAGATAATCAGACTTTACGGCCCGCGCCGCAAAAAATTACTTGCGCTTGGACTTGCCGAAGGTGAACGCACGTACGATCGCGACGATGCCGATCGCCACAAGTGCGCATCCGCCGAACAGGATCAGCCAGGTCGTGGAGCTGACGGGGGAGAACAGCACGATGAAGCCGGCGACGATCGACAGCAGTGCGTAGATTACGGCCCATGCGGAGCTTGGCATGCGCCACGATTCCACGAGCGCCATCACGCCTTCCAGCATCCAGCCGAGACCGACCACCATGGTGATGAGCACGGCGAGTGTGGCTCCGGAAAGCGCCGCGTTTTTCAGCATGACCACACCGCCGACAGACAGCATCAGGCCGATCAGAATGTCAAGCACGCGCCATCCTCCCGGAAGCCCGAGTTCCACGATTGCGGTCACAATGCGGACCACACCGGAAACCACGAAGTATGCGCCGAGCGCGATTGCGGCGACCTTCAGTGTGGCGCCCGGCCAGATCAGCAGTGCCAGGCCGAGAATGACGGCGGCGATGCCGAGTACCGCATACGTGCCGCGGATCGCGTTCTTTGCCTTCTTCGGGAGCCATTCCTCCACGAGCTTGAATGGGCTGATCGGCTGCCAATTGTTGGTGCCGTTGTCAGCGTCGGATTGGCTGTTCTGCTGTCCGTATGGTTGGCCGTACGGCTGACCGGTGGTGTAGCTCGCGTAGAAGAAGCCGTTCTGGTTGGGATTCGGGCTGGCGTTGGGACCGTCGAAGTAGCATGGGGTCTGAGGCTCGCTTTGATACGGATTGCCCGAATTGTTGGGATTGCCGCCCTGCTGCTGGGATTGCGATTGCTGGTTTGGTGCGTATGCCCCGTATTCCGGCTGGCCTTGCGGCTGCTGTCCGTTGCTGCCATTTTGATTCGGATTGTTCGCATACGGGTTGTTCATTGCGTCGCTCATGATGGCCCCTTTCCTGGAAGAGCGTGCTTCGTGACGCTCGGACGCGCGCGAATTTGCCCGCCTGCGCTCGAACGTTTCGGAAGTTCTGCCCTCATTCTAGGCAATCCGTCTAATTTAAGCCATCAACAAAATCCCCCTCATCGTCCATTTTGATGGTCTGATCGCATGTTTTTTCCGAATTGTCGCACGATCTTGCGAAATCGTGAGACAGAACTGCGAATCGTGAGGTCGAAAGTCAACTTGCGGCACAACGAATGCCTCCCGATCCTTGAAATCAAGAATCGGGAGACATTTCGCACGTAGGAATCGACTGAATCCTTGAAACTAGAACAGGTCGAGGGCTACGTCGAGGTTGAGCGGCTGGTCGGCGGGTAGCTGATACTGCTCGTGCACCGGGCTCATCCAGGAATCGTCGCCGCCGACACCCATCTGAGCGGCGAGCACGCGCAGGAACATGTGCTTCGGCTCCGGCAGCTCGTCCTGATGCAGCGCCTCCTCAAGCATCGTGCTCGAATACGGCAGCAGGCTCATCGCAAACGGCTTCGTAACGCCGGTTTCAGTATTCGCAGTCTGGCTCACGCGCAAGCCATGACCAGAATCGTCCGTAATCTCAGCCCAACGCACGTCCTCATGGTTGCCGGTTTCCTGCGGCAGCAGATACGGCGCGCGATCGCGGAAGGCGTTCGTATCCCAAATGCCCAGCTTCGCATGCTTGCGGTCGGCATACGTTTCCTCCGGGCCGACGCCATAGAATCGCAGATTCGAATACTCGACCGGCAGCATCCATTCAATGCCGAACGCCGGAATCGTCGGCAGATCGCCGTCCTTTTCACCCGGATACGCAACATGCAGGTCGACGTGGCCAAGCACATCGGCAACGTAACGAATGGTGACCTTCGTGCGCTGCGCAATCGCAAGCTCATACGTGTAAGTGACGGAAACTGCGGTTTCGCCGAGCGGCTCAACCTTCGTATCAACGCAACGCGCATACTTTCCGGCAACCGCCCACTGCGCACGCTCGAACGCATGGCCCGCGCCGCGATCATTGTCGGTCAGCGCACGGAACGTGGTGATCAGCGGCTTGCGCAACACGAATTCGCGCTCGCCAAGCTTGTACGACACCATGCCGCCCTGTGCAAGGGAGAACAGGGCTTCACGGCCCGCACTGCGTGCGCCGATATTCCAGCGGCCCAAGGTGATCGCTCCATCGGAAGCGGCGGAAGCGGCCGTAACAGTATCGGCAATCTTGCCACCCGCAACCACGCACTGGCCGAACGAAAGCTCATACCCAGCCGGAGCCCAATCGCAAGCGGAAGTCAACTGCTGGGACGCCTCCAAAACCAGCTCCTGCGCACTTGCACGGTAATCGTCAACTGGCCAATCGATCTCAACATGTTCACTTGCTCCTGCAGCAACATCGAAGCGGCGCGAAGAAGACCAAACCGGCTTGCCATCAGCCAAAATACGCAACACAAACGTGGAATCAGCCGTCGAAACAAACAGATTGTCGTTGGTGATCGTAATGCCGGAAGCATCGACGGTCATATGCACGTTCGCGTACAGCTGCTTGACGTCCTGCGCCTTCGGCGACGGCGTGCGGTCGGCGAATAGCAGGCCGTCGCCGGAGAATTCGTAGTCGCTCGGACGGTCGCCGAAATCACCGCCGTAGCACATGAGACCGTTGCTGTCGAGAATCGCCTGGTCGATGAAATCCCAAATAAATCCGCCCTGATATTGCGGATAGCGTTCCAAAGCCGTGTATTCGTCCATGTTGCCGACGGAATTGCCCATGGCGTGCATGTATTCGCAGGAAATATACGGTTTCTTCGGGTTGGACTTGAGGTATTCCTCGATTTCGTCGGCGTGCGCGTACATGCGGCTTTCGATATCGGTCACGTCGTCGAACGCGCGATCATGCACGGAACCTTCGTAATGCACGGGGCGGTTCGGGTCGATCGCGTGCGCGTGGGCGTGCATCGCGCGGAACACTTCGCCGGCGAACGACTCGTTGCCAAGCGACCAGATGAGCACGCTCGGATGGTTGTAATCGCGGCGCATCATGCTGTTGATACGGTCCACGCACGCGTCCTCCCACTGCGGTTTGCTGCCCGGCACCGCAGTTTCGGGGGTTTCGATGTTGTTCGCAACCCAGCTGCCGTGCGTTTCAAGATTGGTTTCGTCGATCAGGTAGATGCCGTATTCGTCGCACAGGTCGTACCAGTATTCCTGGTTGGGGTAGTGCGAGGTGCGGATGGCGTTGATGTTGTGCCTCTTGCAGAACGTGATGTCGTCGATCATGTCTTGCCTGGTGATGGCGCGGCCGCGCTTCGCGTCGAATTCGTGGCGGTCGGCGCCCTTGAAGACCACGCGCTTGCCGTTGAGCTTCATGATGCCGTCTTCGATGCGGAAGCGACGGAAGCCGACGCGCTGCGTTGCGGTTTCAACGATCGCGCCATCATGGCCGATCACCACAACTTGCAGTTCGTACAGTGCCGGGCTCTCGGCGCTCCACGGCTTGACGTCCAACGAGCCGGAAACGATGCCGGTTTCGTCGGATGCGGCCAATGCGGTTTCCCACATCACATTGCCACTCAAATCCTTCAGCGTCGCCGACACGGTGGCGGCATTCTTCGCATTGCGCACCGCGAGTAGCGCGTCGAGCGAACCGGTGGCGGTTTCCGGATTCCAATCCGCTTCGACCTTCATATCTTCAATGTGCACATGCGGCTGTGCGGCGAGTTCCACGGAACGGAACAGGCCGTGCAAACGCCAGTAATCCTGATCTTCCAGCCAGGATGCGCTTGCGTATTCGTAGCAGGCGACGGCCACGACGTTTTCGCCGTCGTGCAGCGCTTCGGTGATATCGAATTCGTTCGGGGTGTAGCCGTCTTCGCCGTAGCCGACGAATACGCCGTTGACCCACACGTAGATCGCGGTGGCCATGCCGTGGAACGTGATGCTGACGGTGCCGCCATTTTGACGGGCCGCATCAAGACGCTCGGCGACGGTGAACGTGCGGCGATACAGTGCCACATGGTTGGTTTCGGGAACGTTCGGCTCCTGCGGATTCTCATGGCCGTCCCACGGGTACTGAATATTCACGTACTTATGGTTCATGTATCCCGCGTTCTGCAGGTGGGAGGGCACGTCGATGCGGCCGAAAGCGGAATCGTCGAAATCCTCGGCTGCGAACGGCTCTTCCTCAAGATCGATGTCGGAGGCCTGCACCATTTCCACGCGCCATTCGCCGTCGAGGCTTTGCTTCAAATCGCTCGGCTCGCCGATCGCGGGAATGTGAGAAAAGGTCACGTGATTGGAATGTGCCGGCGTGCGATTCACTGCGAACACCGTGGGGTCGGTGAGCCACGCGGCGGATGCGGTGGTGATCTTATCTGCCATGATTTCCTCGTTTCCGAAACATAACTTCGTTGTTGATGTAGGTTTAGTTGGTGTGTACTTTTGTGTACTCAGAGTAATAAACTCTTTTACTAGCATGGTAAACGTTGTTTACTTAAATTGCAAATCTGCGTGTTGCGTTATTTGCAACTGAATTTACTTATATGGCGATAGGTGACGGCAAATGGCGGTAGTAATCATGATTGCAGATGTCGGCATTTGATAATCGTAAGAACTGCGATTGCGACACGCCGTTTGGGGGCTTTGTTTGCTAAGGAATTTTACTTTTGATAGTAAACAACGTATACTCAATTTTCGAGGTCAACGGGTGATCTCATCAAAATCTTCTAAGGAGAAGAGATAATGAGCAATACGACCACTACTGCGAACGGCACGGCTCGTCGCGGAAAGCTCGGCCAGCGCGTAGCGTACGCGTGCGGCAACCTTGGCCAGTCCGCGTTCTATAACGCACTGAGCACCTACTTCGTCGTCTATGTGACGAGCTCCTTGTTCGCTGGTGTCGATAAAGGCGTCGCCACCAAGCTGATCGGCATCATCACCGGCCTGGTCGTGGTGATCCGTATCGCGGAGATCTTCATCGACCCGCTGCTGGGCAACATCATCGACAACACCACCACCAAGTGGGGCCGTTTCCGCCCATGGCAGTTCCTCGCCGGCGCGATTTCGTCCGTGCTGATCGTGCTAGTGTACACCGGCCTGTTCGGCTTGGTGAACGTGAACACCACGTGGTTCATCGTACTGTTCGTCATCACCTTCATCGTGCTCGACGTGTTCTACTCCCTGCGTGACATCTCCTACTGGGGTATGATCCCTGCATTGAGTTCCGACTCCCACGAGCGCTCCACCTACACCGCACTCGGCTCCTTCACCGGCTCCATCGGCTACAACGGCATCACCGTCGTGGTCATCCCGATCGTCACCTACTTCAGCTGGGTGTTCACCGGCAAGTACGTCGAAAGCCAGTCCGGCTGGACCTGCTTCGGTATTATCGTCGGCCTGCTCGGCCTCTTGACCGCATGGACCGTTGCCTTCGGCACCAAGGAGAACGAGAGCGCCCTGCGCTCCAAGGCCCAGAAGAACGGCAACCCGATCGAAGCCTTCAAGGCCATCTTCCAGAACGACCAGCTGCTGTGGGTTGCCTTGAGCTACCTGCTGTACGCCATCGCCAACGTGGCCACCACCGGCGTGCTGATCTTCCTGTTCAAGTTCATCCTCGACAACCAGGCCGCATACTCCCTCACCGGCGTGATCGCACTGGTCGCAGGCTTGGTTATGGCTCCGCTGTACCCGATCCTGAACAAGCGCATTCCGCGCCGTTACCTGTACATCGGTGGCATGATCTCCATGATCGCCGGCTATGTGATGCTCGGCATCTTCTCCGACAACATCATCATGGTGTTCGTGGCTCTGGTGCTTTTCTACGTGCCGGGTACCCTCATTCAGATGACCGCCATCCTGTCGCTGACCGACTCCATCGAATACGGCCAGCTCAAGAACGGCAAGCGCAACGAGGCCGTCACCCTGTCCGTCCGCCCGATGCTCGACAAGATCGGTGGCGCCATGTCCAACGGCATCGTCGGCTTCATCGCCATTGCCGCGGGCATGACCGGTGATGCGACCGCCGCCGACATGACCGCATCCAACATCCACATCTTCAAGATCTGCGCCTTCTACATTCCGCTCGTGCTCATCATCCTGAGCCTGATCGTGTTTCTGTTCAAGGTGAAGATCACTGAGAAGATGCACGATGAGATCGTCAAGGAGCTCGAAGTGAAGCTCGCCAACGGTGAGATCGAAGCCGACGACGCTCAGACCGTGGAAGCCGTCGAGGCGGTTGCCGTGGCTGAAACCGCTGGAACTGCTGGAACCGCGACTCCGGCGGGCCAACCTGAATCCCGATAACTGAACTTCCCCTTCCTTTCCGACAACCAGGGCCGCCTGAAGCACTCCATCCGCTGCAGGCGGCCTTTCATTCTTTTCGTCTCCATGCCTCTCATCCCGTCCGGGTTCCTCCACTCACTGGAACAATCTGGACGATAAAAGGCCTGTCAGCGGGAGGATTCCTCCGCTCACTGGAGGTTTTTGGACAGTACGGGGGTGTTTTGCGGTCCGGATTCTTCCAGCGACTGGAGGAATATGGATGCTTGGAGAGTTGCAGACGGGGCGATTCTTCCGGTGGCTGGAGGTTTTTGGACGTTAGCAGGTCTGTTAGCGGGTAGCTTCCTCCACCGACTGGAGGTTTTGGGTCGCGCTAAGGCGTCCGGAGCTATGCTTCGCCGATGAGGGAGCCGCGTTCGTGGATCGTCGGTACCAGTGTGCGGATCACGATGGTGGCCTGTCCGCGCAGGGTGAGATCCTCGCCTTGCCTGCAACGGTGAATTTGCGGCGCCTCCTGATAATCCGTGGTCACGGTGCGGCTGATTTCGTTTTCCATCGCGTCGATGAATTGAGTATTGACGATTTCCGGCGCACCATATACCGAAATGTCGCGCAGATCCAACAATCCTGCCGGTATGGCCATGACGCGCCCGAGCAACGCGCCCGCTTCGGTGAGAATATGCGTACGCGCGGCGGGATCCTGCGAGATGCGTTGCTGCAACCTGTCACCGGAAACGAATGATTCGAGACATCCCTGTTTGCCGCATTCGCAGATTGGCCCGTTCGGGTCGACCACCACGTGTGCGATTTCTCCGGCAGTGAAGGAACTTCCTTCGATGATGACGTCGTTGAGGCATAATGCCGCGCCGACGCCCCGCCCGATGGAGATGAGCATGGAATTGGGGGAGCAGTCGCCGAAGAATCGTTCCGCCACAAGTGCCGCATTGGTGTCGTTGCCTACGATCACGGGCACTCCGGTGGCGTTTTCCACTTCGGTTTTCAGCGGCAGTTCGCTCCACCCCAAGTGCACGGATTTGCGCACCACGCCGTTGGGTTCCACAATGCCGGTCACCGCGATGCCGATGCCAAGGGTCGGCAGCGGCGTTGAGCTGATGAGCTGCCTGCAGAGGTCGATCACGTCATTGACGCTGCAGCCATGGTCGACGGGAAGCTCGGTGCGGTCCACGATTCTGCCGGAAAGATCCGCCAGCGCTCCTTTGACGAGCATCGGATTCGACAGGTCGACGGAGACGATTCGCCAGAAATCGGTGTCGATGGCGAGCACTTGTGAACGTTTACCGCGCCCTTCGCGATTGTCGGGGCCGAGTTCGCGCAGAATGCGATTGTCGACCATTTCGCCGGTCACTTCGCTGGTGGTGAAGCGCGAAAGTCCGATGAGTTTGCCGATATTGGCTCGCGACATTTGCGTTGCGGGGAAAAGCTGCTCGAATGCGGCGGTGATATTGCTGATTCGAATGTCGGAAGGTGATGCCTTTGCTTGGGTACCGCTCACGATGTCCTCGCTTTCTTGTGTGGAGCCGATACATATTGTAGTTTGTGGCGATACAAGTGCGTTATGTAATTTTTATTGGCAATAAAGATTACTAAACAAGAGTATACGGCATTTTTCCTCGAATTGCGATTGCTTTACGATTGTTACTAAATGGCGGAATTTCAGCTTTTTTGTGGAATAGCAATCGCGTGCCGGATTTAAATGTAAGGAAACTTGACAAAAAAGGATTACGTAGGTATGCTGTGACTATCCGGTGCAAGGAGGTGCCGGAATAATCTCACGAAGGAGAGAGATATGCGATCCCACACTCAGCGTTTGATGGTTTGCGCAGCTTCTTTCGCGGCTCTGTGCATGGGTCTTGCAGGATGCGGTTCCAATACGGCCAGCACCGGCGGGGATTCCGGGGAGGTCGTCAACCTCACGTACATGCACCGTCTTCCGGATTCCGAAGGCATGACCTTGGTCAAAGACATTGTTGCCAAGTGGAACAAGGATCATCCGAACATTCAGGTCAAGGCCACCAAGTTCGATGGTGCCGCACAAGATATGATCAAGAAGCTGGAAACCGACGTCAAGGCCGGCAATGCTCCGGATCTTGCACAGGTCGGCTACGCCGAAGTGCCTGAGGTGTTCACCAAGGGCTTGCTCGAAGACGTGACCGAAGAGGCCGCGAAGTACAAAAGCGACTTCGCCGAAGGCCCATATTCCATGATGCAGGTTGATGGCAAGACCTACGGCCTGCCGCAAGATACCGGCCCGCTTGTGTACTTCTACAACCAGAAGGCTTTCGATGAGCTGGGCATCAAGGTTCCCAAAACCAAGGATGAGCTGATCGAAGCGGCAAAGACCGCCGCCGCGTCCGGCAAGTACATCATGGATTACGAAGCCGATGAGGCCGGCAACATCTTCGCAGGTTTGGCAAATGCTTCCGACCCGTGGTACACCGTCAAGAACGACGCTTGGGTGGTCAACACCAACGGCAGCGGTTCGCAGGCTTTTGCTGAAACCTTCCAGGAACTGATCGACAACAAGGCCACGCTGACCAACCCGCGTTGGGTGCCGTCGTTCGACGCATCCCTGCAGGATGGCACGCTGATCGGCAACATCGGCGCCGCTTGGGAGGCTCCGCTATTCAAGGACTCCGCAGGAGACACCGGCAAGGGTGACTGGCGTGTCACCCAGATCGGTGACTGGTTCGGCAATGGCACCAGCACCGGCCCTGACGGTGGTTCCGGCGTCGCAGTGCTCAAGGGTTGTGAGCACAAGGCCGAAGCCATGGAATTCCTCGACTGGTTCAACACTCAGGTTGAGGATCTGACCTCCCAAGGTCTGATTGTGGCCGCCAGCACCGAAACCGCGAAGACCCCTGAATCCTGGAACGAATTCTACGGCGGCCAAGACGTGATGAAGGAATTCGCTACTGCCAACGACAACATGGTCGCATTCAACTACATGCCGGGCTACTCCGCGGTCTCCGCAGCTATGCAGGAAGCCGCCGACAAGGCAACCGACGGTTCCGGCAAGGTGGCGGACGTGTTCCCTGTGGCACAGCAGACCTCCATCGACACCCTCAAGAACTACGGCCTGTCCGTAGCGAAGTGATCGACGTATGGAACCAGGGATCACCCGCTCTGATTCCATAACCCCTCCAACGACGGTGTGGAGCCAACGCAACACACGGCTCCACACCGTTCCTTATGAAAATATTCCTTGTGAATATTCCCTATGAATCGATCTAGCTGATTCGACGGAGCGGCTGAAACCGGCACTCCTCTCCCGTGATGACGATTTGGATACGGCGATTCGAACTGTGAAAGATGCCATCAACGATGAATGGCATCCGATGCGAAAGATAGGTACATCATGACTGCAACAACGCATGCGGCGAAACCAAAGCGCACTAATGCGCAACGCCGCGAGAATCGAACAGGATGGGCGTTCATGGCGCCATTCGGCATACTGTTCGCCATCGTATTCATCATCCCGATTTTCTATGCCATCTATTCCAGTTTCTTCCGTCAGGTCACCGAGGGCGGCGGCGCGTACGGCGGCGGCGAATTGGTGAATAAATTCGTAGGATTCCAGAATTTCGAGTACGTGCTTACGTCCGGCAATTTCTGGTCCGGTGTGGGCAGGGTGCTGATTTACACCCTCATTCAGGTGCCGCTGATGATCATCATCGCGTTGGCTTTGGCGATGGTCATCGATTCGTTCGTGGTCAAGCACATCACGGGTTTCCGTCTCGGCTACTTCCTGCCGTACGCCATTCCAGGTGTGGTCGCATCCATCATTTGGGTGTACCTGTATAACGGTCAGATTTCGCCGATCGTCAAAGGTCTTGCGGCCATCGGAATAAACGTTGATTTCTTCAGCAAGAACGTTGTGCTCGCTTCCATGGCAAACATCACCACATGGACGTTCACCGGCTACAACATGCTGATTTTCTTGGCCGCACTGCAGGCGATTCCGCACGAACTGTACGAAGCCGCACGCATTGATGGCGCAAGTGGATGGCAGATCTCCATGCGCATCAAACTGCCGAACGTGCGTTCCGCGGCGCTGCTGTCCATGTTGCTGTCCATCGTCGGCACAATCCAGCTATTCAACGAACCGCAGATCATGCAGACCGCCGATCCGGGCATCTCCAAAACCTATACGCCAATGATGATGGCCATGAACACTTCCCAAGGCACGCTGACTCCGGGCGGTGACGGACCCGCATCGGCGGTCGCCATCGTCATGGCACTGATCGCAGGCGTTCTCGCCATGATCTATGCACTGGTCGAGAGGAAGGCGAACGAACAATGAGCAACGCAGTCGCAGCAAGAAAAGACGAACGCGCCCGCAGAAAAGCGGAACGCATGATGGAAAAGCAACGCGAAGCGGCCGAACACGATCTGCCGCGCTCCATGCGCCCATCGCCGATCACCAAAACCATTACCGTGATCGTGCTCGTCGTAGCGCTGATCTACTTCCTCTTCCCAATCTATTGGGCCATCATCGCATCCACCAAAACACCATCGCAGCTGACCAGCAGCAACGGATTGTGGTTCGCCGTCGGACTTGACCAGATTCCCGACGCCATCGCAACCAACTATTCGAAGCTTATGGGGTGGACCCGTGGCCAATTCTGGCGTTGGGTGCTGAATTCCCTGATCTACTCCGGGGTTTCCGCACTGATCGGCACCATCATTTCGGTGATGGCAGGCTATGCCACCGCAAAATTCAACTTCCGTGGCAAGGCCATCGCCATCGGCGTGGTCATGGGATGCATGCTGATGCCGGTCGCACTGCTCACCATTCCGCAGTACTCCATCTTCCACGCACTGCACCTGACCAACACCATGCTGGCGATCATCATCCCGTGCTGCGTTTCGCCATTCGGCTTCTTCCTCGGACGCGTGTACGCGCAAACCTCCGTACCGAACGAACTGCTGGAAGCGGCCCGCATCGACGGCGCCGGTGAAGCGAGAATCTTCTTCACCATCGTGCTCCGACTGCTCGCCCCAGCCATGGTGACCATCTTCCTGTTCCTCTTCGTGGGAACGTGGAACAACTTCCTGCTGCCGTTGATGATGGTTTCCTCCGACACCCTCAAGCCGGTCACGCTCGGCCTGTATGGCATGGTATCGCTCGCAACCTTCAACGATCGTGGATCGCTGATGATGGGCGCACTGCTCGGCGTACTGCCGGTGATCGTGCTCTTCCTCGGCTTGCAGCGCTACTGGCAGGCCGGCCTCGCGGCAGGCGCAGTCAAGGGTTGACGGGCATCCATCCAACTCCATGCGTGGCATGCAAACGCCACGCATGGAGTTGGATCAACAGAACAACCGTAATCCGGGCCCCACTATTTCAGGCAGGTACATGCAATGAACGCAAGACTGCACCATAACGGCCGTTCGCAAGGATGCGTCGGCATCGACATCGGCGGAACGAAAATCGAAGGCGTGCTGCTCGACGCAACAGACCGCGTCATCGACGTCTGCCGTATGCCATCGCACTCCGGTGAAAGCAATGTCGTAACCGACATCGTGCGCGTCGCCCGCATACTGTCCAACGAAGCGCTGCCCATCGGCATTGGCATTCCAGGGCAGGTGAACTGCGCGACCGGGCAAGTGAGCAACGTCGTCAATCTTGATATTGAAACGTTGGAACTTGGCGAACGCGTCAGCGCAATCATGCACGCTCCGGTGCACGTGGAAAACGATGTGAACGCGGCTGCGGTCGGAGCCGCGGAATTCGTGGAACAAGTCGACGGCAACGCAACCGTCGTATTCCTCAACTTCGGCACGGGACTGGCCGCAGGACTCGTGCGCGGCGGGCAAGCCGAACACGGGTACAGCGGATCCATCGGCGAAATCGGGCACCTACCCATCGACCCCAACGGATTCGAATGCCCATGCGGGCAGCGTGGATGCTTGGAAACCGTGGCATCCGGCGGGGCCGTGGCAAAACTTTGGCCCTCCGCAAACCCGCCCATGCCTGATCTCATCCGCAAAGCGCGGCAAGGAGACGGGCATGCCAACGACGTGCTCGCCATGGTGGCCCACGCCATGGGCGACACCATCCAAATCGTCGCGCAAGCCTACGATCCGCAACGCATCATCATTGGCGGAGGCATGGCGAAAACCGGTGACGCACTCATCGAAGTCATCCAAGCCGAACTGAGCCGCAGAGCCGAAGGATGCCGATTCCTGACCACACTCGACATCGCATCGAACATCAGAATCGCAGCCATTGACCAACCAATCGGCGCAATCGGCGCGGCGCTCGCGGCAAAACGAGCGCAACCGCAATCGTGAATGCGTGATACTTCAGGCAGACTGGAACAAGCGCAACAATTCCGGAAAACCAGATCCGGCAATCCCGGCAATCCGAGAATCACAATCGAGAATTGAAATCGATAATCGACAATCGAAAGGCGAATCGATGGCAAGCGAGAACATCCGCAAATGGGCGATCATTCCCGAACCGAACAGCATGACGGTCGGCGAAGGCACGGTGCTGTTGCCCTATGCGGGGCGCGTGAACGAATCCATTGCGATTGACGATGGCGATTTCCTGCTTGCGCATCAGCTTGTTGCCGACATACGTTCCGCGACAGGCACTGATTGGGATATTGCGATGGGCGATATGTGGTCGGGTTTCATCAGATTGCGTATTGCGGATTCGTGGGATTTCGATTCGCAGGATGGCGGTACCGCCGGCGCATACACGCTGACTATCAACACTGACGGCATTACGATTACCGGTTGCGATTTCGAGGGCGTGCGCAACGGCGTGCAGACCCTGCGCCAACTCATACGGCAAAACGGTGCCGTACTGCCGGAACTGCAGATTGCAGATGCCCCCGCATGCCAAATCAGGGGATATTATTTGGACGCGACGCGCGGCCGAGTGCCAACGCTCGCATGGCTCAAACAGTGGGCCGACAAACTCTGCCTCTACAAATACAACCAACTGCAGCTCTACATCGAGCATACGTTCGCATTCGACGGTATGAGCGAAACATGGCGCGGATCAAGCCCGCTCACGCCGGCAGACACACTCGAATTCGACCAATACTGCGCGAACCTTGGCATCGAACTCGTGCCGTCAGTCTCCACATTCGGACACCAATACGTGGCGATGCGCACGCAGGAACTGCGCGAACTCGGCGAATTCCCCGAAGACGCAGACCGGCCGTTCAGCTTCATCGAACGCATGAGGCACCACACACTCAACGTCGCCGACGATCGAGCCTTCGCATTCTCTGCGCAACTGGTCGACTCGTATCTGCAACTTTTCCGTTCGAAGCGATTCAACATCTGCGCCGACGAAACCTTCGACCTCGGCAAAGGCAAGTCGAAGCAGGAAGCGCAACGCGTGGGCGTCGCAGCGCTGTACGCAACATACGTGGGCAAACTCTGCGAACACCTGTCTAAGCAGGGCCGCGAACCCATGTTCTGGGGAGATATCGCCATCGAAATGCCGGAAATCCTCGAAACCCTGCCGAACAATGTCACCCTGCTGAACTGGCAGTACGAACCGGAAGCGACCGACGAAAAAATCCAACTCGTGGCGCAAGCCGGAGCCAAACAAATCGTATGCCCGGCCGTATGGGGGTGGAATGCGCTGCTGCCGCGCATCGACGATGCGTGGAACAACATCGCACGCATCGCGCGCTACGGCATCGACTGCGGTGCGGAAGGCATGCTCGTCACCGATTGGGGAGATTTTGGGCATGTCAACGATCCGCGCATGGCCGTGCCCGGCATGATATTCGGTGCGCAATATGCGTGGAATCCTGCCGGAGATACTGCCGAAAATGATTTGCTTGAGCGTATTTCGCGCGTCGAATATGGCGATTGCAGCGCACGATTCGTTGCATTGCTTCGTAACGCTTCCGCGCAAGCCGTATTCACTTGGCGTGAGCTTGTGGAATATCTCGAATTGGATGACGGCACGGGAAACTGCAATACCGATGTTGCGCAAACCATTCCCTGCCTGGCCGATCGCTTGGTTGATCATTTATCTGACTGTGGAAACGCAATGACTGTGCGTGAAGCACGCAATCGCATGATGCGCAATATGGCAACGACAATCGAACGAATTCCGCAAGCCAATCGTGCATTGCAACAATGCATGGTCGACATCGCGCCGATTGCGGCACATATGGGAAATCCGGGCATTACTGCTGCCGTACGCATCGCCATGGAAGGGCAGCTGCTGCTCAATCGAGCGGGATTCGCGCTCGCCGAAGCGCATGACGTGCGTGATGCGCATGACGCTGGCCTTCCGATTATCGTGCGCTGGCGCGCGAGCTCGAATGCTGGTGCGAGGCCTATGCGAAGGAATGGAACGCGACAAGCCAACCGTCGGAACTGCATCGCATTCAGGAAACCGTGTGGAAAGCAGCCGACGAGCTTCGCCGAATCAGCAAATAAATCATCAAGAAATCAGCAAAACGAAAAACGTCAATCCAATGTCAATGAAAGGAACATCATGACCGAAGTCATCATCGTGAAAAACGAGCGCGAAGCAGGCGATATTTACGGCCGTTCAGTCGCCGATCTCATCAAAACCAAGCCGAATGCGGTGCTGGGACTGGCAACCGGATCCAGTCCGCTCGCCGCATACCAGTCGCTCGCACGCATTGTGCACAGCGAGCATATTGACGTATCGCAGGTGCGTGGTTTCGCATTGGACGAATATTTGGGATTGCCGCTTGATCACCCGCAGTCATATCATTCCACCATTCACCGCACGGTTGTGGAACCGCTTGGACTGAACCCTGATTTGGTGCACGTGCCTGGTGACGTGCTCGACGGGGCGCCGCTGAGCGACGGCGAACGCATTGCGGCTGCCGGCCCCGCCTACGATAAGGCAATCGAAGAGGCCGGTGGCATAGATGTGCAGATTCTGGGCATTGGCACGGATGGGCATGTGGGCTTCAATGAGCCGGGATCGTCGCTTGCTTCCGGCACGCGCGTCAAAACGTTGGTTGAGCAGACGCGCATCGATAACGCCCGATTCTTTGACGACGACATCGACAAGGTGCCTACGCATTGCATCACGCAGGGTATCGGCACGATTCTCAAAGCCCGCCACTTGGTGCTGCTTGCCTTCGGTTCGGGCAAGGCCGAGGCTGTGGCCGAAACGGTGGAGGGCGGTGTGAGTGCGTTCTGCCCGGCGTCCGCGCTGCAAATGCATCCGCACGCCACCATCATTGTGGACGAGGAGGCCGCGAGCCGCCTGCGTCACAAGGACTACTACCGTTACGCCTACGCCCACAAGCCCGCCTGGCAGCACATCTGATTGCTGCTCCGCAGTCGGTGTCCGCTAGCGTCCGGATTCTTCCACTCGCTGGAACATTCTGGACGTTTTTCGGCCTCCCAGCGGGAGGATTCCTCCACTCGCTGGAAGGCTTTGGGCAGTACGGGTGTATTTGGCAGTCCAGATTCCTCCACTGACTGGAGGAATTGGGACTCTGAGGTGGCTGTTAGCGGGAGGATTTCTCCACTGACTGGAAGGATTGGGTTGCTGATGGGCTTGTCAGCGGGGTAATTCTTCCACTGAATGGAAGAATTGGATGCTAATTGAGGAAAATGGCTGTGAGTGAATTGGAAGGTATGAAGATGGAACAGTCTCGTGAGCGGTTTGCGAATGATGTGGACGTTGCGTTGGCGCAGCCGGCCAGTCCGTTTGCGATTCGCAATGCGCGCAAAGTCGATGCGCGAGGTGTTGCGGAACATTATTGGCTGGTTTCCGATGGTAGCGCGATTATTGCGACTGGGAATCGGGACGCTGATTTTGCTGCGGCTTGCGCAAGCGTCGGTTTGAATGCCGATACTGATTCCGATTCGGTCAGTTCGGCTGATTCCGGCAATGCCATGACCGGTTCGGCCGGTTCCATAACCGACGCTGCAGGTCGCATGATGACTCCCGGTTATGTTGACATTCATGCGCACGGTTCGTGGGGCAGTTCCTTCGATGATGGCGTGCAGGGCATACGTTTGGCTCGCGCGGGTCACATGATGCACGGCACCACCCGCCAAGTGCTCAGTTTGATCACCAATCCGCTTGACGTGATGTGCGCCAATCTCGAAACCGTGCACGGCATGATGAGCGCCCGCCCTGACATTCTCGGCGCGCATCTGGAAGGACCGTTCCTTGCGCTGTCTCGCAAGGGTGCGCATGATCCGGAATGTTTGAAGGATCCGGTTCCCGAATATGTTGATCGGCTTTTGCAAGCGGCAGGCGGCTGTCTGCGTCAGATCACCATCGCCCCCGAATTGCCGCACGGCATTGATGCGATTCGTCGCTTCGCGGCGGCCGGAGTGGTTCCTGCGGTAGGACATTGCGATGCCGATTATGCGACCGCTCGCAAGGGTTTCGACGCGGGCGCGGGCATTATGACGCACATGTTCAATGCGATGAATGGCTTGCATCATCGCGAGCCTGGTCCAATTCCGGCTGCTGTTGAGGATCCACGCGTCACTATCGAGTTGATCAATGATGGTTTTCATGTGCAGAATCCGATGGTGCGTTTGGGATTTGGTTTCGCACCGCATCGCACGGCATTCGTGACTGATGCCATGGCTGCTACCGACTGCCCGGACGGTCATTATCTGCTGGGTGCGTTGGATGTGGATGTGATCGATGGTCACGCTCGGCTCGTGTCGAATGGTGCGATTGCCGGTTCCACGCTGACGTTGGAAAAGGCTGTTCAGCGTGCGGTGCTTGAATTGGGATTCACGCCCGCCGACGCGGTGGAGGCCGCCACGTTGACTCCGGCCAAAGCATTCGGTTTCGACCGCGCGAACCCGGTCACCAAGCAACCTCTCGGTCTGCTTGCTCCCGGCTACGCTGCCGACGTGCTTCTGCTCGATCCCGCCACCTGGTCCGTCACCCACGTCTGGTGTGACGCTCGCCGTCTCCGCTAAAGCGAGATTACTGAAGCGAGATTACTGAAGCACAATTGCAGGGCCGGCTCCGCAACAGGATGCCGGCCCTTGCCGTATCTCAAGTTTTTATATTTAGTCTTGCGGGATGAAGCTGTCGCGTGCGACGAGACTGGTGGAGATTCGCATATGCTGGCTGATTTTGCGGTCGGCGGTCAGCGCTTCGGCAAGCATAAGCACCGCGGCTTTCGCAAGCTCGTCCTGGCTAATGTCGTACGACGACAATGCGGGAGACGTGTATTTTGCGATCTCCTGATTGTTGATGCTGATCACTTTGATATCTCGCGGCACCATCACATTTTCGGTGGCAAATGCCTGCAGCACGCCAACCGCCAACGGATCGGCTGCGACGATTACCGCGTCGGGCAGATCGTCCGCATGATCCTGCACCAACTGACGCCCCTGCAAACGGCCGTTTTCCACAGTGAACGGGCCGTCCGCATACACCAATCCTTGCGCATCCAATCCCAAGCGCAACGCCCAATTGCGGAATGCGAACGTACGAATATCTTCCGGATATTCATGCTTGCCCATAATGTTGCCCAAGCCGCCAATGAAGCCGATTCGAGAGCAACCCGACCCCATAAGCGCGTCGATCGCATCCAATATGGTTTGTTCCAAATCCGGCTGTACCGAATCGAACAATGCCGGCGCAGGATTGATGTCGATGAATACGCCGTGGGGGAGCTTCTTATGCAAGCGGTGAAGCGTCTTGTGATTTAGTGGGGACGGGCCGATCGAAATAAATCCCGCGTATTTATCGGCATCGGCGATCAGCGAATCCACGTCCTCGTGCATGGTCACGTTCATACGCTGCTCTTCGGCATGCTTGACGAGCACTTCGCGCAGCTCGTCGAAATACGCGTCCTGCAAGCCCTTGTCGGGTATGACATTGTCGAGAATCGCAACATCCTGCGGAATGGTGATGCGCTGGTATTGCGGTACGTTCTTGTATCCCATTTCCAGACTGGCGTTTAGAATCTTCTCGCGGGTGGAATCCTTCACCGAAAAAGTGGGATCGTCCTTCAAAACCCTGGAAACAGTGGCTTGGGAGAAACCTACCCGTTTCGCTATCTCTCTGATAGTGGCCATGTGAATCCTCCTCAAAGCCATCGTTGGCTAAACACGTTTACTAATTAATTTAGCACACATGCTCCCATCTCGCCATATTTCCTCCAAGCGTTTCACGAGATGAAGCAAT
>ERZ773235.1665-NODE-1665-length-21576-cov-3.692022_pt1 | contig 21576 bp, 20 predicted proteins | sample MGYA00580522_ERZ773235 | MGnify/ENA primary metagenome ERZ773235 (study PRJEB29015, sample SAMEA2737797) | human gut metagenome | biome: human gut; feature: human-associated habitat; material: faeces | place: China | collected 2012 ...
ACCCTTTTAAGGGTGGTTGCAGTCTTTTTTTATTGCGCGTTTTTTTACAGCGCCTTATTTTTTGTTTATGCTATTCCTTCTTGCGAAGATATCCATCATCATCATATTTCTTAGCTATATGCTGTGCAGCTTGCCAATCGTCCCATTTGTCTACAGCCTTATTCCAAAGTTTATCTATTTGCTTTGGCGGAACGTATTTCAAATTGCAATATATTATTTCCATTTCTCTTTTGGTATAATGTTGCGATCTGACTATATACCAAAAATCATCAAGATCGATCAAGTTTTACACCCTCTTTTTTTTATTTAATGCAATACTATATTATATCATACTTTCTAAAAAAAGTTTACATTTATCAACACGGAAGTTGAAATAGCCTCTGTTAGGAAGTGAGGAATGAGGAGTGAGGAATGAGGAATGAAGGTATCGCCTGCGGCGATAATTATTTATTGTAGGGGCGAACATTGTTTGCACGCACACACACATATCTGTCGCAAAAACATTTCCGTAGGGGCAAGGCTTGAATCATCATAAACTATGCCGGTGTATAAAGACGGGCGAACTTTTTGCCCCTGCATTATCCCCCACTTTTTTAAAGAATTAACTTATTCGTCTACAAATGTACAAAAACATATGATATAATAAAACTTATATGATTTTATTTAGTTGGGAGATAGAAAAATGCTGAAGCTTTTTAGGTATCTGAAAAACTATAAAAAAGAAAGCATAATCGGTCCGCTGTTCAAGCTTATCGAAGCCTGCTTCGAGCTTGCAGTGCCGCTTGTTATGGCTAATATCATTGACGTGGGTATAAAAAATCAAGATAAGCCCTACATCTATAAAATGGGTGGCGTGCTTGTCCTCCTCGCCTTCTGTGGTCTGGCTTGTTCGCTGACTGCTCAGTATTTTGCTGCAAAAGCGTCCCTGGGCTTTGGAACAGCCCTCCGACGTGACCTCTTCAAGCATATCAATTCACTGTCCTATGCGGAAATAGACAGCGTTGGAAGTCATACCCTCGTCACAAGAATGACAGCGGATATCAATACCGCTCAGCAGGGCGTGAATATCCTCCTTCGTCTGTTTCTTCGTTCGCCTTTTATCGTTTTAGGCTCAATCATAATGGCATTCTCTATCTCAGTAAAGCTTACCCTTATCTTCCTGATAATCGCACCTTGCCTTGCTTATGTTATCTATCTTATAATGCACATCACTATCCCGCAGTATAAGAATATCCAAAAAAAGCTGGATAAAACTAACCTTATGACAAGCGAAACTCTCACAGGCGCAAGAGTTATCAGAGCCTTTTCCCGTCAGAAAGACGAGGAAAAAGAGTTTGCTGATAATACCGAGGAGCTTAAACGTCAGCAGATTATCGCAGGAAGAATTTCCGCTCTTATGAACCCTGCCACCTATGTTATCGTAAACTTTGCTATCATCGCTATCATTTGGTTTGGTGGCAAAACGGTTTATACAGGCTTTATCTCACAGGGCGAAGTGATAGCCCTTGTAAACTATATGAACCAGATACTTTTGGCACTCCTTGCTATGGCGATACTCGTTACAAATATCACCAAAATGCAGGCTTCCGCTATCAGAATAAATGACGTTTTCGCTGTGGAGCCAAGTGTATCCGATAAGGATAATAAGCCTGTCGCAACTGACGGTAATGCCCCATGCGTAGAGTTTAGGAACTGTTTCTTCTCATACGCATCAGCCGAAGCCGACTCTCTTTCGGATATAAGCTTCAAAGCCATGAAAGGCGAAACTATCGGTATAATCGGTGGTACAGGCTCAGGTAAGACCTCTCTTATCAACCTTATACCAAGATTTTATGACGTCCGTCAGGGCGAAGTCCTTGTTGACGGCGTTGACGTAAAAGAGTACCCATTCTCACAGCTCAGAGGCATGATAGGCATTGTTCCTCAGAAAGCTGTACTTTTTAAGGGTACTATAAGACACAATATGCAGTGGCGTGATAAAAACGCCACGGACGAGGATATCTGGAACGCTCTTGATATCGCTCAGGCAAAAGATTTTGTTGAGAAAAAGCCTGATAAGCTTGACGAGATGATACTTCAGGAGGGCAAAAACCTCTCAGGCGGTCAGCGTCAAAGACTTACCATAGCAAGAGCTTTGGTTGGTGATCCTGAGATACTCATTCTTGATGACTCAGCCTCCGCCCTTGACCTTGCCACAGATGCAAGACTAAGAAAAGCTATCCACGAAAAAACAAGCGGCATGACCGTTTTCATAGTTTCACAGAGAATCTCATCTATAAAAAGTGCCGATAAGATAATCGTTCTTGACGATGGCAAAATAGCAGGTATCGGCACTCATTCAGAGCTTTATAACGGCTGCGAGGTATATAAAGAAATATGCCTTTCACAGCTTTCAGAAAAGGAGGCGCAGGCAAATGGCTAAGCAAAGCACAAAAAACAAGCTTGATACCTCAGCTCTCAGACCACTTCTCAAATACGCAAAACCGCATATGTGGCTGTTCATACTGTCCATGGTCTTTGCGGTCATAGCAGTTGCCACCACACTTTATGCACCTATCCTCGTCGGCAACGCCGTTGACCTTATCATAGCCAAGGGACTTGTTGATTTTGACGGAATTATCAATATCATCATCAAGCTTGGCGTAACAGTCACCGTAACAGGCATTGCCCAGTGGCTCATGTCCCTCTGCACAAATAAGATAACCTATTGCGTGGTAAGAGATATACGAAATGACGCCTTTGCAAAACTGCAAAAGCTACCCCTTTCTTATATCGACTCCCACCCTCACGGTGATATAATCAGCCGTATAATTTCCGACTTGGAGCAGGTGTCAGACGGACTACTCATGGGCTTTTCACAGCTCTTTACAGGCGTATGTACAATTTTTGGTACACTTGGCTTCATGCTCTCCATAAACGTGAAAATAACCCTTATCGTGGTTATCCTAACTCCGCTTTCCCTATTTGTCGCAAGATTTATCGCCAAGAACACATTCAAGCTTTTCCACCAGCAATCAGTTGCAAGAGGCGACATGACCAGCCTTGTTGAGGAAATGACAGGCAATCAGAAGGTAGTAACAGCATTCGGCTATCAGGAAGAAGCTGAGGAGCAGTTTGAAGAAGTAAACCTCAAGCTTCAAAAGGTGGGACTTAACGCCACATTCTTCTCCTCACTCACCAACCCATGCACACGTTTTGTAAACAACCTCGTCTACATGGCTGTCGGTATCGTGGGCGCACTCTCCGTAATAAAAGGCGTGGGCTTTACAGTTGGTAACCTTAGCTGTTTCCTCACCTATGCAAATCAGTATACAAAGCCTTTCAATGAAATATCAGGAGTTATCACCGAGCTTCAAAGTGCATTCGCTTCTGCAAAGCGTGTCTTTGAGGTCATAGACGAAACAGAGGAGATACCTGACAGCCCTAACGCTACTGTCCTTACCTCCGTTGACGGCACATTAGACGTTGACAACGTGTCATTTAGCTATGTGCCTGATGTGAAGCTTATCGAGAATTTTAACCTCCATGTAAAGAGCGGTCAGCGTACAGCTATCGTAGGACCAACAGGCTGTGGCAAGACCACCATGATAAACCTCCTTATGAGATTTTACGACACCGACAGCGGCGAGATACGCATAAGCGGTGAGCCTATAAAGGATTGTACCCGTGATTCCATGAGAAGTATGTACGGCATGGTCTTGCAGGAAACGTGGCTGAAAACAGGCACAATAAGAGAGAATCTCTGCTACGGCAAGCCTGACGCCACCGAGGAAGAAATGATAGCCGCCGCCAAGTCAGCCCATTGTCACGGCTTTATAAAGCGTCTGCCAAAGGGCTATGATACCGTTATTTCAGACAGCTACAGCACTATCTCCGCAGGACAGAAACAGCTTCTCTGTATCGCACGAGTAATGCTCTCCCTGCCGCCAATGCTCATTCTCGATGAGGCAACATCGTCTATAGATACCCGTACCGAGATATTGGTACAGCGTGCCTTTGAGAAAATGATGCAGGGCAGAACGAGCTTTATAATCGCCCATAGACTTTCTACTATCAAGAACGCAGATACTATCATAGTAATGGATTCAGGACACATAGTAGAGCAGGGAAGCCATGACGAGCTTATGGCAAAGAACGGCTTCTATGCCGATCTCTATAACTCACAGTTTGCTGTGACCTGATCCCGGCGGTTGTTTATAAAAACCTGATGTAGGGGCGGCCTTTGGTCGCCCTTTTGTATTTTGCCCTATTTTTTATCCCATCCGTCTTTTCGATCCCTCCATTACCCCACCCTTATTTTTATCATAAAAATTATTGACTTTTATCTTAAAATTGTTGTATAATGTTATATATTTCACGGGATATACACAATCGTGTTTTATAATGTATAGTAACGAAAACCTAAGGAGTGCCTATGTTCGGATATGTCCGCCCTTTCAAACCCTATATGCGAATGTTTGAATATGATATCTATAAAGCTGTCTACTGCGGACTCTGTAAGGATATGGGCAGGCGCTATGGCTTTGTGACACGCTTTACCCTTAGTTACGATTTCGCATTTCTCTCCCTTATGGATCTCTCTGTGAGGGGAGTGAAGCTTGACGCAGAAAAGCAACGCTGTATCGCACACCCTTTCAAAAAAACAATGTGTGCAAAATGTACTTGCGACTTGAAATATACGTCCTCAGCCGCCGTGATACTCACATATCATAAGCTCCGTGACGATATAGCCGATAAAGGGCTAAAAGGCAAGCTTGCCGCATTTGCACTTCTGCCTTTTTTCAAAAAGCCTTATAAGAAAGCGGCTCGCCTTTATCCGGATCTTGCCCCTGCCGTTGAAAACGCAATGGAACTGCAAAATAAAATAGAGCGTGAAAAAACAGCAGGCATAGACCTTGCCTGCGAGCCTACCGCACTTATGATGCAAGCCGTTGCAGGAGATCTTTGCACCAGGCAGGACCAACGCCGACCGCTCCTTGAACGATTCGGCTACCTCCTCGGCAGATTTATCTATATCTGCGACGCTCTTGACGACCTGCCCGACGACCACGGGAGTGAAAGCTACAATCCGCTCCTTGCAAAATTTCCAACCACCGAGGGCATAAATGCGGACTATCTCAAAAAAGTTCACGCCTTTTGCGATGATAGCATAAACTTCACACTGGGGGAAATGGCAGATATCTATGTGAAGCTCGATCTTAAAAGATATCGTGATATACTTGATAATATCGTGTATCTTGGACTTAAAAATGTCTATACTCAAATAAGAAGCGGAAAATTCCGCAATAACAGGAAAGGAAATAACGATCAATGATCTCCAAAGACCCTTACAAAATTTTAGGTGTATCTCCAACAGCTTCAGACGCTGAAATAAAATCAGCTTATAAAGAGCTTGTGAAAAAATATCACCCCGACCAGTATCAGGATAACCCCCTAGCTGACGTAGCTGAGGAGAAAATGTCCGAGATAAACGCCGCCTATGACCAGATAATGACATCAAGACGTGGCGGAGGATACCAGTCCGCAGAAAGCGGCTATGACGGCTATGCCTCCTCACAGGGCTTTGACTCAGGCTATATTAGAAGCCTTATCCAAAGCGGAAGCTACACACAGGCAGACCAGATACTTGATAATGTGTCCTCCTCGGAAAGAAATGCCGAGTGGTATTTCCTCAAAGGCACTATCTGTCACCGCAGAGGCTGGCTCAATGAGGCTTATAACAACTTCACAAGAGCCGTCCAGCTCGACCCTAATAATATGGAGTATCAAAGCGTGTTAGCCCAGATGAACAGACAGCGAAGCGGCTATATGAGCGGCAACCCAACTCAGGGCTACCGAGCAGGCGGCATGAGCGGCCCTGACTGCTGTTCCTCCCTTTGCTGTGCAGACTGCTGCTGTGAAATGATGGGCGGCGACCTTATACCGTGCTGCTAAAGACCCATGAGAAATAAAATAGCTTTTCGTGTGGCACTTGGCGGCATATGCTCTGCTGTCTGCCTGCTTTTGATGTTTTCAAGCAGCTTTTTGCCTATGCTTGATTATACTATCCCTACCTTCGCAGGCTTCATGATGGTTGTGATGATAGTGGAGGTGGATAAAAACTGGGCGATAGCCACCTATTGTGCAGTGAGCCTGCTGAGCATTTTCGTGACTCCAAATTACGAAGCAACCCTGCTTTTCATATTGTTCATGGGGTATTATCCAATACTTAAATATTATCTCGACCAAAAGAAAAACCGCCTGTTGGTGTGGGCAATAAAGCTCGCAGTGTTCAATGTGGCGATAGTCATCTTCTTTTTGGCATTTCAGTATATCTTTACTTCGGTGGATATGCTCGAGGGCATGGAGATGTTCGGCAAGTATGCCGTGCTTGTTCTGTGGGCGGCGGCAAACCTGTTTTTCTTTATTTATGACTATGCCCTCACACAGTTGACAGATATGTACATAAATTGGTTTAGGAAAAAAATACTCAGAAGAAAATGACGGTGACGTTTTTATGAACGAAGAACAAGAGAAAGAAATATTAAACGAGGCGAAAATACAAACTGCAAGGCACAAGAAAAAAATACAGATAATAAGCCTTGTTGCAATAATAGCGGTCATAGCAATGGCTACAGTGGCGTGTATACCTCTTATAAAAGCGCTTCACAGCAAGGCAGGCATTGCAGCCTTGGAGCGTAAGCTTGATAACTACAGTGGCATTGTGGGAGTGCTTATCTTTACTTTCATACAAGCTCTTCAAGTGGTCATAGCGGTCATACCGCCTATACAAGTGGTGGGTGGAGTGCTGTTCGGCTGGTTCTGGGGCGGGTTGCTATCATTCTTAGGTACGCTCCTTGGCACAATGGCAATATTCGTTCTTGTGAAAAAATTTGGCAGACCGATAGTGGAAGCCTTTGTTGACGAGAAACAGCTAAAAAAATTCAAATTCCTGCAAAATGAGAAAAAGCTAACCGTTATCCTTATAATCCTCTATCTCATACCGGGAATACCCAAGGACGTTATCTCATATATCGTCCCCCTTACTCCCATAAGCAAGAAGGATTTTTTCTATTATGTCATGCCTTGCAGACTTCCAGCAATAATGCTCTCCACGATTTTGGGGAGCAATGTAAAAAGCGGCAACTTCACAGTTGCACTTGTGGTGCTTGGAGTAGCTCTCGTGGCAGGTATCGTTGGCTTTTTGTTCAAAGATGTTATAGTGAATAAAATGAAACAACATAAGAAGAACAAATAAGTAAAGTTGCACAAAGTTGAGTTTAGATGAAAAAAATATAAAAAAGTGCTTGACAAAAGGCTCTTGTAGTGGTATAATAAATATCGTTGATTGAGCGGTAAGCTTGAAAGACCACCAAAAAAGTCTGGTCAGGCAGTATGCGGGTGTAGTTCAGTGGTAGAACTCCAGCCTTCCAAGCTGGTCATGTGGGTTCGATTCCCATCACCCGCTCCAATATATCTTAAACTTTTATCCGAGTTTGAGATATTAATGAGTACAGTATGCGTCATTAGCTCAGTTGGATAGAGCAACCGCCTTCTAAGCGGTAGGTCACTGGTTCGAATCCAGTATGGCGTACCATTAAACTCGTTCCAGATGAAAATCTGCTGCGAGTATTTTCTTCTAATATGTATGGTGGGTATAGCGTAGCTGGCCTAACGCGTCAGTTTGTGGCACTGAAGACCGTGAGTTCGAATCTCACTACCCACCCCACTGAATACGTTCTGCGTTAAGCAGAGCGTATTTTTTTTGTTTACATATCGCAGGGCGACCTTTGGTCGCTCGTTTTTTATGTACCACCTACAATGACCTATATCCTAACGACTTGGATCATTATATCCCACCTGCAAATAGACAGAAAAAGGGCGGCAACTTAAAAGCTGCCGCCCCGATCCAGAGGTTATATATTTTATAAAGCGAAATTTTTGTTGTAAACAGCTTCGGCTATCCTGAATGTTTCGTCATCAAGTGCAGGAACAGCGTCAGCAGTGATCAAGGCTGCACCTCTCTCAAAAGCGTCCTCCGCAATGCCATCGGCACCATGCTGAATAACAACGCTTCTTAACTCAGAGCAATCCACGAAAGCCTTTGCACCAAGCTTCTTCACAGATGATGGGATAACAACTTCTCTCAAAGTCTTACAGCCACGGAAAGCCTCGCTTCCAACATAAGCGATCTTGCCTGATATTCTCACCGTCTTAACTACAGTATTCTGAGCAAACGCTCTCTTGCCTATCCTGCTAACGGAATCAGGAAGATAAACGCTCTCGAGCTTCTCACAAAGTGCAAATGCACACTCGCCTATCTTTCTTACAGATCCTGCGAACTCAACCTTTTTCAGAGCAGAGCAGCCGAAGAATGCGTAGTCGCCAACAACCTCGATCCCAAATGGTATAGAGATCGCTTCCAGACCTGAGCAGAATGTGAAAGCATTCTCTGCGATCTCGATCATTGTTGACGGTATCTCAAGCTCTCTCAGAGAAATGCAGTTCTGGAAAGCTCCGTTTCCTATGGAAACTATATTTTCATTAAGATAAATTTCTTTCATTGAAGAGCAGAAACCGAATGCAGACTCACCGATCTCTCTTACGCTCTCAGGCAGGTCAGCTCTCTCCAAACTGTCGCAATTGTAGAACGTGAATGGCAGTATCCTTTCTACACCGTCAGGTATAGTCGCAAATCTCAGAGATTCACAACCGCAGAATGCCATCTCACCAATAAATCTTACGCTCTCAGGGATAGTCACATTCACCAGTGAACAGCATTTGTAAAATGCCTTTCTTCCGATGATAACAACGTCCTTTGAGATAACAGCACATTTAAGGTCGTAAAGATGTGCGAAAGCACCGCCTGCAACTGCTATGACCTTTTTGCCACGAAGCTCAAAAGGAAGCTCCAGCACTTCGATATGGCTGTCACCGCAGTATCCAGTGATAATACACATATCGTCAGCCGTAACATATTTAAAACAGCCCGAGATCTTCTCGCTGCTGATACTGCTGCTTGCAGTTACACCAACGCTCTCAAGTGCTTCTTTGAAACCATTGTCGCCCATAAAATTAATGCTTTTCATCAGCGTGACCTCCATTATACCCACTATAAATATATACCTCGTAACTGAACTTAAACGTTTTCTGTATTTTCTAATGAAATTATACTACAGTAAACTATATTTGTCAATGGTATTCGCAATATTTTATTTATAAAAAATTAATTTTCAGAACTTTTTCACTGATTGTGAACGGCTTTTTTGTCACTTTTCACAATTAATTTACGCAAAATAATTTTAGTTTTCACATATCATTCTCAATCTTTGAGAATGCTGTAATTTTATAGTAGCAAACGTTTTCGCAAATGATGCAAAAGACTAATACCAATTTATAGAATTTGCTTGATTAAATCGACCAAACCATAAGATGATGTTTTTCTTATATTTGTAAGATTGTCATAAATTATATTTATATAATATTAATAAAGAATGATATACCGTTCATAATAATGCAAGAAAACACCAACAACTGCATTAAAATAGGAGATTAATATACTAACAATAAACAAAAATGTATAATACTATCATAAAGGTTTACAAAATAGAAACTTAATTATTACAGATTGTAATAATTTACGGTGTATAATAGTATAAATGAAATCGTATAAGTATATGAATACAAAAACTGGAAAGGACTGATCCATTATCAACATAATAAGAAAAATAACAGCAGTGATAATTTCATCAGTTATAATGATAAGCTTTGTGGCATTTGCACCGCAGGGATCCGCTAAGACTTATGTGAATGTTATAACAGCTTCTGCTGCTGGCTCGATGACAAAACCTGTTTTGATAAAAAGACAAGCGTATTCTAACAAAATAGAAGCAGGAGTAAAAAATCTCACCAGCTTTTCCTCAAAGACTACATTTGAGGTCTATGTAAACGGACGCTATGTAAGAAAATATACATGGCAGGCACTTAAAAAGGATAACTATATAAATATAACCGATGACGGGAAGCTTTATCTTAAAGCTTCCACAAAATATAAAGTCACTGTCAAAGCGGTAAACGGCAGTGTTAAGTCAGAGTCATCGGTCCTCAACGTAAAGACAGCAGCAAAAACATACTATTATATAGATAAAAACGTTCAGCTTTATAGCTTTAAAAACGGTAAGTTCAAGAAATCCTCAAAAACAAAAGCCTCTGTGGCTGTGTCGGGTATTCTCACTACCGATAAAAATAAGCGTGTGGCAGGTAAGAACAAGAATATCGGCGGAGCAAATTATGTCCTTATCAATGAAGGCGATCATAAGGGTAAGTACGTCAAGGTAGGAAAAGGTGTGAGGCGTACACCTGAGAGAAAAGCAAGAATAAAAACAGCCGTTGATTATGCCGCAAGCATGAACGGCGGAAGATATGTCTGGGGTGGAACAAAGTATAAGGCAACGGACTGCTGTGGATTGACAATGCAAGCCTATAGAAAAGCCGGTGTGAATATGTATAACAGCGTATATTCGCAGGCGAAAATGGGAAAAGCAGTGTCTTTGAAGAATATAGAAGCAGGCGACCTGATAATCTGTAATAACTATGGCCATGTAGCAATGTATATAGGCGGTGGGAAAATAGTCCATGCCATGAGTACATATTATGGGATCAGAATACAGCCTCTTGCAAATATCAAGTATTGCGGAAAGATAAACACTATCAGGAGAATACTGTAAAGCAAAGCGATCTTGCGGCATAACAAACTGTCGAATAACTGTAGGGGCTGGCGCCCTCGACAGCCCGATTTTGTTTGCTCGATAATACTTGCGATATCTGCACAATTTTTCCTTGACAATCTCGCTGACCGGTGTTATAATAAAAAAGCAGAAAAACTGCGAAAAATCGAATAAAGTTTGCAGGGGGACCCAAGCAAAAAGCTGGGTTGAGAAGGTAAAACCTGACCCTTTGAACCTGTTGGTCAATACCAGTGTAGGAAGCAAGTTTTGTGTAAATTTACCTCCTGCATGGTCAGGAGGTTTTTTTGTTTCCCCTTTTCCATAAGAAAGGAATAAAGTATGTTAAAATGTTTGTCAGTGGCAGGCTCGGATTGCTCCGGTGGCGCAGGTATACAGGCCGACCTTAAAGCCTTCAGCGCTAATGAAACTTTCGGCATGAGCGTTATTACCTCTGTCGTCGCTGAAAATACTACCCGTGTGCTGTCTGTTTTCAACGTACCCGTTGAGGAGATACAAAAACAGATAGACGCTGTGTTTGAGGATATCCACGTCGATGCCGTAAAACTCGGTATGCTCCCAACTGCCGAAATTATTTCAGCAGTTGCGGATAAGCTTAATGAGTATAAACCAAGTATTATCGTCTGCGATCCCGTCATGGTCGCTACAAGCGGAGACGCTCTCTCTGAGGGCGGAACTGTTTCCACCATGAGGGAAAAGCTCTTTCCTATAGTTACGCTCCTTACACCGAATATCCCCGAAGCCGAAGCTATCTCAGGCTTGGAGATAAAGAATGAAAACCATATGGAAAAAGCCGCAAGGATAATAATGGATATGGGCGTAAAAAACGTCCTCGTCAAAGGCGGTCATCTCACCGGCGACGCTGTGGATTATCTCTGTACCCCGGAGGGTGTTCATAAGCTTGCCTGCAAGCGTGTTGATTCGCCTAATACCCATGGCACTGGCTGTACTCTGTCATCTGCCATAACTGCAAACCTTGCCCACGGTATGGATATGCTCTCCGCTGTAACAAAGGCGAAAAACTATATCACCGAGGCAATAGAAAAATCATTCACAGTGGGCAAAGGACATAGCCCCGTTAATCACTTTTATGACTATTACGACTTGAAAGGAACTGTTCTATGAGAAATTATAAAACTCAAATGGAAGCCGCTAAAAAGGGTATCGTTACCCTTGAAATGGAAACAGTGGCTAAGAAAGAAAATATGGACGTAAACGAGCTTATGGCTCTTGTTGCAGCAGGTCAGGTGGCGATCCCTGCCAACGTAAACCATACTGCTCTCTCTGCCGAGGGTATCGGTAAAGGTCTTAAAACTAAGATAAACGTAAATCTCGGTATCTCAGGTGACGCTAAGAATTATGACATTGAGATGCAGAAAGTGGATATGGCTATCAAGTTCGGCGCTGAAGCTATCATGGATCTGTCAAACTACGGCAAGACCAATACTTTCAGAAAAGAGCTAGTAGCAAAGTCGCCTGCCATGATAGGCACTGTTCCTATGTATGACGCTATCGGCTACCTCGATAAAGACCTCCTTGAGATATCCGCTCAGGACTTTCTTAAGGTAGTAAAAGCCCATGCAGAAGAGGGCGTTGACTTTATGACTATCCACGCAGGTATCAACAGACGTGCAGTAGAAGCTTTCAGACGTGAGGGAAGAAAAATGAATATCGTTTCCCGTGGCGGTTCACTGCTCTTTGCATGGATGATGATGACAGGCAACGAAAACCCATTCTTTGAGTATTATGACGAGGTGCTTGAAATACTCAGAGAGTATGACGTTACTATCTCACTTGGCGACGCACTCCGTCCGGGATGTCTTGCAGACGCTTCCGACGCCGCTCAGATCTCCGAGCTTATCGAGCTTGGCAACCTCACAAAGAGAGCGTGGGAAAAGGACGTTCAGGTAATGGTAGAGGGTCCGGGTCATATGGCAATGAACGAGATCGCCGCAAATATGATAATGGAAAAGAAGATATGCCACGGTGCACCTTTCTATGTACTTGGACCTCTGGTAACAGATATCGCACCTGGCTATGACCATATCACATCAGCTATCGGCGGAGCAATAGCCGCAGCAAGCGGTGCAGACTTCCTCTGCTATGTTACTCCTGCCGAGCATCTCAGACTTCCGGACGTTGACGACGTTAAGGAGGGCATTATCGCCAGCAAGATAGCAGCCCATGCCGCAGATATCGCAAAGGGCGTAAAGGGTGCAAGAGATATGGACGATAAAATGGCAGCGGCACGTCACAAAATGGATTGGGACGAAATGTTCGAGATAGCACTTGACGGTGAAAAGGCAAGAAGATTCTTTGAGCAGACCCCACCTGCCGACAGACATACCTGCTCAATGTGCGGCAAGATGTGTGCCGTTAGAACAACAAACATGATACTCGAGGGCAAAGAAGTGAAATTCTGCTCAGAAAAGTAGAAAACTCGATGTAGGGGCGAACAGCGTTCGCCCGCATGATATAAAAATTGAATGTCAACTCGACAATTGTACGAAAAATCGGACAATTGCATGAGAGCAGATATAAAAAGAATGTAATGTGCAAGAGGAGCGTCTTGCGAACTTTTTCATAAAAAGTATTCAGCGAGGGAACCCGTGTTTCGGGGTGAGAGGGTGCAATGGAGCACCGACCGAAAATAATTTACGTCAGATCGTGAGCGGATAGCATAGCCACGGTCTGTGCGCCGCTGGATAACTTGCTCTTTTTCGTTCGGCGGTGCGATACGATATGGAGGAATAAAAATGAAAAAGACAAACATTCACAAATTGGTATTCGCAGCAGTATTGGTAGCCCTTGCAGTGGTAGGCTCGCTTGTTTCGTTCCCTATCGGCGCTTCAAAGTGCGCACCTGTTCAGCACCTTGTAAACATAATCGGTGCAGTTTTCCTTGGACCTGCATGGGCAGTGGGCGTTGGCTTCACAGCCGCACTTCTCAGAAATCTTCTGGGACTTGGTTCTCTCCTTGCGTTCCCGGGCTCAATGGTTGGCGCATTCGTTGCAGGTATGCTTTATAAGTACATAAAGAAGCTCCCTGCCGCTTATGTCGGCGAACTTTTCGGCACATCAGTCCTCGGTGGACTTCTTGCATATCCTGTTGCCAGATTTCTCGTTGGCGCACCAGCCGCAGCAATAACAGTTTATATCCTGCCTTTCTTTGTAAGCTGTGCAGGCGGTACAGTTCTTGCTATCGTTATCGTTACAGCTCTTAAAAAGGCAAAAGTATTTGATAATTTCCTTGGCTTCTCAAAGGAGGTAAGAGCTTAATGGGCACTATAATTGAAAGCTGTGCGAAAGCAGCAGACAAGGTAAGAGATATATGCCCTTTGGTGCATTGTATCACAAATTATGTTACTGTAAATGACGTTGCAAACTGCATTCTCGCCATTGGCGCTTCACCTATCATGGCAGACGATATCGCAGAAGCAGCAGATATAACTTCTATATCAAAGGCTCTCGTTATAAACATGGGTACTCTCAATGCAAGGACAGTTGAGTCGATGGTAGCTGCTGGAAAGAAAGCCAACGAGCTTGGCGTTCCTGTGGTTTTTGACCCGGTTGGAGCAGGCGCATCAAATTTCAGAAATGAAACTGCAAAGCGTATACTTGAAAATGTGAAAATAAGCATACTCAGAGGAAATCTTTCTGAAATGTCATATCTTGCAGGACTAGAAGTTTCCACAAAGGGTGTTGACACCTCGGAAGCTGACGAGAAAAACGACCCTGTTTCCGTTGCAAAAAAAACAGCCGCAAAGTATAACTGCGTTGCAGCTATCACAGGTGCGGTGGATACAATAACAGACGGAAAAAGAGTCGCAAGGATATCAAACGGTCACCCATATCTTTCAAAGGTAACAGGCACAGGCTGTATGACAACAGGACTTGTAGGCTCATTCGCAGGTGCTTGCGACGATATGTATACCGCCGCTGTAACAGGCATTGCAAGCATGGGCATAGCAGGCGAGTTCGCATATGAAAATGCTGGAGAGATAGGCTCAGGAAGCTTCCATATTTCTATCATTGACGCAATCAGCAAAATGAATAGTCAGGTATTTGCGGCTAAGGCTAAGATAGAAGAAGTTTAGTATTGCAATATTTCAGATCTAGTGGTATCATATCAATGTGATGCCACTAAATTTTATGTGGTGATGTTGCTTGCGGGGGCGAACAGTGTTCGTCCGTTTGCATTGCATATTATTCTTTTTCATACAAAGGAGAATGAAAAATGACCGTAAGATTTGCTTGTGAAAAGGATATACCGCAAATGAACAGCTTGCTCTATCAGGTAGAGAGAGTTCATCAGCAGGGCAGACCTGACCTTTTTAAAGAGGGTGCGAAAAAGTATACTGATAACGAGCTTAAAGATATGCTCAAGGATAAAACTAAGCCTATATTTGCCGCAGTTGATGAAAATGATGTGATGAAGGGTTACGCTTTTTGTGTGTTTCAGGAGCATAAGGGCGACAATGTTCTCACGGATATAAAGACTTTGTATATCGACGATCTGTGCGTTGATGAAAATTGCAGAGGTCAGCATATCGGCTCGGTACTTTACGATGCGGTGAAGAAATTCGCTAAGGAGCAGGGCTGTTATAATGTTACTCTCAACGTGTGGGAGTGTAATCCATCGGCAAGAAAATTTTACGAAAAGGCAGGCCTGAAGCCATACAAGACAGGTATGGAAGTTATTTTATGATAAAAGATAAGAGGGTAAAAAAATGGACAAATCGAAAATTGACTACACGCTTTATCTCTGTACAGACCGTGGACTTATGTCCTGCGAAACTATCGAGCAGTCGGTAGAGGAGGGCGTAAAAGGCGGCTGTACAGTTATTCAGCTAAGAGAAAAGGACTGCACTTCAAGAGAGTTCTATGAGCTTGCAGTCAGAGTAAAAAAGATAACGGACAAATACAATGTGCCGCTTATCATCAACGACAGACTTGATATCGCACAGGCTGTTGATTGTGCGGGCGTTCATCTGGGACAGAGCGATATGCCATGTGCAGTTGCAAGAAAAATCCTCGGTGAGGACAAGATAATAGGTATTTCTGCGGCAACTCTTGAAGAAGCTAAAAAAGCACAGGCAGACGGTGCAGATTACCTTGGCGTTGGCGCAATGTATGCCACCAACACCAAGACAGACGCAAGAGCTGTCACAAAGGAACAGCTTGCAGAAATAAGAGCCGCTGTGGATATCCCTATCGTAATAATAGGCGGAGTTAATCAAAAAACTGTGCCGAATTTTAAGGGTATGGGTATTGACGGCGCTGCGGTAGTTTCTGCGGTGGTTTCTCAGCCTGATATTGAAAAGGCGGCAAAGGATCTTCGTGAGCTTTGCGAGGATTGTTTCGGAAGATAAGATGTTGAACGGGCGGTTATTGATATCGTCCGTTTTTGTTTTAAAACAAATGTCTGATATTGTCTTTCGATTTTACACAAATTATACATTGCGCTATTGACGATTAAGTTAAAATCGGTTATAATAAATGAAAAAGCTTTGTTTTTTGGATTAAAACGCTAATGCGTTGAAATAGTAATGTATGTTAGGAGAGTAAAAATGAAAAAAACTAAGATCGTATGCACTATCGGACCTTCCACAGATGACGAAAACATTATGCGTGAGCTTATGAAAAATGGTATGGATGTTGCGAGATTCAATTTCTCACACTCTGACCACAGTGTTCATAAGGCTCGTTTTGAAACTGTATGCAAGCTAAGGGAAGAACTTGGCGTTAATATTGCAACTCTTCTTGATACAAAAGGACCTGAGGTAAGACTTAAAAACTTTAAGGATCACAAGCCTGTTACTATCAAGGACGGCGATACATTCACACTTACCACAAGAGAAGTGGAGGGTGACGAAACTATCTGCTCTATCACATTTCCACAGCTTCCAAAGGACGTTTCTGTAGGCACTAGAATACTTATCAATGACGGAAATATCGAGCTGAAAGCACTGAGAGTTGACAGCACCGATATCGTCTGCGAAGTTATCCACGGCGGAGTTGTTTCCGACCACAAGGGTATCAACGTACCTGATGTAAACCTTTCTATGCCTTACATTTCTGATGCTGATATGGCTGACCTTGAATTTGGCGCAAAAATGGGGTTTGACTATATCGCAGCTTCATTCGTAAGAACAGGCGCTGACGTTATTTATCTTAGAAAATTTACCCAGAGCCTTGGCTGGTTCAATCCTAGAATCATCGCTAAGATAGAAAACGCTCAGGGTGTTGCCAATATTGACGAGATCCTTGACGCTGCTGACGGAATAATGGTAGCAAGAGGAGATATGGGCGTTGAGATACCTTTCGAGCAGATACCTGCTATCCAGAAAGAGCTTATCAGAAAAGCCTACAACGCAGGCAAGAACGTTATCACAGCAACTCAGATGCTGGAGTCTATGATAACAAACGCACGTCCTACAAGAGCCGAGATAACCGACGTTGCAAACGCTATTTATGACGGCTCGTCTGCTATAATGCTTTCAGGGGAAACTGCCGCAGGTAAATATCCTGTTGAGGCTGTCAAGACCATGAGCCTTATTGCAGAAACGACCGAAAAGGATATCGACTATATCTCACGTTTCAAGAAAAGAGCAGACGAGAGAAATTCATCTATCACTGACGCTATCTCACACGCTACTGTTACAACTGCCCATGACCTTAATGCTGTAGCGATCCTGACAGTAACAAAGGGCGGAACAACAGCAAGAACGCTTTCAAAATTCCGTCCGAACTGTCCTATAATCGCACTTACAACTGACGATACAACATATCATCAGCTCAGCCTTTCATGGGGTATCAGAGCAGGCGTTATCGAAGAGAAAACAAACACTGACGAACTCATCAGACACGCTCTGTAGCGTTCTGTGGAGCTTGGCTATCTGAAGAAGGGTGACCTTGTTGTTATTACAGCAGGAGTACCGCTTGGAATGAGCGGAACGACAAATCTGCTCAAAGTCGAGAGAGCGTAGTTTTTAAGTGAGGAGTGAGGAGTGAGGAATGGCAGCACCATACCGAGCAAATCACCAACACAAAGTAAAAGCACACACGAGCGAAGCGAGCAAAATGTCTGTGGAGAGAGCCTCTATAGGTGCAAGCCTACTAAGCGGTGCAGAAAAGCAATAGAAGAATTGCAAAAAAAATCAATTACAAAGCGGTGTCGGAGCGGAATGCTCTGCACCGCTTTTGTTGCAAAAAATGTTTGAGCTTTTTGTAGGCGATCACTTTTTTTATTCAAATAATTTTCCGTGAATTGGGTAACCGATTCTAACATATGAAAGAAGTATGGCGTAAGAGTAATATTTCTGAATGTGACTTGACTTTGATTTTGAAGTATGTTATTATTTTAACATACGAGCGGTAGTATTATTAATAGGTATGCAATACTGAATATTGAGGTAATATGTGCTGCCCGAAATCTTATGTCAGGAGAGTATAAAATGGAAAGACAGTTTTATGACGAATGGGAAGGCTTTAAGCCCGGCAGATGGTCAAACACTTCTATCAATCTTCGTGATTTTATCCAGAAGAACTTTACACCATATGACGGTGACGACAGCTTCCTTACAGGCCCTACAGAAGCAACTACTAAGCTCTGGGAACAGGTAATGGAGCTTTCAAAGAAGGAGAGAGAAGCCGGCGGTGTTCTCGATATGGACACTAAGATCGTTTCTACTATCACCTCACACGGCCCTGGTTACCTTAACAAGGATCTTGAAAAGATCGTTGGTTTCCAGACTGACAAGCCTTTCAAGCGTTCTCTTCAGCCTTTCGGCGGTATCAGAATGGCTATGAATGCTTGCGAGCAGACGGCTACACAGTTGATCCTGAAGTTGTAAAGATCTTTACTGAATATAGAAAAACTCACAATCAGGGCGTTTTTGACGCTTACACACCTGAGATGAAGCTTGCCAGACACGCTGCTATCATCACAGGTCTTCCAGACGCTTACGGCAGAGGAAGAATCATAGGCGACTACAGAAGAGTTGCTCTTTATGGTATAGACTATCTCGTTGAGGACAAGAAGGATCAGCTTGCTACCTCACTGGTAAGAATGACTTCTAAGAACATCAGACTCAGAGAAGAACTTTCTGAGCAGATCAGAGCTCTTGGCGAACTCAAGAAGCTTGGCGAGATCTACGGCTACGATATTTCACGTCCTGCTAAGAACGCTAAGGAAGCTATCCAGTGGCTGTACTTCGGCTACCTTGCTGCTGTTAAGGAGCAGAACGGTGCTGCAATGTCACTTGGCAGAACTTCTACATTTATCGATATCTACATCAAGAGAGATATGGACAGAGGTATCCTCACAGAGCAGGAGGCTCAGGAGCTTGTTGACCACTTCATCATGAAGCTCAGACTTGTTAAGTTCGCTAGAACACCTGAGTACAACTCACTGTTCTCAGGCGACCCAACTTGGGTAACAGAGTCTATCGGCGGCGTTTCTATTGACGGCGTTCCAATGGTAACAAAGACTTCATTCAGATATCTCCACACACTTGAGAACCTTGGTCCTGCACCAGAGCCAAACATGACAGTTCTGTGGAGCACAAAGCTTCCTTCAAACTTCAAGAAGTTCTGTGCTAAGACTTCTATCAAGACTTCTGCTATCCAGTACGAGAACGACGACCTTATGAGAGTTACACACGGTGACGACTACGCTATCGCTTGCTGTGTATCTTCAATGAGGATCGGTAAGGAAATGCAGTTCTTCGGTGCAAGAGCTAACCTTGCTAAGTGCTTGCTTTATGCTATCAACGGCGGTGTTGACGAAAGACTTAAGATACAGGTAGGTCCTAAGTATCGTCCTGTTACAGGCGATTACCTCGATTATGATGATGTAATGGCTAAGTATGACGATATGATGGAGTGGCTGGCTGGTCTGTATGTAAATACACTGAACGTTATCCACTATATGCACGATAAGTATTCTTATGAGAGAGTTCAGATGGCTCTTCATGACAGAGATGTTAAGAGATACTTCGCTACTGGTATCGCAGGTCTGTCAGTTGTTGCTGACTCACTTTCTGCTATCAAGTACGCTAAGGTAAAGTGCATCAGAGATGAGGACGGCATCGTAACTGACTACGAAGTTGAGGGCGATTTCCCTAAGTATGGTAACAACGACGAGAGAGTTGACAAGATCGCAGTTGACCTCGTTAGAACATTTATGGACAAGATCAGAAAGCACCACACATACAGAGATGGTGTTCCTACAATGTCTATCCTTACTATCACATCTAACGTTGTTTATGGTAAGAAGACTGGTTCTACACCTGACGGAAGAAAGATCGGTGTGCCACTTGCTCCTGGTGCTAACCCAATGCACGGCAGAGATACTCACGGCGCTTCTGCATCACTTTCTTCAGTTGCTAAGCTGCCATTCAGACACGCTCAGGACGGTATCTCAAACACATTCTCTATCATTCCTGACGCTCTTGGCAAGGACGACAAGGTATTCATGGGCGACCTTGATATCGAAAGCATAGCTAAGGAGCTTAACGATGATGGGGTTTAATGTTAAAAAGGACGAGGACGAGGCTCAGGTAAACGAGCTTGTTGACGTCATTGACAAACTTATGATGGGCGGTCAAGGTCATCTTACGATAGACGTTGACGAAACTGAAGAAGGTCTGAACGTTAAAACTTACAGCACTTCCGATTGTGGCGGTGACGGCAAGACGGCTTGCTGTCAGCCTACAGAAGAGGACGCTGTTGACAGAGATGAAGATTAACTCCCTATTTTAGAAAACGGTGGAGATTCGTTCTCCGCTTGTTTTCCATAAATACTAAGAAAGGAATGTAATACTATGGCAAACTTTGAACCAACAGAGGCACAGGTAGACAACCTTATCGGACTTCTTGACGGATATGCTGAAAAAGGCGGTCATCACCTTAATGTAAATGTACTTAACAGAGAAACTCTTCTGGACGCTCAGGCTCACCCTGAGAAGTATCCACAGCTCACTATCAGAGTTTCAGGCTACGCTGTAAACTTCGTAAAACTTACTAAGGAGCAGCAGGACGACGTTATTTCAAGAACGTTCCACAAGAGCCTTTAATTTGAGCTTTGTCGCATAGAATGAGTTTCTTTGCGGATAATATGCACACGGGCGGTCGGCGTCGTCTTACATGGAACATCTTGTTTTATGTGGATGAGAGCTGCCGCTCGTTTGTTGCTTTTTGCGGATAGGTGTGCGGTGATATAAATTTGTGAGCGAGCAGAAACGGGACGTCGAGGGCGCCGTCCCCCACAGAATGGTTTGTGCAGGCTGAACGGGCGTGCGTTCATGCGAAATAAAAAAGGAGGGATATCCCATGGAGGGATTTATACATTCTACGGAAAGCTTTGGTACGGCGGATGGACCGGGGATAAGGTTTGTTATTTTCTTTCAGGGCTGTCCTATGAGATGTCTTTACTGCCACAATCCTGATACTTGGAAGATAGGCACGGGTACAAAGAGGACGGTTGAAAGTCTGCTGGCGGAATATGACTCGGTAAAAGAGTTCATGAAAAACGGCGGAATTACCTGCACAGGCGGTGAGCCTTTGGTACAGATAGACTTTGTGACGGAACTTTTTGAAAAGGCTAAGGAAAAGGGGATACACACTTGTCTTGACAGCTCGGGCATCACTTTTACGCCTGACAGCACGGAAAAGTTTGAAAGGCTTTGCAAATGCACTGACCTTGTTATGCTGGATATCAAGCATATTGACCGTGAGGAACACAAGAAGCTTACGGGACACTACAATGACAACATTCTTGCGTTTGCGAAGTTTTTGTCGGAGCATGGTGTGCCTATATGGATACGTCATGTTGTTGTGCCGGGTATCAC
>ERZ773235.1672-NODE-1672-length-21513-cov-4.831764_pt1 | contig 21513 bp, 18 predicted proteins | sample MGYA00580522_ERZ773235 | MGnify/ENA primary metagenome ERZ773235 (study PRJEB29015, sample SAMEA2737797) | human gut metagenome | biome: human gut; feature: human-associated habitat; material: faeces | place: China | collected 2012 ...
AAATCTTTAAAAGAAAGTATTTTAGTAAATAAATCAAAATTATTTAAATTAATTGGATATAAAAGAGCTAATATAAAGCCTATAAAAAGTGCTATAACTATACTATAATTAATATATTTTTTCATACTTAATTATATAAAAAAGAAGAAGAAATTATTACTTTTTCTTCTTCATATTTTTAATTTTATCTCTATTTTCTTTAGTATAACCCACTAAAATATTTTCATTTTTATTAGAAATAGTTTCAAATATTTCATTAAAACTTTCTTTTTTAGCTTTAGTATTTAAACTAGTTTGAACTATTGTATGAAGTTTAAACTTTTTATCCATCACAAGTATTGCTGTATATGCTCTAAAACCATTTACTCTTTGAATATGTTCATAAATCCATAAAACATCTTCATATTTAACAGCATAAAAATTATTTATATAACTTACAATATAATTATCAGTTAAAAATAATTTTAAATCTTTGTAATTAAATGAATCTTTACTATTTAACTGGCTATTAATCATATTAAGTTCATTTCTTGATGTATTTTTAAAATATTTTTTATATTTTTTTGATTTAATAAAATATGCTATTAACATTACCATTCCTGTTATAAATGTTATAAAACCAAGCATATCACAAATACCAGTTTCATTTGATAAATTATCTGTCATATTCATATATACTGATCCAAAATAATTTGAAAAATCAGCCACAGTTAAAGCTTCATCACCCTTAAGTTCATACATCTCATTATATGTATCAATAGCAATCTGTTTTACATCTTTAGTAGTCGTATAAGTATAACCATATATTCTAATATTATCTTTTTCATTATTTTCAAAATTTTCTTTATATGTTGCTTCATCCATATAAGCAATATACACATAAGTTCCATCAGTTACAAAATAGTAATACTCTTTTTTATCATCGAAACCCGCAAATAAAAGAGCTGTATTTTTTACATCTAAATATGTATAAATATTTTCTTTATCTTCCTTTTTACTTTCAATAACATCATTTAAGTTTTGAGCATCTTTTTTAAGTTTTTTATCAAAATATTCTCCGAAAAAGAAAAGCCCTATTCCTAAAATTATCACTAAAAGTGATATCCATATTTTATTATTTGTCTTTTTTATATCTTTATTAATTACTTCATTAGTTATCATTTTTTACCTCACATTCTCTTAAAAAATAGATATATATTATTTATATCTATTCATTTGAGCCATAACTTGTTTTACTTGTTTTTGACTTGGTTTTCTACCCATTCCACTCATCATAGCTTCAATCATTTTTTCATTTATAGGGGGATTTTTTTCAAGCATTTTCTTTGTTACAAGTCTTGCAATTAAAAATCCTGCAATTATACCTACTACTAAACCTATTAAACCCCAAGCAATTTGTGCTCCCATTATTTATCACTCTCCCATAAAAATTATACTAAATTAACGCTTAAAAGTCTACATAGAAAATTCACTTTTTTTGCAAACAATTGTTATTGTCATCAATTCTAACCAATGGTATGATTATTATAGGAAGCGAAAATAAAGCGGGCGCTACCACTAAACTATTATTTAACTAGAAAGTGAGGTGGTTATAATGAAAAAAGACATCAGAGAAGTTTTCAACTATATAATAATTATTATCATGAGTATTATACTATTAATTAATGCAGCTGTTGTAATGGTACTCATCCTAAAATAAAAAAAGCGCCTTAATCTATATTTGCTTATAGATTAAAGCGTATACCAACTAAACGGTAGCGCTCGCATAGCAATTTACGAGTAGCTTCCTTTTTTTATTATATGTAAGTTTTTTTCTTACATACTTAATATAGCATATTTTTATTATATTTTCAACGGGCTGAATATGTTTTTTATAAAAAAATAATCATACCATCAGTTGAATTTAATAGTATGACTATTTTAGAAAGCTAAAGTAAGTGCTGCATCAACACTATTATTTCATTAGAAAATGAGGTGATCTAATGACAACAAGACTTAAAAATGATATCTTAATAATTATTATCCTCATTTTATTTTATATTACTGCAAAATAATATAAATAATTATATTAACAGCACTTACGAGTAGCTTTCTTTTGTAAGGAGGTTCCTTACATACTTAATATAGCATATTTTTATTATATTTTCCAGTTAGTTAAATACATATTTCATCAAGCCAAAAATAATCTTTATTATCAAAATCACAAACAAAGAAATTATAATTAGTAAGGGATTTTAATAAATATGGTTTACTTGTATTACCCTCGCATAAAAGATAAGAATTTTTAACAGTTAATTTTTCTTCTTCACTTTTATATTTATTATAATAGTTATGAACATTATTTACTAAATAATAAAAGTGATTATCTTTATTATCTGCATAGATCTTATTATTTATCATAGTTTGATTAATCCTTAAGGTCATTTGTTCATATAAATTTTGAGCCATTCCTACATCTTCCCTATTTGATTTATAAATAGCCTCGAAACTTTTGTATAACATATAAGGACTATCTTTTGCTAAAATACACATATTTTTGTTAATATTAAATATATAAAATTTTCTCATACTTTTTCCTTTCATTTTAATATTAACAAATTCATTTCAAAAAAAATGTCGAAAAAACTACTTTTCGAGCATATTTTTAATTTTTATTATAATTGAGTTTATATCAAATCCTAAAAATTTTAAAACATCTTTCTTTTTACCAGAAACTGCATAATCATCAATACCAATTGCACATTTAGGATTACTTGCAAATCTATTCCACATATTTGTTTTACCTGATTCTAAAGTAAATGTTAATACATCCTTAGGTAAAAGTTTTTCTTCATAAATAGGATTTTGCATCATAAATAGTTCTGCACTTGGCATAGATACAACTCTTATATCAATACCTTCGAGAGCAAGCTGTGAGGCAATTTCTAGTGCAATAGTTACTTCATAACCTGTAGCAATAATAACTGCATCTAAATGATATTTTTCTTTTCTAACTATATAAGCACCATATTTAACATATTTACCATTTGTATGTTTTAAAACATTTATTTTTTCATTACTTAAAATAAGAGCAACAGTTCTTTTATTTTTTATAATGTATTCCCATGAACCAATAATTTCATTTATATCCGCAGGTCTTAAAACCACTAAATCAGGTATAAGTCTTAAATGAGATATTTCTTCGACTGGTGAATAAACCATACCATCACTATTTACACTATCATTTCCAAATATATATGTAACAGGAAGTTTTTGCATACTTGCACTTCTTATAAAAGAAAGCATTTTACTAGCATAAACTAAATTACAAGAACAAAAACATCTTAAATTAGACATAGAAAGACCATTAACAATACCTGCCATAGCACTTTCTTTTTTACCAAATTCAATATTTCTTCCTAAAGGATCTTCATTTGTCATTAAACTATCTTTTGTTAAAATAGCTTTAACATCTTTAAAAGCATCAGCACTACCACCCATAAAAAACTTAGTTTTCGGAGCAATAAAATTCATTGCCTTTTGATTCGAAGAAAGTTCATCTTCACAGTATTTTTCATTTATTTGATAATTAGTACTATCAAATTCAACATTAAACTCACCTTTTTCAAGTAAATTTATAATATTTATTATGTTACTATCTTTTGTAGCAAGAGCTTCATCATATATTTTTTTCCATTTATTAAATGTTTTTTCCATACGAGCATTTATAATATTATTAAACTCTCTTTTTACCTCTTCATTAACATAAAAGTTTTCTGTAGGATATTTACCTTCAATTTTTAAATTAATAAGTTCTTCGTTTGTAATTATATTACTATATATTCTTGGACTATTACTATTTTCAAGACCATAACCAAATTCATTATTAACTATTACAAATGATGGCATATCACTTTTCTTAGCATCCTTTAAAGCATCCTCAATCTGTTTAGGATTATTACCATTTTTAACATTTATTACATTAAAATCAAGAGCATCAAGTCTTGTTTCTAAATCTTCAGTATAAGTCTTAAAAATATTTCCATCGGAGGATATACCACTGTTATCATAAATAAAAATTAATTTATTAAGTTTTTGATTACTTGCAAAAGCCATTGCTTCATAAGCCGCACCTTCCTGAATATCTTCATTTGTCAAAAGAACATAGGTATAATAATTAATTAAATCTAAATCTTTATTTATATTTAAAAACATACTTTCAAAATATCTTTCAGATAAAGATATACCGACTGCTAAAGAAGTATTATCTCCAGCAAGCGAAGATGATGCATCAATACCCATTTCTTTATTATATAAAAGTGCCCCTGGTGCATAAGAATCAACATCTCTATATCTTTTTAAATCCTCAATTTGATAATCATACCCTGCATAAAATAAAGTTGCATAAAGTGCTGCACTATAATTTTTCGAAGGTACAATTAATCTATCTCTATTAATAAAACTAGGATTACTTGGTATTACATTTAAAACATTACTATATAAAGCATAAAATATTGGCACTCCAGTTAAAGTATGACCAGGATTACCCTCACCTGCTTTATCCATCATATCAAATGCTAAAAATTTTATACTATTAATTATTTCATTACTTTTTACTGCCATATAATTTTCCTTCCTATTATATAGTTTATCATAATTTAGTTTTCATTTAAATATCTTTTTAACTCAATAGCTATATTTTCAGGAATAACTTTCTTTAACTCTTTGATATCAGCATTCTTAATTTTCTCAATACTACCAAACTTTTTAAGTAAATTATTTATTCTTTGAGTACCTAATCCCTCAACATTAGAAAGCATACTTTTAAGCATACCTTTACTTCTTATTGTTTTATGATAAGTTATAACAAATCTATGAACTTCATCTTGGATTCTAGTTAAATAATTAAATACATCATCATGTCCTGTTAAATCATAAGTTTTTAAAGTATCGCTATCTAAAAGAGCATTAGTTCTATGATGATTATCTTTTTTTAAACCTACTACTTTAATATTTAAATTTAGAGTATTTAATACTTCTTTACAAGCATTTATTTGATTTAGTCCTCCATCTAAAATTATTAAATCAGGCATTTCTTCTTTATCAACTATACATCTAAAGTATCTACGATATATAACTTCTTTCATCATATGATAATCATCATTTTTATCTACACTAATTTTATATTTACGATAATCATTTTTACTTGGTTTACCATTTTTAAATACAACCATTGCTCCTACAGAAAAAGATCCAAACAGGTTTGAATTATCGAAGGCATCTATTCTATATAAACTATTCATATTAAGAATCTTTTTTAGATTATCATGGGCTTCGAATACTCTTTTTTCATTATTTTTAAATCTATCTAAACTATTTTCTAAAGTAATTTTTGCATTTTCATAAGCAATTTCAAGAAGTTTTTTCTTTGTTCCTTTTAAAGGTTTAACAAAGCTTGTATCAAGTAGTTTAGAAAGTAGATTTTCCTCAATATCGGTAGGAATAACTATTTCTTTAGGAACTTCATGTTTTTGATAAAAAGAATATAAATAACTTACTATTTCTTCTTCATTACTTTCAATAGGAACAATTATATTATTATGACTACCAAGTAGTTTACCATTTCTAATAAAAAGTATTTCAATAGAAAGATAGCCTTTGAAAAAATAATATGACACTACATCTCTATTAACAAAATCATTAGATTGAACTTTTTGTTTTTCACAAATATAATTAATATACTCCAGTTCATTTTTTAGTTCTAATGCTTTTTCATAATTTAAATTCGAAGAAAAATATTCCATTTTTTCTTTTATTTTATCAGTAATTATTTTATCATTACCACGTAAAAATGATAGTATTTCACTTTCCATAGTCTTAATTTTTTCCTCGGGGATATCTTTAGTGCAATAGCCAAGACATTCTCCTATATGATAATATAAACATACTTCTTTAGGCTTTCCTTCACACTTTTTCAAAGGATATAATCTATTTATTAAAGATACCATTCTTCGAGCAGCATAGGCATTAGGATATGGTCCAAATAAAAGTTTCTTATCACTTTTCTTTACATTTATATATCTTGATACTTTTAAAGCCGGATAAGGTTTTCTAATATATTCAATGTATGGATAGGTTTTATCATCCTTTAAAAGAATATTATATTTAGGATTATATTTTTTAATTAAATTTATTTCTAATATAAAACTTTCTGTTTCAGTTTTAGTTACAATATACTTAAAATGATCTACTTCACTAACCATTAAAGCAGTTTTTCCTGTTACTGTTCCACGAAAATATGAATGAAGTCTTTTATTTAAATCTTTGGCTTTACCTACATAAATTATTATTCCATCACTATTAACCATTTGATATGAACCAGGTGCATGTGGAACAAGTTTTAATTCTTCCTTAAACATAATAATTCTCCTTACAAAAATATTATACTACAAAAATACCTAAAAATAAGATATAATTTTTATGAGGTATATTATGTTATTAAATGAATTTGAATTAACTATTAAAAAATCTAAATTTATAGGCTTACTATATAAAATTGATACCGAAGAAGATATCAAAAAAATACTTAATGATGTAAAAAGTATGCATCCAAAAGCAAAACATTTTCCTTATGCGTACATATTAGGCACTACTGCAGGAAAAACTGATGACAAAGAACCACATAATAGTGCTGGAATGCAAATATATAATATTTTAAATTATAATAATCTAAATAGCCATCTTTTAATAATTATAAGATATTTTGGAGGAACTAAACTTGGAGCAAGTAATCTTTTAAGAACTTATTTAGAAGTTGCCAAAAATGTAACAAAAAAAATCACAAATTAATGTGATTTTTTAATTAGTTCATTTTTTTCTTAAGTACTAATGCAGCAGCACCTAATAGAGCTAAACTTATAAGTGTAACTGAAGTATATACTAAGATTCCATCAACAGTATTTGGATTTTCAACTTTTGCTGGAGTATAGAAACTAACTTCGAATGTAGAGAAACTTTCAGTTTCAATTTCAATATATTTTTGTCCATTTTCCTCTTTAATTTCATATTCTTTAGTATCAATTACAGTTTCACCATTTTTATGTACTACTTTTGCATGAGTAAATGTAATTTCATTAGGAACAGCAACTTTTATTTTTACTTTTCCATTTATTGCTTCATTAGGAATAACTTTAGATTCTTGATTAACTGTATAATATGGTTTAATATCAAGAACTAAAACACCTTTTTCTTTATCATAAGATTTAATTTCACTAGAAATTTTAACCTCAACTAAAGTGTTTTCTAATCCTTCGATTTTTGAAGAATCAACAGCCTCTTTTAAACCTGTTACAGTATCAGTAAGTTTTGCATCAGTTAATTCTTTAGCAACCTTTTCATCTACTTTATCACTAACTTTAACTTCTGGAGCAGTAACAACTAATTCTCCTTTGTTTTCACTAACGATAGTATACATACTACCATCTTTTACAGCTTTTACACCAGTAACTAATTTTACTCCATCTTTTTTAGTAACTATTTCATCAGTAAATGAACCACCAGAAATTTCAATTTCATCAGGTTTCATCATATCAAGAGCACCTTTAAAAGTACCACCTTTTATTACGATTGCTTTTGCTAATGCACCTTCAGTTGCAGAGTCTGCTAAATAATGTTGAATAGCAGCATTATGTGAGGAAGTATATTCTCCACCATCAATAGTCATTTCAACATGTCCATAGAAACTAGGATGTGATTCAATTTGAATTGCAGAACCAGTACCTTTAATTCCTTCACCTTGACCAATACTATCCTTCTTTTCACCAGTTGCGGTAATTTTTGCATTTTTAATATTCCAGATACCTGCTTTTGTAGCAATACCTGAAGTTACGCCTTCAATTGTAGCTCCATCAATATTCCATATTGCATAACCAGCTCCGTAAATACCATCAGTATTTCCAATTAGTTTTGCACTTGAATAAATATTGAATACTGGACAGTTTTCAGTATTTCTAATATTTCCATTAATTTGAATACTAGAACCCTCAACTCCATTTTTGTTTAGGTCTCCCTCAAGAGTACCATAAACATTTACATTAACGCCATAAGAAACATATTTATTGTCATTATCTGGATAAACAACAATAATTGCCATATGACCTTTTAAATGCACATCTTTGCCAACAGTAACATTACTATAATTGACATCTTCTTTATTCTTAGATCCTTTAATATAGATTGGTGAAAAATTAGTTATATCATTTTTCATTGAACCTTTTCCAGTTAAATCAAGTGTTCCACCATTAATATTAATTGAAGTTTGATTTTTAAATAAAATGTCGTGATTATTTAAATCAATTGTAACTTTTTTACCATCAACTAAATATAAATCTTTTGTAACTTCAAAATTTTCAGTTACTTTTGCTTCACCACCAGTTGCAAGAACTGCTTTAAGTTCTTCTTCTGTTTTAACTTCTTTAGTTTCTGCAAAAACTATTGAGGGTAAAATTATTGCAAAAGCCATTACTAAAGTTAAAACTATTCTTTTTAGGTTTTTCATTTTCCCTATCCTTTCTATATTCATACTATCATAATAATGTTTTAATTTCAATAGATTAAACTGATAATTTTATTCTATGTGTAAACCAATTATTAATAAATATTATTATATAATGTCAGGATAAATGTCGTAAGAAATGTCATAAGAAATTTTATTATTATTTCAAATACAACAACTATAAATAAAAAAATAACACTACGCTATTATAGTGTTATTCATATTTATAAATTATTAGGTTCTATATAAATTTATTTTTTATTAATTACATTAATATAGTTGTAAGGTATTTCAATATTATTTTTATCAAACACTTTCTTTAAATTTTCATTTAATTTACAACTATTTTCAAAACTTTCACTAATATCTTTTCCCCATACATAACATCTAAGCATTACTGCAGAGGAATCCCATTTAATAACTTTAACATTTATATCATAGTTTGCATCTTTATATAATTTTTTAAGTTCTTCCTTAGCAAGTTTTATGGCTTTATCTAAATCAGATGAATAAGAAATACCATATTCCATAAATGAACAATGTTTATTTTCATTATAATCATAGTTTTCAATTGTAAGGGTATTTAAAACACTATTAGGAATAATATATCTTTGATTATTATATCCTTTTATTATAGTATGTCTCATTGATACCTCTAAAACGGTACCAGATATATCTTTTTCTAAAATATGAATTCTATCTCCTACCTCAATTGGATGAGAAAATAAAAGAGAAATACTACCAAATAAATTCTTAAGAGCCTCTTGAGCAGCTAAGCCTAAAATAGTAGTTAATATTCCAACTGCAGAAAGTAAGGTAACAGATAGTGATTTAAACATTTTAAATTTTGATAAACAAATAGTTACACCTATTCCAAAAATTATAACAGTTTTAAGTCTATCAAAAAATATTAAAATAGTTTTTAAATTTTTATTACTCTTTTTATCCATTACTTTTTTAATAAACTTATCAATTAATAAATTTATTATATAACTTATTAAAAGTATTACTACAATACTTATTATTTGTTCTAACATAACTTATCCTTTCTAAAATAAAGATTTATTATAATCAATTTTTAAATGATCATAACTTTTTTCAGTGGCAACTCTACCACTTTTAGTTCTTTTTATGAAACCCTCTTGTAAAAGGAATGGTTCTACTACATCCTCAATTGTAGATACTTCTTCACCAATTGATGTTGCAATAGTTTCTATTCCAACAGGACCTCCATTAAATTTTTCAATTAAACTTTTTAAATATTCTATATCAATACTATCAAGTCCATAATCATCAACTTTTAATCTTTTTAAAGCATCTTTAGTAATATCTAAAGTTATATTTCCATTACCAAGTACTAAAGCAAAATCAGATACTCTTTTAAAAAGTCTATTAGCAATTCTTGGAGTTTTTCTTGCTCTTTTGGCAAGTTCTAATGCTGCATCATCTTCAATAGGCATATCTAAAACTTTACTAGTTCTTTTGACAATACCCGCAAGTTCATCATCAGTATAATATTCAAGTTTATTTACAATACCAAATCTATCACGAAGTGGTGAAGTAAGATCTCCTGCCCTAGTAGTGGCACCAACTAAAGTAAAAGGCGGTAAATCTATTTTAATACTTTTACTTTTACCTTCACTACCTATTACAAGGTCAAGTTCAAAATCTTCCATTGCAGGATAAAGTATTTCCTCAATATAAGAAGGAAGTCTATGAATTTCATCAATAAATAATACATCTCCTGGTTCAAGTGAAGAAAGTACTGCTGCAAGATCTCCTGGTTTTTCCATTGCAGGCCCTGATGTTGTTCTAATATTTGTACCCATTTCATTTGCAATAATATGAGCAAGAGTTGTTTTACCAAGTCCCGGAGGACCATATAATAAAGTATGATCTAATACTTGTCCTCTCATTTTAGCCGCCTTAATAAAAACATCTAAATTTTGTTTTATCTCAGTTTGTCCAACATATTCTGATAACCTTTGCGGTCTAATATTTTCTTCGAAAACTTCCTCATTTTGTTCATTTGCATCTAATATTCTGTCCATCTAATTTCCTCCTAACAAAATTTATAACTTCATACCAATTTTTAACATCTACTCCATACTGTAATGCTTCTACATTATGATTTCTAACATCCTCAATTACTTCTAAAGTATCATCAATAACTAAATCGATTCCATATTCTACTGCCTCTTTACCTTTAGGAAAAGCCTTAAAAATATATTTATCAAAATATAACTTATGTTTTTCTAAATACTCTTTAGTTAAGTCGATTATTTCAGGGCATCCTCCACCTCTTGCTGTTAAAAGAGCTATCTCAATATTATTCTCTTTAAAAAATGAAAATGCCTCATATACTCCATCAAATAAATCAAGACTATTTGTAATATCTTTATAATATTTATAGAAAAAATCTAGCCCTTCATTTTTAGATAAATCGTGATAACTATTTAAATTATTTCCAGGTAAATGTTTATCTAAATATCTTTTTGATGTAACTGATGTATTTACAATTGTATTATCAAAATCAATACCAATTCTCATATTACCTCAATAAAAGTTTAAGTGCCTCTTTAACTTGCATTTCTACATTTAAAGAAGGATCAACATTTTTAATAACTTTATTAATTTCACTAGTTTTATAACCTAATCCTTGCAATACTTCAAATAAATCAGCTGTTAAGTCATCACTAACATCACCTTCAAGCTCAATCTTACCTTTTAAATCAAGAATAATTTGTTTAGCAATCTTTTCACCTACTTTAGGAAATTTAGTTAAGTATAAAATATTTTCTCTATTTATAGCATCAACAATACCTTTAACACTACCTGTAGCAAAAAATCCATTAGCCATTTTAGGTCCTAATCCTTTAACATTAATTAACTTTAAAAATAATTCTAACTCCTCCTTTGTTTTAAAACCATATAATGAGTTTTCATCTTCCCTAATATGATTATATAAATAAACTTTATATTCACTATTTAGTTCATATGAATATGGATTAGATACAAAAACTTGATAACCAACATTATTACATTCTAAAGTAATATTATTACTATCTTGCTCCGTAACTATTCCTATTATATAACGATACATATCTTTACCTCCACTATTTAATTATAAACCATTTTGGACTACATTAAAATAATAACACACTATTTTTTATAAATCAAGAATATTTGTTCGTTAGCAAATTATAAAAAAAGTATGCAATATTTACATACTTTATCAGTCATATTATTTATAATTCATCTATAAATTTTTCAATAAATATACTTACTTAACTCTTTTTCTAACATTATCATTAAAATCGAATCCATATAACTTGTCCAATTGTTCTGGAGTAATATATATTACCTTGCCACCCTTTGGATTAATTTTTGTTTGTCCAAAGACAATCCATATTGCATCACAAGGTATATTTGGCATCCATGCTTCACCATCAGTAAATATTATCTTATTTTCAACACGTCTTGTAAATGCATTAATTGCTACGTAAAAATCAGTACCGCCTCCACCTACAAATTTCATATTTTCTATGTCTTGTTCAGTCCTTATTTCATGAAAACCATAAAATTTTGTATCAAAACAGCCAACCTTTACTCTAGATTGTTGTAGTATGTTTTTACACTCTCTTAAAAAATTTCTTAATAAAACATCACTAATTGAACCACTTGTGTCCAAAACAATTTCAGTTTCTGGTTTTGGTTGTTCCTCTAAATTTGGAGTTATTACACCATCTTCGATAGTGGCATTTTGATAAGACCAATCAACATCGTATTTTATTGCTTCTCTTAGAATATATCTCCAATCAATTAAAGGCTTTGAAATGCCTATATTTTCAATTTCTCTAACATCTTCGTTAGAGGTACTACCTGCTTGAGAAGCCAATTTAGAAATTGCCTCTTTTAATTCCTCTAATTGTTTTTTCCTATCCTCTAAATTTTTTTTAAAAGCTTTCTTTTCGCCCATATTTTCAAGTTCTTCTTGTTTTTTTCAAAGTCATCTTTTTCACTGGAATTCTTATTTTTTTTATTTATTTCGTTATTCTTTTTCTCTTTATTTTGTTCTTGTTCTTTATGTTTTTTTACTGTTTCTTCCCACATACTATGTGTGTCATGACCAACATCTTTATGTTTTTTATCATCATTATTTGAATCTTTTGATTGTTTATCTGATTGCTGAGAATTTTTAGTATCACTAATATCTTGTTGTGAAGCATTTTCTTTTGAACCATTTACATCAGCACTTTGCTGATTATTTTTGCTATTTTGACTATTATCATTTTTTTGATTATTATTGCTTTTTGAGTTATTTTGCTGAGCATTTATCTGACTATTATTCTGGTTATTACTTTGTTCTTGTGAATCTTCACTACTTTGTGAATTTTCTTTATTTTTACTATTGGAACTTATTTGATTACTGTCTTGACCATTTTGACTTTTTTCTGAGTTCTGCTTTTGAGAACCATCACCTTGCTGATCTTTATTGCTATTTTGACTATTACCATTTTTTTGATTATTATTGCTTTTCGAGTTATTTTGCTGATTTTGATGTTCTTGACTATTTTGTTGATTTTCTTGATTTTGCTGTTTTTCTTGTAATAGTTTTTCGTATAGTTGTTCAGCATCATAATTTAATGCATCTGCTATATCGACACCACCTTCTGGCATTTTTAAACCATCTCTTTTTAAAAATTGATTTATAACTCCGTCAGTTGCGATATTCCATAGATTAACATCTTTCCCTTCACTTCTTAAAATGTGGTTAAAAGCAATATGACATACTTCATGAGCGAACACAAAAGTTTGTTCTTCTTTACTTAAACAATTTAAATAATCAGGGTTATAATAAATTATCTGTCCATTAGTACCAGCTGTTCCTAAACTTTTATCTTCTTCATATTTAACATCCGCTATTACACTTCCAAAAAAAGGGTATTTTACTAACATTTTATTTTTTATTGATTTTATATCATAGTTCATAATTTACTCCTTATATACATGCAACTAATGAATAAATTTCATTACTTATTTTTTCTGTATTTATTTCATTAGCAGTTATAATAATTAAACAATCTTTAGGTAGTTCAAATGTTAATATTTTTCTATATTTTAATAATTCTACAAATTTTAATTGTTCTTCTTTAGAAATAGTATCGATTTTATCAATTACTAACATTTTATTTTTAGTTGAAGAAAGTATTTCATTTAACCATTTAGGGGGAATAAAAACTAACCCTTCATAATGACCATTTAATTCTTTAATATCAATATTGGCTGGTATAGTAACTGCAAAATCAAAATCATTAATTGGTAAAAAATCCACTAATACGGGTGCAACATTTGATTTTAAATAAGTTAATAACATTTCTTTTTTTTCTTGCATTACCTTCTTAAACCTCCACCCGCTAGTTTAATTTCCGCTAACTTTTCTAATCTACTTTCATCACCATGAACCCATAATGAATCAAAAATTGCTCCAAACTCTGCGCCCAAACTAATTGCAAAATCTCTTACTTTTTCTAAGTTCTCTTCATCCACTTGAGTAAGTCCTATAATTGTTGCATATCTTTCTGCAGTATTTAATACTTCTATATCCCTATAATTATAATTTTCATTTATTACATCATTTAGTGTTATTACCTCTTGATTACAAAATGCTACAAACTCTTTTGTTATATCTTCTCCTACTAATGCTCTGAGCATTTCTGGATTTCTTGTACTATATAACATTTTTGATGCCATTTCCCACTTTCTAGGATCAGCATTAGGTTTCTCACCATTATAACCACTTCTTAACACTGCACCCTTTGTATAAGCAATAAATGTATAAATTGCTGGATGTATATTATATTCACTTGCCCAGTTTAGCCAACTTTCAGTTGTTGTTTTTATATATACATGTGCAAATCTATTAAATAGTGGTTCCGCTAACTGGTTTGCTGCTAAAGAATCTTTCATATCATTTCCCGCTGCTACTATTCTTGCATTTTCCGGTAATTTCCATATTCCATTTACTTCTCTATCTAAAACTATATTAAAGGCTATTCCTTGAATACTTGGTAGAGCATTTGTTATTTCATCAAAAAATACTATATGATATCTATCAGGTTCATTTTTGCATTTTTCTTGTAACTTTTTTAACCATGTTGGTTGCACATCTATCATTTCCCCAGTTTGCTGATTATACACACTTTTTCCATTTAAACTCTCTGGAGTTGCATTTCTTAAATATATTATTTCACAAGTTGGATCTATTTGTTTTACTCTTGCTGACTTTCCTTCGGATGATGGTCCATGTAAAAATACGGCCACTCCACTTTCTACAGCTCCCTTAATTATATCTTCCTCACTTACTTTATTAAAGTTTAAATCATAAGGATTTTTTCTTTTTTCTACTTGTAATTCAACTTGTTTTACTTCATCATATTCAGATTTATTTTCTATAGCCTGTGTATCTTCAACTTTTACATCTTGTGTACTTGAATTTTGTTGCGTAACTTGGGTTGGTTGATTTTGTGATGGGTGATTTTGAATGGATTTTATATGATGTTTTTGAATATTTGAAACATTTAACGAAACAGTATTTTGAAAAAGATCATGCATCATATGCGTATCAAGATATTTTTTCAATTCTGATTTATCAAAATCATAAGACATACCATCATAATATTTAACATCACCAAAACCAATTCCTGCAACTAGTCCCTTTTTTGAAATTAAAAGTCCTGTTTTATCATCTATAAGCCATTTAACCGGTGATACTTGTACCCAAAAATAATCGCCATCTTTACACTCAAGTCCATTTGAAAGGATTGATTCGTAATCTGGATATTCAGCGATTGCCCTTACACGAATATACTTTTTTCCATGATATTCATACTCATCATAAGTAATAGGTTTAAATAATGTATCAAAATCATCACATGGTGATGAACTAAATGTGTAACTTCTCCCTGTTTTATTCATACCTTTTTTGTATTCTTTTTCTAATTTTTTTTGCATTGTAGCACTCGGAGCATTTTGTGGATACTCACCATACTCTATTTCCATTATGATATTAGGGTCACTAACAGTACTTGGTAAGGAAATTGTAGAGTTTTGCAATACTGGGCGAATAACACAACTAATATCATTTATATAACCACAACAACTACACAAACCATCTATAAAAATCTCTTTAACATATTTATTAACAGTTTTAGTCCAAGCAACGCAAGTTCTACCAGTTAAAGATTTATCTTCATCCACATAATCCTCATCACGCACACATCCACGCGTTAGAATGCACAAATCTGTTGCCGCAATCTTTGTTCCGTATTTTTTTAGTACCTCTAGTTGAGAGTTTCCCCAAATTTGTTCCACAGATAATAAAGTTAATTCTTGATTATTCATTAAAACCACCCCGTAAGACTATATTCTACCATAAGATAATAAAAAAAAATAGTACAAATTTATTTACAACTGTCCTTTATAAAAATAGATTTTCATTGCATTATCTGTATAATTAGGTTTAGAAACATCAATATCTAATAACTTACCTATTTGATATATTATAAATTGTGAAGCAATTAATAAGTCAAATTCCGCCAAAAGGCCATCATATCTACTTTCAAAAATAGCAATTTTATTTCCTAAATAATCTAATAATTCTTCTTCATATTTTGAGGTAGTCTTTTGTTTAAAATAGATTACACATTTATTGTTCATATTTTCAAAATTAATAAATCTTCCGTGAGAAAAATTTTTCTTTTCGTGAATAATAGAGTTAAATATACCAGATTCAATAAGTTTACTTTCTAAATCATAACTTGCACAGTTACTATAATCTCCTCGAAAAACATTAATTATTTTATTATGATTAATAGCACTTTCAATAAAATTTTTATCAATTTCTTTTTGAACTTTATTACTCCAGTAACTCATAGAATCCTTAATAAAATTATTTATATCAATATCACTATTAGTCTTTTGTAAATATAATTTCATAAATAATGCCGCTGGTGCTAAAGCTCCCTCAAAAGATAAAAAACCTCTTTCTTTACCTTTATTTGCACTTGTCCTATAAGTGATTATATTATTTTTCATAATACCCGTTTTTGTTACAATATTTTGTATTTGCCCTTTTGTAATTACATACACATTATTTTTATCAAAATCTTTAACACTTTGAATTAAATCATTAGTCGTTCCTGAATATGAAAATAAAAATGCTTTATCTATATTTATATTATTTCTATAAAGTGCATCTCTTGGGTATAATGAATAAGTACTTGCACCATATAGTTCATTTATAACTGTTGAGGCAAAACTAGCCCCTGCAAAAGAACCACCTGTTCCAATGAATAAATAGCTTTTACTATTATCAAAATTTATATCTAATAACTTATCATAAGCATTAGAATTAATAGCATTAATAACCCTTGATTCCAAATTATTTATATTAATATTACACCTTTTAATTTTTCTTCTTTCATTATATTCAAAATTTTCACAAGTGCAAACTTTATCTATTTTTTTAATTTTATATAATGAATTTAAATGTCCTCTTGCACCAAAGTTAGATACAACCTTACTAGTTAATTTAATAGATTTTTCATACCATTTTTGAAAAAGTTCTTCATTAAATTCATAACTATTTTTTATATAATCAAATATTATGCTAGATATAAATGCATCTCCGGCACCCGAAGAATCAATAACATTACCATTATCTTTTAAATTAAATTTATATTCTTTACTATTATATATAAAGATTGCACCATTTTCGCCACGAGTAATAGTTACTAATTTTGCCTTTAGTAAATTATATAATTCAATATTATTTTTTAAATTTAATTTATCAAGTAAATAGTTTGACACTCTTTCATTAAAATTAATTATTTCAAAACCATTATTTAATTTATTTATAATGTCCTCTTTTGATAAATTTTCAAATTCAAAATACTGGCCTATATCAATTATTTTTTTATTAGAAACGTTTTTTATGATTTCAATATTTTTATCATTCAGATTATCAAAGACTAAAATATCATCATTTTGTATATTTTTAGTTATATATTCTATATCAATTTGACTTTCTTCATACCATTTTTTTTCATTACATTTTGGACATCTTTTTTTAGAAATAAAACCTTCTTCATCATAAGAAACATGAAAGCATCTTGTCTTAATATTATCTTTAATTAATACTTTGCTTACATCAACATTTAATTTTTTTAAACTTAAATTAGCAATTTTGCCTTGTATATCATTACCAGAAACTCCATATACTGCTGTAGAAATCTTCTTTTTCGCTAAATTTGCAATAATATTATGACTACTCATTCCTCCATCAACACCAATTAATTTTCCATTTTTATAGTAATAATCTAAAACTAAATCTCCAATACTAACTACTCTCATATTAATCTTTATATCTTTCGTAGCAATCAACGTTCAATCTATTTTTAAATTGCCACTTAACTAATACCTTTCTTAATTGTATTATACCACACCAATCTAGTATATGAAATGTAAATTTTGTTGACTTTTCCCCATATTTATAGTAAAATTTAAAAGTAATGAAAAAAGGAGGAAACTAATAATGGCTACTAAAATAACTAATAAAAAACCTTTATCAGGAAATAATAGATCTCATGCATTAAATGCAACAAAAAGAGTTCAAAAACCAAATCTTCAAAAAAAAGTTATTAATGGAGAAAAAGTTATTATTTCTGCAAGAGAAGCAAGAACAATTAATAAACAAAAATAAAAATACTGGTTATAAAAATCAGTATTTTTTATTTATCTTTTACAAAATATATTATTTAAAAGCACTTGAAGTTCTTCTCTATTAATAGGTTTTGAAATATAGCCATCAAAGCCCTCTTTTAAATAAAACTCTTTCATTCCTACCATTGCATTAGCAGTAAGAGCAATTACCGGAGGAACTTTAACACCCTCTAAATTTTTAAGTGTTTTTAAAGTTTGAATACCATCCATAAGTGGCATCATATGATCTAAAAATATTAAGTCATATCTTGCTCCACCTTTAATTTTTTCAATAGCCTCAGCTCCACTTTGAAGACATGTTATATTAAATTTATAATCAGATAATATTCTTTGAGCAACTTTTAAGTTTAACATATTATCATCAACAATTAATATGTCATATAGTGATCCATCAAAATGTACATTTGAGGTACTTACTTTAGTTTGAGTATTAACTTCTTCTTTCTCAATAGCATTAAAATCTATTTTCTGTGGAAGTACTACAGTAAATGTTGTTCCAACTTTATATTTTGAGGTAAATGATATTGTACCTCCTAAAAGTTCAACTAACTTCTTTGTTATAACAAGGCCAAGTCCAGTACCCTCAACTTCATTATAATTTTCTTGATTATGAATTCTTGAAAATTTAACGAATAATTTATCATAATCACTTTCTTTAATACCTATTCCAGTATCTGCTACAGAAAATTTAACTGTAGCCATATCACCAACATTTTCACTACTTATATTAAAATCTATATGACCTTCATTTGTATACTTTGCGGCATTTGATAATATATTCATAAGTATTTGATATATTTTAAGTTCATCACCTATCATAAATTTAGGTACATCCGAAGATATATTTATATTAAGTTTTACTTTATTTTGATCAAGTTTTGCAGTTATCACCGAAGAAAGTTGCATAACAATCTTACGCATTTCATAAGTAGTTTCTTTCTTTTCCTCTTTACCACTTTCAATTCTTGAAACATCTAAAATATTATTAATAATTCCTAATAATGTTGATGCTGCATCATAAATACTTTGAACTTCACTTTTTTGATTAATTGGCATATTTTCTGTAAGAAGACTTTCAGAAAAACCTATTATAGCATTCATTGGTGTTCTAATATCATGACTCATATTTGATAAGAAATCAGTTTTTGCTTTTGAGGCTTCATTAGCCTCCTCTTTATCTTTTTCAAGTTCATTTATTATTTTTAAATCTGGATTTTCCATTGTAAAATAAATAAGAGCCATAACAAGTCCCATTATCGAGCTATTAATTGAAACACTTGGATTTACCCAACTAATTACTATTCCAATAAGACTTAAAAATGCAAAAGAAAATACTATCATTTTCTTACTAAAATCAAGTTTTTCTTTTTTATAAATCATATATATTACTAAAAGCCCACTGTAAACGATATTAACTATATAAGTAAAATATAAATCTTTTCCATTTTGATAAGCAATTAATTTATCAATATCAACAAAGTAATTTGGTTTTAAGTAAATACTCACCCCACATAATATTAAACTTATTATTATTAAAATTATATAAAAAGGATTACTTTTAAATAATTCTTTTAAAGTTTTAAATTCTTTTTTAAGAGAACTTATATAAATAATTAGCCAAGTACTCCATATAATAGTGCTTACTAAAAAGCCTTTACAAACTATTATATTTAATAGTTCATATTTATCTTGAAAAAATAATAAATAGTTTTTTACTCCATCAAATAATAATACCATAAATGTTAATATAGAAAATATTTCAAAGTTTTTATTTTCTAAACTTTTTTCTTTTCTTTTTTTAGTAAATACAGAAAGTAATAATAATAAATAACATAATGATAATATCTGAAGTAAACAAGATCTTATCATTTAATATCACCACTTATTTTATTAAATATTTCAATACTTTCAGGACTATATTTAGTATTATTTTTACTTATAATTATTTTAATCATTTCTTCTTTAGAAATATTTTTAATAGTGCCTCTTGCATATTCATAAGCAATATTTACAAGATATACATATAAAGGTATTTCACTTTCTTTTAAAGATTTAGGAAAGCCCTTACCATCATATCTTTCATTATGCATTAAACATATATTTTTAGCATATTCTTTAGTTTTTTCATCCAAAGAATTCATATTATTTAAAACCATTACTGATTTATTTGGATAAGAATATATTTTCTTTTTTTCTTCTTCATTTAAATTATTAAAATTATTAAAGTATGTTACTGGTACAAGTTTTAATCCAATATCATAATATTTAGCTGCATTAATAATTATATCTTTATTATCTAAAAGCATTAAAGAAAGCACTTCATATACTTTTTCATATACAGAATTATTATCAATTAAATAAGCCTCTACATAATTTTCTAAAATATTACTTAAATCTTTATTTTGACATTTAATAATATCTGTTAAATAATTATTTTTTGAATACATTCTTACCATATTATTTAATCTTTTATTAATAATTTCAAAATTAAATGGTTTTTCAATCATATCAGCTATTTCATAAGCATAGACTTTTTCTTTAGTATCTTTACTATCATCAGCGGAAACTATAACAACAGGCATCTTATTAAGTAGTCTTTTTTCATTTAGAAAGTCTAGTACGCCAAAGCCATCCATAACAGGCATTTTTAAATCTAAAAACATTCCAACAATATTTTTTTCATTTGTTTTTAAATTATTATTAATTATTTCTACAGCTTCTTCACCATTTTTAGCTTCGATTATATTATACGAAGAAAATGCTTTTTTAAATATACTTCTTGTTAAATTATCATCATCCACTATCAAAAGATATTCTGTAAAATTATTCATTTTACTAATAAGTTTTCCTTCATAATATTTATTAATCTCTGGGTTTTTCTTAACAACATCATATAAAAGTGATGAAAAATAATTATATAAATTATTAACTTCATTATTATCTCTAGAAATACTTTCTAAAGTATTTTCAATATTTAATATTAAATCAGTTATATCACTACTTATATCATTTTTCTCTTCTTTTTTAGGTTTTTCTTCAGACTTAAATGAAATAATAAACACTTTATTACCTGGAAGTAGTTTAACAAGAGCAGTATAATTATCGTATATAAGTAAATTAGATAGTTTTAAAAAGTTAATAGTTTTATATCCATCAATAGGTAAATTATTAGCACTAATTTCATTAAAATAAGTATT
>ERZ773235.1678-NODE-1678-length-21484-cov-9.320874_pt1 | contig 21484 bp, 20 predicted proteins | sample MGYA00580522_ERZ773235 | MGnify/ENA primary metagenome ERZ773235 (study PRJEB29015, sample SAMEA2737797) | human gut metagenome | biome: human gut; feature: human-associated habitat; material: faeces | place: China | collected 2012 ...
AGAACGACACCGGCAACCGCCACAGCCCCACGGTCATCGCGGCGGCCATCACCTCGCAGATGGGCAAGGCGAAGCTGCCCACGCATATCGAGCTGCAGGCCATGCGCTACGGCCTGCCAAAAGAGTCGGTGGTACTGCTGGAACAGGTGCGCACGCTGGATAAGCAGCGGCTGCGCCAGCGAATGGGGCAGGTGGACAGCGACGTGATGGAGCGGGTGGATGCCGCCATCGCCGTCAGCTTCGGACTGCCGCAAACGCGGCTGGTATAAAAACATCTCCGGCTGATTTCCGGCCGGAGATGTTTTTATACCGTCTTATGCCGCGCAGGCTACATTCGCAGAAGAAGCTCCTTTTCCACCACCCGGCCGTCCTGCAGATAAACGCGGGGCACCCGCTTGCTGACAGCGCAGGTCAGCTCATAGGGAATGGTATTGGCCTGAAGCGCCAGATCATCCACACTGGCGCGGCGGCCGAATACCTCCACCTCATCGCCCACCTGCACGCTGGGCAGCTCCGTCAGATCGATCATGGACATGTCCATGCAGATCCGACCGCGCTGGGGTGCGGGTCCGTCTGCCGTCATCATGGCGCAGCGGCCGGACAGGGCGCGGAAAAATCCGTCTGCATAGCCGTAGGGCACCACGCCCATACGGGTGGTGCGGGTTGTGGTAAACAGGCGGCCATAGCTGACGTCCACACCGGGGGCATAGGTCTTGATGGTGCTGATAGTGGTTTTGAGCGTCATCACCGGCACAAGGCCAAGCGCCTTTGCCGCCGGCGTGCAGCCATACAGCAGAATACCGGGACGCACCATGTCCAGATAGGTTTCCGGATAGGCGGCCACGGCGCCGGAGTTGGCGCAGTGGCGAATGGCGAAGGGATGGCCGAGACGCTGCTCCACTGCGGCGATCACGCGGCGGAACAGCTCAAACTGCCGCAGCGTATAGGCGCGGCTGTCCCCATCCGGTTCATCGGCCACAGAAAAGTGGGTAAAGATCCCCTCGGCCTCCAGTCCCGGCGCGGTGCAGGCTTCGCAGATGCCCGCCACGCCGGTATCAAACATGTCGCCGTCACACAGGTAACCCAGACGGGACATCCCGGTATCCACCTTGATGTGTACCTTCAGCGTGCCGCCGCAGCGCACCGCCTCGGCGCTGTACTCCTCCGCCTTGGCTGCACAGGACACCGCCTGCGTGATATGCAGGTCGATCAGGTTTTTCACCTGCTCGCGGGGAGTGTGGCCCAGAATCAGGATCGGCATGGTCACGCCGTTATGCCGCAGCTCCATGGCCTCGTCCAAACTGGATACCGCCAGATAGTCCGCCCCCAGCTTTTCCAGCGTGCGGGCCACCTGCACGGCGCCGTGTCCGTAGCCATCAGCCTTGACCACGCCCAGAAACTTCACCTTGGGACCCACATGAGCGCGCAGCGCCCGGTAATTATGAGCCAGCGCGTCAAGGTCGATCTCGGCCCATGTTCTCCTCAGTGTAGATTCCATATGATCTCCTCCTTGAAAGGTTAATTCTCTTCTTCGTTCAGCGTGCAGGAAAAAGCCAGCAGCTTTGCCGAGATGACTACCGTCCCGTCCGATGCAAACTCGGCATATCTGGGCAGCAGCGTCTGCGTGTCGATCCAGACGGTGCAGGCCAAAGGGGTATCCCCCGCGGCGGTATCCAGCGTCAGGCGGCGGCAATCCACATCCTCCAGCATCTCGCGGCCCTCCTCCATCAGATAGCCGCTGCCGATGGCGCGCAGCAGGCAGGGCAGCGCATTGACTGGGCCGAAACTGCCCGCTTTGCCTGCCGAAAGCACGGCCCCGTCATAGGCGATGGTCAGTTCTTCCGCCGACACGGTGGCCGTTACACCCTTGACCGTTTCCGGCGCGGTGACGGTAACGGTGGACTGCTGCGGCGTATACGCACATTGCAGGGAAAAGCTGCGGTCCTCCTGCGGCATGTGGAAAGTGACCTCCGCCTCCATTTGGGCGGCGGCAATGCGGCTGTATTGCTCCTGAATATCAGCCGCGGCGCTGCTCTTCTGTCCGCAGCCGCCGCACAGCGGCAGCAGCAGACACAGCAGCAGGGCAAAAAAGCGTTTCATCCGATCCCCCCGAAAACATGATTCGGAAGGCTCTCCCTATCTCCCTATCCCTCTATCTCTTGAAACGCGCAGGGCAGCTCTGCCAGCAGGTCGACGGGCGACATACCCCGCTCCCCCAGTCTGGCGGCGGCCCGGTCGCCGGCAAGGCCATGGCAGTATACGGCGGCGCAGCAGGCGTCAAACGGATCCATCCCTTGCCCCAGCAGGCTGAGCACCATACCGGAAAGGATATCGCCGCTGCCGCCCTTGGCCATGCCGCTGTTGCCGGTGGTATTCACCGCCAGACGGCCATCCGGCGCAGCCACCACCGTGCGGTGGCCCTTGAGAACCAGATACACGCCCCAGCGTGCGGCATAGGCCATAGCGCCGCTTTCCCGCCCGCGGCTCAGGTCGCCGCCGGCGCGGAAAAACTCCCCCTCATGGGGCGTCATCACCGTGATAAGTTCCCTGCGGCGTTTCAGCTCATATATATGCGCTTCAAAAGCGTTTATGCCGTCGGCATCCAGCACCAGCGGCTTGTCCACATCCAGCAGCTTCCGGGTCAGGGCATCGGTTTCCCCGCCGCGGCCAAGACCGCAGCCAATCAGCACCGCGTCGCAGGGCGCCATTTTTTCGCGGATCATCGGTTCTGCCGCCAGTGACAGCCGCCCCTGTGCCGAAGGAAGAGGAAACGGCATGGCGCTGCCGCATTTTACCGCTGTGACAGGCCATATTTCCTCCGGTACTCCCAGATACACAAGACCGCTGCCGCTGCGGACGGCAGCGGTGGCCGCCAGCACCGGCGCGCCGGTATATCCCACCGCGCCGCACAGACAGTACACCTTGCCAAAGGTGCCCTTATGTCCCTCCGGGTCACGGACGGGCAGAAGGCGCTTTATATACGCACGGGTAAGCTCCATAAACGGCTGTTCCTTTCCTGAAAGATGTCCCTTGCAGCGTTTTCATGATTTGTCCCATTATACCACTTCTGTCAAGTGAATCCGTATGTTCTCGGAAAAAATTTTGCATTTTTCCTATTGCCTTTCCCATTCGTTTATGATATAAATAACATAATTTAACGAAATGCGATGAAAGAGAAAATCCGCGCAAAAACGGCTCCAAGAGAGGGATGGCCATCGGCTGAAAGCCATCCCGGGACGCAGCGCGGTGTTCGCTCCGGAGCTGCCGCGAGGAAATGCGCGGACGGATCATCCTCCGTTAACGGGAAAACGAGTGCGCGGACAGCGTCCGCGAAGCTGGGTGGTACCACGGAAGTTTTGCCTTTCGTCCCTGTATGATGGGGATGAGGGGTGTTTTTTTATGCCCACATTCCCCTAAAAAAATTTGCGATAGAAAATACTTCACCATAGGCTGTTGACAGGCGCTCTGCCTGTCAATGGTCCACACGAAAAGGAGGATCTTGCATGAAAGAGAAACTCACCGCGCTGCTGGCTGAGGGCAAGGCCAAAATCGAGGCGGTCCGCAGCGAGCCGGAGCTGCAGGAGGTCAAGGCGCTTCTGCTTGGAAAACAGGGTTCGCTGACCGGGTTGCTGAAGGAACTGCCCAAGCTGGATGTGTCCCTGCGTCCGGAGATGGGCAAGGCCGTCAACGAGGTCAAGGCCCAGCTGACAGAACTGCTGGATCAGCGCCGCAACGAGCTGAAAATGAAGGCATCCGAGGTGGATCCTGATTTTGACATCTCCGTGCCCGGTATTCTGCCCCCCAACGGCGGACTGCACCCCATCACCCAGATGTGCTATGATCTGAACGATGCCTTCCGCTCCATGGGTTTTGAGATTTTTGAGGAAACGGATCTGACCAGCGAGCTGTACGGCTTTGACAACCTGAACTTCCCGCCCAACCATCCTGCCCGCGAGAGCATGGACACCTATTGGCTGGAAGGTCACGACAAGGGCGAGTGCTGGGATAAGCTGTGCCTGCGTCCCCACCTGACCGGCGGCTCCGTCCGCTATATGCAGACCCACAAGCCCCCCTATCGCTTCGTGTATCCCGGCAAGGTGTACCGCAACGAGACCACCGACGCCCGCCACGAGCGTGCGTTCTTCCAGTATGAGGCGCTGATCGTGGACAAGGATTTCACCTTTGCCTCCGGCAAGGTGATGATCAAGAGCATTCTCAGCAAGGTGTTCGGCCGGGATGTTCCCGTGCGGATGCGGGCCGGCTTCTTCCCCTTTGTGGAGCCGGGCTTTGAGATCGACATGGGCTGTCTGGTGTGCGGCGGCAAGGGATGCAGTGTGTGCAAGCATGTGGGTTGGATCGAGGTTATGCCCGGCGGCACGCCCCACCCCAACGTATTGAAAGCCGCGGGACTGGATCCCGACGAGTACACCGGCTTCTATGTCAATATCGGCCTGGACCGTCTGGTCATGATGCGCTACGGCGTGGACGATGTGCGCCTGTTCCACAGCGCTGACCTGCGGTTCCTGAATCAGTTCCGCTAAGGGAGGGAGAGACACATGAAAGTATCACTGAATTGGATCAAGGATTACGTGGATCTGCCCGCGGATATGGATCTGAAGCGTCTGGCCTATGACCTGACCATGTCCACCGTGGAGGTGGAGGATACCATTGATCTGGGCCGTCAGTTCGACAACATGACGGTGGGGCAGATCATGACCATTGAGCAGCACCCCAATGCCGACAAGCTGAAAATCTGCAAAACCGACATTGGCGGCGAGGTAAAGGATATCGTCTGCGGCGGCACCAACCTGCGCGAGGGGATGAAGGTGGCCGTGGCGCTGCCCGGCGCCATGTGCCGCTGGCACGGCGAGGGTGAACCGGTGGAGATCAAGGTGGGCAAGCTGCGCGGCGTGGAAAGCTACGGCATGATCTGCGGCGCCGTGGAGATCGGCCTTGCCGACCTGTTCCCCACCAGCGAAGAGGCGCACATCCTCGACCTGAGTGACTTTGACGCGCCCGCCGGCACGCCTATTGCCGAGGCGCTGGGGTTGAACGATATCATTCTGGAGATCGACAACAAGTCCATGACCAACCGGCCCGACCTGTGGGGACATTACGGCATTGCCCGTGAGATTGCCGCGCTGTACGGCCTGCCTTTGAAACCCATCAAGCCCTACGCCGGCAGCGTGGGAAAGGGCGAGCTGACTGTTACCGTGGAAGACACGGAGCGCTGCCCCCGCTATATGGCCGCTTCTATCGAGGGACTGCATGTGAAACCCTCTACCTTTGAGATGCAGACCCGCATCTGGAAGGTGGGTATGCGGCCTATCAACGCGCTGGTGGACATCACCAACTATGTGATGCTGGCCACCGGCCAGCCGACCCATGCCTTTGACTCTGACCACATTGCCGGCCACATTATCGTTCGCCGCGCCGGCGAGGGCGAAAAGCTGCTGCTGCTCAACGGCAAAGAGCTGACGCTGACCGCCGACGATCTGGTGATCGCCGATGATGCCGGCGTGGTGGGGCTGGCAGGTGTTATGGGCGGCGCCAAGGATTCCATCCTGCCCGAAACCGACAAGGTGATCCTTGAGGTGGCCAACTTCGATGCGAAGGGTATCCGCCGCACCGCGCTGCGCTATGATAACCGCACCGAGGCCTCCGCCCGTTATGAAAAGGCCATCGATCCCGAGCGCTGCCAGCAGGCGCTGGCCATGTCCATGGAGCTGTTTGCGCAGCTCTATCCCGAGATGAAGGTGACCGCCCTAACCGATCTCTATCCCAAGCATCTGGAGCAGGCGCGCATCGATGTGGCGCTGAGCTGGTTGGAGCGCCGTCTGGGCAAGACCCTGACGCCTGACGATGTGGCGCACAAGCTGGGATTGCTAGGTTATGAAATCTCCTTTGACGGGGATATGATGCATGTGGTGGTGCCCACCTGGCGCTCCACCGGCGACGTTTCCATCAAGGCCGACATCATGGAAGAAGTGGCCCGGATGTACGGCTATGAGAATTTCGAGGCCGCCCCCATTACCACAACCTTTGACGGCGCCATCAACCAGCTGGAGGTGGATATCGAGCGGAAGATCAAGGAGTATCTGTCCTTCCGCTGCGGCATGCAGGAGGTCTTTACCTATCCCTGGATGGATGAGCAGTATGTCAATGCCGTGCTGCAGAGCACCGACGGCATCCTGTCTCTGTCCACACCGCCGTCTCCCGCCGAGCGGTTCATCCGCTCCTCGCTGCTGCCCAATCTGTGCAAGGCTGTGGTGAAGAACGAGCGTTATTATAACGCCTTTGACATTTTTGAAACGGCGCAGGTGTTCCGGGATGAGAACTACACTGCACCCTACGATCCCCGGGAAAAGCTGCCCTCTCAGCGCAAGCATGTGGCCGGCGCTTTTGCTGCCGGCGGCAAGGATGTGACCTCCCTGTTCCGCAAGGCCAAGGGCGTGGTGGAAATGATGCCCCGCTACACCCACATGGAGGGTTTCACTTTCCGTCAGGAGGTCAAGCCGGTATGGGCCGACAATGTGGTATGGCTGAACATCTTCCTTGGCGAGGAGCGCATCGGCGATCTGGCGCTGCTGAGCAAAAAGGTATCCATGGAGTGCGGCATCAAGAACCTGAATGTGATGCTCTTTGAGCTGGATCAGGATTGCCTGAAACCTTTCCGTTCCCGCACCAACAGCTTTACCCATCTGCCGGAGTACCCCATGACCGAGTACGATATCTCCGTGCTGCTGGATAATCCTGTGAAGTGGGCGGATGTGGCGCAGACCATCGGCGGCATCAAGAGCGAGCTGCTGCACGGTGCTCAGTTTGTGGACGAATACCACGGCAAGCAGGTACCCGACGGCAAGAAGTCTCTCACCGTTCGGCTGGCTATCGGCTCCAACGAAAAGACCCTGACCTCCGCCGAGATCGAGGAGGTGGCCAACTCTGTGCTGAAGAAGCTGGCCAAGCGCTTCGGCGCGGAGCTGCGCTCCAAGTAAAGCTGCCTATAAAGCAGGAAGCCATCCGATGGATGGCTTCCTGTTTTTCATATTGCCGCAAAAGGCAATACGTCCCGGCGGCCTTTTGAGCCGCCGGGATTTGATTTATTCTTCCGTTTTCTCCGCCTGCATGGCGGCAAATTCGGCTTTTGCCTCCGCCAGCACCTTTCGGTCATGCTTGGTGGTCAGCTTTTTCTCGTCAAACTGCGCAAACAGATCGGGACGGCGCAGCATGGTGCGCTTATAGCTCTCCTTTTTGCGCCAATCCGCCACGTTGCCGTGGTGGCCGCTGAGCAGCACGGCGGGCACCTTGCGGCCATGCCACTCCTCCGGGCGGGAGTACTGGGGATATTCCAGCAGTCCGTCCCAATGGCTCTCCTCGGTATAGCAGCTCTCTTCCGGCAGGACGCCCGGCACCATGCGGCACAGGCAATCCGCCACCGCCATCGCCGGGATCTCGCCGCCGGTGAGTACAAAATCTCCCAACGACAGCTCCTCGTCCACACACTCCTCCAAAAAGCGCTCGTCCACACCCTCATAATGGCCGCAGACAAGGATCAGGCGGTCATACGCCACTTTCAGTTCGCGGGCCACCTGCTGGTCAAAGGTGCGTCCGCAGGGGGACATGTAGATCGTATGCACCCGCTGCCCGGCCTTGTCGCAGATATGCTGCCAGCAGCGATACAGGGGATCGGCCTGCATCACCGCGCCGCGGCCGCCGCCGTAGGGATAATCGTCCACCTGCATCTGCTTGTTGGTAGTATAATCACGGATCTGATGGGTGGCAATGGTGATGTATCCCCGTTCCTGTGCGCGGCCGATGATGGACTGGTCCATCATGGCGTGGATGGCATCGGGAAACAGCGTCATGATATCAATTCTCATCGCTTGCCAATCCTTTCATCATGTGAACGCGCACCACGCCCGCGTCGATATCCACCGCAGCGATAAAAACCTGAGGCACGGCGGGGATCAGATACTCCCGTTCCCCTTTCACCTCATAGACCTTGTGGGCCGGATAGTGCAGCACACGCCTGAGCGTCCCCAGCGCTTCGCCGGTGGCGTCGTCTACCACGGTGCAGCCCTCCAGCTCGGCGTCGAAATACTCCCCCTCCGGCAGCTCCACATCTTCTGCATAGATGCATACGCTTTTACCTTTCAGCGCCAGCGCCGCGTCCATATCCTCCACCCCCGGCAGTGTCAGCAGCAGCACGGACTTGTGAACGCGGGCGGAGCACACCGCCGTCTCCTTTCCGCCAATATTAAAGCGGTCAAATTCCGCCAGAAAAGCGGGATCGAAACCAACAGGGTTCAGCTTTACCTCGCCCCGGATGCCATGGGCGTTGACAATGGTGCCAACGGGGATCAGTTCTTGTTTCATAGAATAAAACTCCTAAAGCTTCTAAAGCTTCACAGAATTCGCGCCCGCAGGCGCGAAAAAATCAAATCATTTTTCTGACGTCGCACGTTAAGAAAATATGCCAGTGGCATATTTTTAGTGTCGATCCCAGCGGCTATGCCGCTGTAGCATCCACCTGAATTTACACCGCACTAACAATGGACGAGCGCAGTCGGCCGCAAGCCTTTTTGGCAGCAAAATTGTTAGATTTTGCGCCAGTTTATATCGCCGGCTCCAGCCACCCCAACGAGAAATGCATCATCACCCGCAGAATATAGTACAGCGCCAGCGCCGCGATGGAAAAAATCAGCCCCATCAGCGACAGCACATTCTGCCGCCGGTAATAGCGCACGCCGGCCATGACGATAGCCGCCACATCCGACACGATGGGCAGGATCAGCATAATGGTGGAGGGCACCATGGTGGCCCAGCTGTAACCTCCTATAATCAGCGATGCCAGTTCGGCCAGATCGTAGGCAAACACAGGCCAGATCAGGTTGACGACACCGTGGATAAAGGAGAGCAGATCGCCGCGCCGGTTCCTCATGGCCGTGTCTCCTGCCGGCGAAGCTCCTCTACCCGGTCAACGCAGAAGTAATCGCGGCGCTTGGCGCGAATATGACCCGTGACATAGATAAACTCATCCCGCTTCAGTTGGGGCAGCAAACCGTCAGGATCCGCAAAATCCTTCAGGTCGATCTCCAATCCGTAGCCGGTATCCAGAAAACCGTCCTCATTGACGCGCCAATAGGGAAACCACAGCGACACCAGCCGGTCAGCATACTTTCCCTGCTGACCCTTGACATATTCGGCGCGGACATGATCAAAATCCATGGGAAACACCTCGCCGTCCGGCATGTGGAAGTACATGCCGCCATACAGGCGGCGCAGGCGTTTGGTTCGCTGGCCGGTATGGGCCACGGTAAAGGCCAGCATCAGCACAATGAACACCACGCTGTACAACCCCTGTCCCATGACCAGACAGATGACCGCCATCACCACACCGGTGACAAGGATCACCTTATTTGTCAGGTCCTGATTATTCCATGCACGCTTCAATTGCTGCATATGCTCACCTCAGTTCAGACTTGGCCCACTTGATCACATCGGCCTATTTACCATATTGCATTGTAACACAAGGATGAAAAAACGTCAAATTGGCGCTTGCATTTACCTACTGATATAGTATAATTATTTTGGATATTTGCTTTGCGGCATATCATTGCAACTTATGAGAGGATGAGATCTATGGGCGTTAAGCTGGAGCTTTACAAGGTGTTTAAGGAAGTTGCGGAGGCGGGAAATATCACCGCCGCGGCACAGGCGTTATATATCAGCCAATCCGCTGTAAGCCAGTCCATCAAACAGCTGGAGAGCGACCTGCAGACACGGCTTTTCGCCCGCAACAGCCGCGGCGTGACGCTGACCGCGGACGGCAAGCTGCTGTATGAATATGTGCGCAGCGCTATCGGCCTGCTGGAAACCGGCGAGGCCAAGCTGAGCCAGACACGGGAATTGCAGATGGGTCACCTGACCATCGGCGCATCCGATACGGTGACAAGCCAGTTCCTGCTGCCCCATCTGGACAGCTTTCACAAGCAGTATCCGGCCATTCATATTCAGATCGTTTCCGGGCGCAGCCACAAGGTGCTGGGATTGCTGCAGTCCGGCAAGGTGGACATCGCCTTTGCCAGCACCCCCGGCGAGGGCAGCTTTGAAACCATTCCCTGCTTTGCCACTCATTCCATCTTTGTGGCAAGTCCGGAATACCCCTGCGATTTTGACCATGTATACACGCTGTCCGAGATTGCGGATTTCCCGCTGATCCTGCTGGAGCGTAAAGCCAGCTCCCGGCTGTATCTGGAAAAGTACTTCCTGCAGAACGGCCTGCGTCTCAACCCCGAGATCGAGCTGGGCGCCAGAAGCCTGCTGGTGGATCTGGCCGCCATCGGCTTCGGCGTGGCAGGCGTAACGGAGGAGTTCGTGCGCAAGGATCTGGAAAGCGGACGGCTGCGGAAATTGCAGACATCCTTTGACATTCCCCGCCGCAGTGTGGACATGTGCGTCCTGCGGGGCGTACCGCAGACGGCGGCCGCCCAGCGGTTTGCCGGTCACATCCGCGAAAGCGTACAGGGCGGATAACGATTTATCATTCAAGAAGTATGCTATCCCTGCCCCGGCAGATTGAAAAATGCTCCATTCCCAACGGAATGGAGCATTTTCTTATATCACGCTTTCTCAAACACAGCTTTCATGCAGCGGTAGGTCATGTAGCAGTCCAGCTTGGCCACCGTTTCATAAGGGGCGTGCATGCTCAGCACCGGCACGCCGGCATCGATGGTATCGATATTGCGCTGGGCCATAAACTTGGCCACCGTTCCGCCGCCGCCGGCATCGGTCTTGCCCAGTTCGGCCATCTGCCAGAACACGTTTTCCTCATTCAGCAGGCGGCGCAGCTTGCCCACCACCTCGGCGCTGGCATCGGAGGCGCCGGATTTCCCGCCGGCACCTGTATATTTGCACAGGCCCACACCGTAATTGATGAAAGCAGCGTTACGCTTATCGTACACCTCGGCAAAATTGGGGTCATAGGCCGCGGTCACATCGGCGCTGACGCAGAAGGAATTGGCAAAGCAGTCCCGCAGCAGCACGCCCTGCGTATCGCACAGCTCGCCCATAAACTTGTCGAAGGCGGCGGACAGCATACCGGACACACCCTCGCTGCCGATCTCCTCCTTGTCGGCGAAAATGCACACGGCTGTACGCTTCGGCACCTCGGCGTCGAACAGGCCGGCCAGCTCCGCATAGGCGCAGACGCGGTCATCATGGCCATAGCTGGCGATCAGGCTGCGGTCAAACCCGATATCCCGAGCCTGTCCGGCAGGGACAGCCTCCAGCTCGGCGGAGATAAAGTCCTCCTCCACCATGCCGTACCGCTCATGCAGCAGCTGCATGACAGCCAGCTTGAAGCGGTGCTTCTCGTCCTCATCCTCCACCGGCATGGAGCCCACCAGAATATTCAGGCTCTCGCTGGGAATGGCCTCGCCCAAAGGCTTTTTGCTCTGCTCGCGGCCCAGATGGGGCAGCAGGTCGTTGATAATGAACTGGGGATCCTCCGGCTTATCGCCGATATGAACAGGCAGCACCGTACCATCGGCAAGGGTAACCACACCGTGAAGCTCCAGCGGAATGGTGACCCACTGGTATTTACGGATGCCGCCATAGTGATGGGTCTTGAAATATGCCAGCTCCGTATCCTCATACAGGGGTCGGGGTTTCAGATCCAGACGGGGTGCGTCGGTGTGGGCGGCGGCGATATTGGCGCCGCAGGACAGCGGCTCCTGGCCGATCACCGCCAGCATGATGCCCTTTCCGCGGTTGTTGCAATACACCTTATCGCCTGTTTTCAGGGACATACCGGCCTTGAACGGTACAAACCCCCGCTCCTCGGCCAGCTTGATGCAGTACTCCACGCAAAGGCGCTCGGTCTTGCCGTGGTTCAGAAAGTCCTTATAGGCCTCGCAATAATCATGCATGGCGGCCTTTTCCGTCTCATTGAAACGGTCATACCCGTTTTGAGGGGCATACAGCAGGGCCTTGCCCAGCTTGCTTTTTTCACTCATGGAATGGTTCCTCCTTATATCTCATTTGTCATTCAGGAAAGAGCGCGGCTGTCCAGATTGCTCTGCAGACTGGTAACCGCCTGACAGTTATTGATAAACAGTGCATCGGTAACGCTGTATTGGCTGATGAGAGTGGCCACGCTGCCCACATTCTCTCGGATATCCACCACCACGATGCGCTGGTAGTAGTCGATCATATAGGGGATGAACGCATTGCCATAGGACTCCTTGAACACCAGCAGGGTCTTTCCGTTTTGGTTGTCGGTGGTGATCACGGTCAGCGGCTGATCGCCGCACATAAACATGCCGGCGTATTCGGAAGTACCGCCGTTGACCGCCTGACCGTTATACTGCACGCCGTCACGGTAATAGACCATGGAATAACCCGCGTGGGGAAAACGCGCCACAGAGTAGTCAGGATTGGCGGTCAACTCCGCAGGATGTCCGCCATACATGTATAACGATCCGGTAAAGCCTGTGCGGATCACGGTATCATAGCTGTCCAGCTCCCAAGGGGTAATGCCGTTGGCCTGACAATAGGCCGCAGAAGCATAGTAGGCACCCAGGCTGGTCCAGTGATGGTCGGTGCGGTAAAACATATACTCGCCGGCGTGCTGATCCATCAGGCCCATGCAGTCCACGGTGGTAACGGAGCCATCCATTTTGCCATAGGTGGAGCGAATAAATTGGGCAATATCGTCATGGGGATCGGTATAGTCCGCCGGGGCATGATAGGCGCAGCATTTCGGCGTCAGCAGGCAGGTCACATGAATGCCGGGATACTTGGCGGCAAAGCGGTTCACCGTATCGGCATAGGCGCCGGAGCCGGAGGGATCAGGGTCAAAATACTCCACGCCGTAATCTCCGCACACCAGGACGGCGTTGGCATAGTAGGCGGCAATGGTATTATGGTAATGGCCGTCGCCAGCAGTCTCCGCCGCCACAGAGGCGGCATCATCAGAGGATACGGCACTCCCCTTTCCGGGCGCAATGTAGCGCTGACCCGCAGGCACGATCTGTTTGCCGCAGACCGTGCACACGCCATCCTCACCCACCGAGTGGCCCAGCGCGGGCGTAATGACCGTGCCGCACACGGAGCACACCTCCGCCTCGGTACAGGTGGCGGGACCGGCAGAGGTATGGGGCAGCTGGGGCGAGAGCTCAATACCGCAGCGCTGGCAGGTCTGCGGCGCAGTGCAGGTGGCATCCGGGCCGGGATCGTGGCCCAGTGCCTCAGTCATGACCTTGCCGCACTCGGTACACACCTCCGGCTCGGTACAGGTGGCGGGTGCGGCGGAAACATGCTTATGGCAGCCGCTCAGCGCCAACGACAGCAGAAAAAGCAATGCTGTCAGTAAAATGATCTTTTTCATGGAAAAGCTTCCTTTCTTACTTGGGGCTTGTTTCTATTTCTACGCACGATTATAGGCAATAGGACAACTTTTTGCAAGAGGATCAGAAAACTTTACCGTTCTTTTCAGGAACGGGTGCAAAATATATGTGGCTTTATGGAAAAAGATATGGTATACTGATTGGTACTGATAAAAAATGAGGTGAATACCATGAACCGGCAATTTCCCTGTCTGGAAGTACATCTGGACAGGCTGTATGACAACGCCCGGCATGTGATTTCGCGCTGCAGGGCGCAGGGGATCGGCGTATGCGGGGTAATCAAGGGCGTGGGCGGTATGCCGCAGGTGGCCCGCACAATGCTTCAGGCGGGCGCGGCTCAGATCGGCACAAGCCGTCTGGAACAGGTCGCCCGGTGCAGGGCGGCCGGTGTGGACGGACCGTTTCTCCTGATCCGGATTCCCGGGTTGTCGGAATTGCCTGACACGGTGGCGCTGTGCGAAACATCGCTGCAAAGCGAACGGGACACGCTGGACGCACTGGAGCAGGAATGCCGCCGACAGGGCAAGACCCACCGCGTGATCGTGATGGCCGACTTAGGCGATCTGCGCGAGGGTTTTTGGGATGCGGACGAGATGACGGAGGTATGCCTCCATGTGGAGCGGGATCTTCCCCATGTCCATCTGGCGGGCATCGGCGTGAATCTGACCTGCTATGGTTCCATACAGCCTACGCCCGACAAGATGGAGCAGCTGACCGACCGGGCACGGCAGATAGAGCAGGCCATCGGCCGCAGGCTGGAGATCATATCCGGCGGCGCCACCAGCTCTTACACGCTGGTGCACTGGAACACCATGCCATCGGCAATCAACCATCTGCGCATTGGCGAAAACATCCTGCTGGGCTATGACCTGCAAAAGCTGTGGGGTATTCAGGATATGGATTACCTGCGGATGGATACCTTTATCCTGACAGCCGAGGTCATCGAGGTGCGGGACAAGCCCACCTATCCGCAGGGAAAATTCTGCATCGACGCGTTTGGCCACACACAGGTATATGAGGATCGCGGCGTGCGCCGCCGGGCGCTGCTGGCGCTGGGACGGGCCGATGTGGGCGAACTGGAGACGCTGACCCCGCTGGAAAATGGAATCACCGTGGTGGGCGGCAGCTCCGACCACTGCATTCTGGATGTGGCGGACTGCGGAAGGCCCCTGCGTGTGGGGGACACGGTATCCTTCTCCCTGCGATACAGCCATCTGCTGTATCTGACCGAGCGGGAGGATGTGCGCTTCGTCTTCTGCGGCGAATAACATAATGATAACGGAGGAATCGCTATTATGGGAAATATGGAAGGATTTGGAGTTTTTCTCTGGAACGCGGTAATCACGCTGTTCTGCTTTTTCGCGCTGGCGCCCATCGTGCTGTCGGCTATCTCCACCTTTGGCGTGCAGAAGCGGTTTGCCCAGACAATGGTGGATGAGGGGGTGATCAGCGCCGAAGATGTGAAGCTGCTGCTGCCGAAAAAGCAGCTGGCAGGCGTGATCATTTCGGTGGTCGTGGCGGCGGCGGTGGTTTATTCCGCCGTGAAAATGATGCCCTTTGGCCCCATCTGCGCCCTGTTCGGACTGGTGGCAGGCATCATGAAATACCGCAAGGTCCTGCAGTTCAATTCTCTGACGGTGCAGCGCTTCAAAAGCACCTTCAAGGATAGCTATAATGCCAAGAAGCTGAACGCCTATGTGGACAAAATGTTCTGATCCGACGCGCAGGAAAGGAGGATCGGGCAATGACAGAATATCATCAGGAGGCAGAGCACATCTTCAAAAAGGGTGAAATCGTTTACCGGCAGGGCGAGTATGTCCCGGCGATCTTTGATGTGCTGCGGGGACAGGTGGCCTTGTATGTGGATTATCAGCAACCCAGCCAGCGGCTGTTGACAGAGGTGGCGGACGACGGATTTTTCGGACTGGTGGGTTTTCTGGAGACCAGGCCTCAGAATGCCACCGCCGTGGCGCTGGAAAAGACGGCATGCAGCATCATCACCCATGAAAACTTCGGGCGCTATTTTCAGGAGCGGCCCGCCAAGATCATGAGCATCATGCAGTATATGAGCAAGCGGATGCGTATCCTGACAAGAGGCTATCTGGAAACCAGTCAGGCACTGGAGGAATACGCCGATGCCGAGCGGCTGCTGGCGGAACGGAAGGATTGGTATGAAGAGCACAAGGATCTCTATCATCGGATCATGGGCCTGTTTGGATTTGATTAAATGTAAAAAAGTCCCCTGCTATGCAGGGGACTTTTTTACATTTATTTATTTTCGTCCATCGATCCAATGGGCGGAGCCGGATCCTGCATGGACGCCGCGCCGTCCTGCGCGGCCAAATCGCTCAGCGTATCGTTGACCGTTTCGCTGACATGGGCCACGACGGCGGCATTGGCCGCTTTTTCCGCCGCTTCACGCTGCTGCACGGCAGCGCGCTCCTCTTCGGCATGGCGGTGTGCCTCGGCATTGGCGGCGCGGACTGCCGCCTTCTCGGCAGCGCGGCGGCGGTTCGCCGCCAGAAAGGCGCGTATCGCCACCCAAATGGCGGCTGCGGCCACCACGGCCATGCCTACCCAGCCGGGCGTGCGGATCTGATAGAAATCACGGATCGTAAAGTATCCTTTCCCCATCCCCAGAAAGTACAGCACCACAGCGGCAGCGGCACACGCAATGCACAGCACCAGATCCAGTATGCCCCTGGCGCGATGGACACGGCGGCGGGCAAAATAACACAGCAGCAGCACCGCTGCCGCCAGAAACAGCGTGGGAGACTGGCTGCAAAGAATATATCCCAATGTGGCGTCCATCATGAAATAAGGACTCCTTTCTCCTGCTCGGGTGGGTTATTACTTGACCAGCGGCAGCGCGGCCAGCAGCTCCAGCGGCTGGCTGCCGGTATTGCGGATGCCGTGGCTATGCCCCTCGGGACAATAGTGGCACATACCGGCGGTAAGCGGATATTCCGCGCCGTCATCGGTACACAGGCCGCTGCCGGACAGAACATAGATCAGCTCGCAATTGCCGGTGTGGGTATGCAGGCCGATGGAACAGCCTGCAGGCACCGTCAGACGCACAGCGGCACCCATACGGGGATCGTCATACTTACGGATGACGACATGGCCCTCTCCCCCTTTGAAATGAGGGACATCATTGGCGGGCATGGCATTGAAATCAAGGATCATGGGATACCTCCTCAGTTCAGGAAATCTTTCAGCTTCTTGCTGCGGCTGGGATGGCGCAGCTTGCGCAGAGCCTTGGCTTCGATCTGGCGAATGCGCTCGCGGGTCACATTGAACTCCTTGCCCACTTCCTCCAACGTGCGGGTTCGGCCATCCTCGATACCGAAGCGCAGCTTCAGCACCTTCTCCTCGCGGGGCGTCAGGGTACTGAGCACATCCACCAGCTGCTCCTTCAGCAGCGTGAAGCTGGCGGCTTCGCTGGGTTCGGACGCACCCTCGTCGGGAATGAAATCGCCCAGATGACTGTCCTCCTCCTCGCCGATGGGGGTCTCCAGCGACACCGGCTCCTGCGCGATCTTCAGGATCTCGCGCACCTTGTCAACCGGCATGCCCATCTCAGCGGAGATCTCCTCCGGCGTGGGATCGTGGCCCAACTGCTGCAGCAGCTGGCGGCTGACACGAATGACCTTGTTGATGGTCTCCACCATATGTACGGGGATACGGATGGTACGGGCCTGATCGGCAATAGCGCGGGTGATGGCCTGACGGATCCACCATGTGGCGTAGGTGGAGAATTTATAACCCTTTGTATAGTCGAACTTCTCCACCGCCTTGATCAGGCCCAGATTGCCCTCCTGAATCAGATCGAGAAACAGCATGCCGCGGCCCACATACCGCTTGGCAATGGACACCACCAGACGGAGGTTTGCCTCGGCCAGCTTCTGCTTGGCCTTGTTGCCCTCTTTGATGTCCTTTTTCAGCTTGGCCAGCTCTTCCTCGGGAATGGTCTCTTCATTCTCGGCTGCCTCGTCAATGCGCTCCTGCGCAGCACGACCGGCGGACATGGCGGTGGCCAGCACCACCTCTTCATCGGCGCTCAGCAGCGGCACACGGCCGATCTCCTTGAGGTACATACGCACGGGATCATCGATATTGAAGCTGTCCACCAGCGTGTTGGGGTCCACCAGCTCCTCTTCCTCGATCTCGGCGATCTCCTCCATGGGCGGCTCAATATCGTCGTTGATATCGGCCAGAAAATCCTCGGTCCCCACCTCGATACCCAGCGCTTCCAGCGAGTCGTAGATGCGGTCCATCTGTTCGCTTTCCAGATCCATCTCATCCAGTACATCGCTGACCTCATTGGCATCGAGTCGGCCCTTTTTCTTGCCCTTGTTCAGCATGTCGCGCAGCTTTTCGTTGGCCATGATCAAAGACGCGGCAGGCAGCGAGGCAATGGTCTTGTCATCCAGCTTACCCTTTTCCTTTTTTACCTCGCCATCCTTGGGGGCATCCGCCTTCTCGGAGTCCTCTTTCTTTTTTTTGTCATCCTCGGCCAGCAGGGCGTTGGCCATAGCTTCCAGCTCCTGCTTGGTATAGGTCTTATCGGTCATGTACGCTTTCCTCCATATCGTTTCTTGTCTTTGAATGTTTCCTGTGCCAAAAGCAGCGGGTCGACCCCGGAGCTGTCCCGTTTGGCCTGCTCCTCTCGAATCACCCGTATATAATCCGCCAGTGCCTGTGCGGCATTGGCATTGGACTCCGGTTTTTGCAGCAGCGCCGTCAGATGACTCATCTCCTCGCCCGTCAGCTCAGCCGCCAGCGCGGCAAGGCCGCTGCGGTCATGGCGCCGGCGCCACATGACACCATAGATCTTTCCCAGCAGCGGAGAAGAAAACTCCTCCGGCGCCAGAGGCGGCGTATCGCCCAGCAGTGTGGGATCCAGATACAGCAGCCGGATCACGCCCTCCTCCGCCATGGCACTGCGCAGATTGGCATAGCGGCTGCCCCGGGCCGCAGGCTGCATGGTCAGGGCGGGGTTCATCTCCTGCCGCTCCCGCCGCTTACGGTCGCTGTAGCGCCGCTTGCGGGCGGAACGCTCCACCTCCTGCCGCACGGCATCCGGAGAAAGGCCTGCCGCTTCTGCAGCGCGGCCAGCATATACCTCGCGCTCCACGGCGTTATCCAGCTCGGAGAGTACCTGACTGATCTCCGCCGTATAGTCGATGCGACCCTGATCGCTGTGCAGATCATACTTGGCAGCCACCTGCGACATGCGGAACTCCACGCCGTTTTCACTGCCGGAAAGCAGCCGCTCGAAAGCGGGTGCCCCCTGAAACTTAATGAAATCATCCGCATCCTGCTTGACATATTCGCCGTTCACCAGACGCCGCGGCAGCTTCAGTACCCGGACGGTAAACTCCGTATTGTTCAGCATTTCCAATGCCCGCTGCGTGGCCAGCTGCCCGGCGTTATCGTTATCATAGCACAGCACCAGTTCCTTGGTATACCGTCCCAGCAGGCGGATCTGCTCGGCAGTCAGCGCCGTGCCCATAGAGGCCACCGCATTGTCGAAACCCGCCTGATGCAGCGTGACCACATCCAGATTTCCCTCGCACAGGATCATATTGGGACGCTTGGTCTTTTTTGCCAGATTCAGGCCGTACAGTACCCGGCGCTTGCTGTACACGGGGGTCTCGGTGCTGTTCATATACTTGGGTTCCGACTGATCGATCACGCGGCTGCCAAAACCCACCACATCGCCCCGCACATCAATGACCGGCAGCATCAGCCGGTTGCGGAACTTATCGTAGAACCCACCGCTTTTGTTGGCCACGATCAGGCCTGCCGCCAGCAGTTCCTGTTTGGTGTAACCCCGTCCGGTCATGGCGCGCAGCAGTGCGTCCCAGCTGTCGGGCGAGGCGCCCATACCGAAACGCACGGCAATCCTGCGACGAATGGCACGCTTGTCCAGATAGGCCTGTACAGCCGCTCCGTCAGGCCCCTGCAGCACATCGTAGTACCATCGAGCCGCCTCGCGATTCAGTGCCAGCAGCCGCTTACGCAGACGGTCCGCCTCGGCCGATTCACGATCTTCCGGCACCTCCATATTGGCCCGCTTGGCCAGAAAGCGCACCGCGTCCGGATAGGACAGGTTCTCAATATCCATAACGAAATTGATCACACCGCCGCCTTTCTTGCAGCCGAAGCAGTGGTAAAACTGCTTGTCCGGCAACACATGGAACGAAGGCGTTTTTTCATTATGAAAGGGGCAGCAACCCCAATAGCTGCCGCCTTTCGGCGTCAGCGATACATAGGAGCCGACTACATCCACGATATCATTGCGGGCGATCAGCTCGTCAATAAAACTCTGAGAAAACAGGCCGCCTCCCCCCTTTCCGCTACAGGCCGAAATTTTTCCTCATTCTATTATACGGCACCGTTTTCAAATACACTCTTTTTTTATCAGATTTTTTCAAAAAACAAAAATTTTTTGTATTCATGCGGAGTGTAAGGTGCTATAATGAAAAAAATATGTGACACAAGGAGGCTTTTCGATGAAACGACTCTTTACCGGTGGCCGTGTGGTCAGCGGCAGCGGCGTAACCAATGCCGATGTGCTGGTGGACGGTGAAAAAATCGTATCTGTGGCATCTCATATTGACGCGCCCGATGCGCAGGTCATCGATGTGGCCGGCAAGCTGCTGCTGCCGGGATTTATCGATGCCCACACCCATTTCGACCTGGATGTGTGCAACACCACCACCGCCGACGACTTTGAAAGCGGCAGCCGCTCGGCGCTGCGGGGCGGCACCACCACCGTGATTGACTTTGCCTGCCCCAACAAGGGAGAAACGCTGGCCCACGGACTGGAGCTATGGCGAAAGAAGGCGGAGAGCTGCCACTGCGACTACGGCTTTCATATGACCATTGACGACTGGAACGACGGCATCGAGCACGAACTGGACGATATGTTTGCCGCCGGGATCACCTCCTTTAAAATGTACATGACCTATCCCGCCATGATGCTGCCGGACGGCGATCTCTATCGCGCGCTGAAGGCGCTGAAGGCCAGAGGCGGCATCTGCGGCGTGCACTGCGAGAACAGCGGCGTTATCGATGCGCTGGTGGCGGAAAAGAAAGCTGCCGGGGAAAACGCCGTCGCCTGCCATCCCCAGACCCGCCCCGACTATCTGGAGGCCGAGGCTGTGGGCCGCATTCTGCGCATCGCACAGGCGGCCGAGGCTCCCGTAGTAATCGTACATACCACCAATGCCGCGGCGCTTGCGGAGATCGACGGTGCCCGTCAGCGTGGTCAGACCGTCTACTCGGAAACTTGCCCGCAGTACCTTGCACTGGAGGACAGCGTGTACTTTCAAAAGGACTGGCTGGAAGCAGCCAAGTTCGTGTGCTCGCCCCCCATCCGCAAAAAGACGGATCAGGACGCGCTGTGGGCGGGACTGAGGGAGGGGCGGGTCAACACCGTGTCCACCGACCACTGCTCCTTTACCACGCAGCAGAAGCTGGCGGGACAGGGTGATTTTACCGCCATCCCCGGAGGACTTCCCGGTGTGGAGACCCGGGGTGAGGTGGTATATACCGCCGGCGTGGCGGCAAGCCGCATCGATCTGCCCACATTATGCCGCGTTCTCAGTGAAAATCCCGCCAAGCTATATGGTCTTTACCCACGAAAGGGCCGCATTGCTCCCGGCGCGGACGCCGATATCGTGATATACGATCCTGACGCGGATCACACGCTGCGCGCTGCCGACATGGTGTCGCACTGCGACTACACGCCCTTCGAGGGGTTTCGCACCAGCGGCAGCATTACCGCCGTGTATCTGCGGGGCACGCCGGCTGTGGAGCGCGGTACCGTATACGATGTAAAGGGCGAATATCTCAAGCGTGGTAAATGCGCATTATAAGGTAAATTGAAGCGGTGGAAACCGGCTGATAAAGCCGGATTTCCACCGCTCATTTATGCGGCATAGCCGCAGCTGCACTGTTTCTCTTACTTTAAGAACGTTTCTTAATCGGCCATCCCGTTATGGAGCAACCGGTTAAACCAGCAGCAAAGGGCCGCTCAGGCCTTCCACTCGACATAGAGCTGGCGG
>ERZ773235.1679-NODE-1679-length-21477-cov-3.471618_pt1 | contig 21477 bp, 18 predicted proteins | sample MGYA00580522_ERZ773235 | MGnify/ENA primary metagenome ERZ773235 (study PRJEB29015, sample SAMEA2737797) | human gut metagenome | biome: human gut; feature: human-associated habitat; material: faeces | place: China | collected 2012 ...
CGCATTAGGTGATATTGAAATAACAGATGTGACCTGCGATTCCAGAAAAGTAAAGCCGGGAAGTTTGTTTGTCTGTATTGCGGGTGAAAATTTTGATGGTCATGACCTTGCCGGAGATAGCCTGGAAAAAGGGGCGGTAGCGGTTGTTTGCGAGCGGAATTTGGGATTGAAAGAACAGATTTTGACCGATAATACGAGAAAGGCATACGGCACGATTTGCTGTAACTATTTCGGAAATCCTGCCGGTAGATTAAAGCTGATCGGCGTAACCGGAACAAACGGTAAAACTACGGTAACCACTTTAATTAAAAACATTTTATCTTCTTGCGGTATTAAGACAGGTTTGATTGGTACGATACAGAATGAGATAGGGGATATGGTGCTGCCAACCGATAAAACCACACCGGATGCGTATGATTTGCAAAAGCTGTTTTTGCGGATGGCGGACGAGGGTTGTGAGTATGTGGTGATGGAAGTTTCTTCGCATGCGCTGGATCAGTATCGTATCGGAAACATTCATTATGATGTTGCGGTTTTCACTAACCTGACCCAAGATCATTTGGATTATCATAAGACAATGGAAAATTATTTTAACGCCAAGAAAAGATTATTTGATATTGCGGATGTCGGCGTGATCAATGTGGACGACATCTATGGCAGACAGCTGTCGCTGATTGCAAAGTGCCACGTTGTTACCTGTTCTTTAATGAATGACAAGGCGGATTTTTTCGCTACCGATATTGAATGCAGTTCTTCCGGTGTCAGTTTCCATTTTGAATGCAACAATATTTTCAGCAAGATCAATTTTGCTATGCCGGGCATGTATTCGGTACAAAATGCGCTTGCGGCGGCAGCAGTATGCCGTGAAGTCGGCATTTCTTTAGAGCGGATAGCGCAGACGCTAAATCACACAAAAGGTGTGAAGGGGCGCAGTGAAATTATTGATACCGGCAGAGATTTTTCGGTGATTTGCGATTATGCACATACGCCGGACGGGCTTAAAAACATTTTGCCGAGCATAAAAAAGTTTACCAAAGGCAGATTGATTACCCTGTTTGGCTGCGGAGGTAATCGGGATGCAGGCAAACGTCCCATCATGGGAGATGTTGCGGCGGAGTATTCCGATTTTCTAATTGTGACTTCAGATAATCCTCGATTGGAGGATCCGAATGCCATTATTAATGACATATTGCCGGGTGTGAAAAAGCATCAGACAGAATATGTTGTTGTGCCCAACCGAAAAGAAGCAATTTTTTATGCGGTTCAGCATGCGTTGCCGGGTGATGTGGTGGTGCTGGCAGGTAAGGGACATGAAAACTATCAGGTTCTCGGAAGTGAGAAAATTCATTTTGATGAACGTGAAATCGTTCAGGAAGCTCTGGATGCTTTAGCATAGATGTAAAATTTTTTGATTTGACAGACATGAGCAATATGAAATGGCGGAGGCAAGTCTTTTGGAAAAACTATCATTACAGGAAATTGTGAAAGCAGTTGACGGAAAAATGGAAGGAGCAGAATCGGCTGATCCGGATATTTTGTCTGTATCGACTGATACCAGGAAGATATCGCCGGGCAGTTTGTTTATCCCTATTAAGGGAGAACGGTTTGACGGACATGATTTTATTGAAGCGGCTTACGCCGCAGGAGCGGCGGCAGTGTTGTCTGAAATCCCCGTATCCGGGCATGAATGCGTTGTGACCGTGTCTGATACCCGAAAAGCTTATCTCGATTTGGCAAGCTATTATCGCCGCAGATTTCCGGTTACGGTGGTCGGCGTTACCGGCAGTGTAGGAAAAACAACTACGAAAGAGATGATTGCCGATGTCTTGGAAAGTCAATATCATACGCTGAAAACAGAAGGTAATTTGAATAATGAAATCGGATTGCCGGCAACCTTGCTGCAGCTTGACAGCTCTTATCGGGCAGCGGTAATTGAGATGGGAATGTCGGCATTCGGGGAAATCAGTCGTTTGTCTAGGTGCGCGGCTCCGAATATCAGTGTGATTACCAATATCGGAGAATCCCATATAGAATATCTGGGCAGCCGGGAAGGGATTCTAAAAGCCAAGCTTGAAATTCTGGACGGTATGGACTCTCATGCGCCGCTGATTTTAAATGCAGACAATGACCTGCTGGCAGGCGTTATTAACGATTTGGCGCGGGAAATGATTTATTACGGAATCGACAATCCAAATGCAGAAATCAGGGCAATCGACATTGTTGAGCAGAATATGACAACAAAATTTGATATATTATATTATGGCAAAACGATTCATGCTGTCATCCCAACAGTCGGAAAACATAATGTGCTGAATGCGTTGGCGGCGTTCACGGTTGGATTTGTGCTGGATATTGCGCCGGAGCAGATTGTAGAAGCCTTATCCCGGTATGTCCCGTCGGGTATGCGGCAAAAAATTGTAAACAGCCATGGAATTATATTTATTGAAGACTGCTATAATGCTAGCCCGGATTCTATGAAAGCGTCGATTGGAGTGCTGTCTTCTGTTTCCTGTACCGGAAAGAGAATTGCGGTTTTGGCGGATATGTTGGAATTGGGAGAGCATTCTGCGGAGGCGCATGAAAGAGTAGGCAGGATGGTTGCCCAAAGCAATGCGGATATGCTGTATTGCTTTGGCAAGCAATCTAAAAATATGCTGTATGCCGCGCAGCAGTGCGGCATGAAGGATGCTTATTGGTTTGATGACAAAAACCGAATGGCGCGTGAAATCAGGAAAAACATTGCGACCGGTGACTGCATATTATTTAAAGGGAGCCGCGGTATGCGGTTAGAGGAAGTTATCTATCAAATTTACAGGGAGAGTTGACAACATATGTCAGGATATGCAAATATTATTGCAGCAATTATCGGATTTGGCTTGACAGCATTGCTGGGAATTGTGTTGATCCCGATGTTGAGAAAATTAAAATTCGGACAGACTATTCGCGAGGACGGACCGACATGGCATAAAGGAAAGCAGGGAACGCCGACCATGGGCGGACTAATGTTTATCATCGGTGTGATTGCGGCGGTTGTAACGGGCTATATTATCCTGCGAATCAACACCGGCACCGGATTGGTCGGAGATACACTGGCATCTGATATGCGGCTTTGGGCCGGACTTTTTATGGCGGTTGCGTTCGGTTTTGTCGGATTTGTAGATGACTACATCAAGGTGGCAAAAAAGCGAAACCTCGGATTAACTGCGAAACAAAAACTGGTGATGCAGTTTTTGATAGCGGCGGCATATCTTGCGTGTCTGTATCTGTCGGGGGATACCTCAACCATGGTTATTATTCCGTTTATCGGACAGATCAATTTGGGACTGTTCTATTATCCGCTGGCAGTGTTGTTTATTGTGTTTGCTGTGAATGCGGTCAATTTAACCGATGGAATAGACGGGTTGGCAAGCTCTGTTACTTTTGTTGCATCCATTGTTTTTTTGATTATATGCAGTATTCTCAGTTTAACAAAAATGAGTTTGCTGGCAGTATCACTGGCAGCCGGCTGTTTGGGATTTTTGGTATGGAATTTTCATCCTGCTAAAGTGTTTATGGGAGATACCGGCTCCATGTTTTTGGGCGGAGCGGTAACCGCTTTGGCATTTGGAATCGGCAATCCGGTTATATTGGTACTGGTCGGGATAATATATATGGTAGAGGCGTTGTCGGTGGTTTTACAGGTTATCAGTTTTAAGACAACCGGAAAACGTATTTTCAAAATGAGCCCGATTCATCATCATTTTGAGCTGTCGGGGTGGAGCGAAGTGAAAATCGTATTGGTGTTTTCGGGAGTTACTTTGCTTTTTGGTGCAATTGCCGTTTGGTCTGTTTTTCAGTTGTAAGAATGATAGTGGTTTTGAGATGTTAAGATAAATTGAGTAAGTAAAGTTTGGGGTGGGTAATCAGTGCAAAAAGTGAAAGACAGAGTGAAAAAAGTGGGCAGCATGGATATCACCTTTTTTGTTCTTGTCATGGTGCTGCTCACCTTTGGCTTGATCATGCTGTTTTCGGCAAGTTATGCGTATGCGTATTATCGGTATAAGGGCGATTCTTTCCATTTTATTAAAAGACAGGCGCTGTTTGCAATTGTTGGTGTAATCGGGATGCTGATTATTTCAAAAATAGATTATCATATATTGAGAAAATTCGTTTTTTGGGTATTCGGCGGCGCATATGCTCTGTTGATTGTGGTGCTTTTTATGCCCCCTATCAATAATGCCCATCGTTGGATTTCTCTCAAAGTTGTTACTTTTCAACCGTCCGAAATTATGAAATTCGCCATTATTCTGTTGTTTGCACATTTAATATCGATCAATTATAAGCGAATGGGAACCTTTGCATACGGCGTTTTACCTTTTCTCTTTTTCTTGGGAATTGTTGCGGTAGTCATGCTGTTGGAACCGCATTTGTCGGGAACGGTACTGATTATGTCAATCGGGTTAATTATGATGTTTGTGGGCGGTACAAAATATCGTTATTTTGCATTGGCTTTGGCAATGGTAGTGCTTGGTATTATTGCCATCGTGATGGTAAAGGGAATCGATTATGTGCAGGTGCGGTTGGCAGGATGGCTCGATCCGTTTCATGACACACAGGACGATACCTACCAGACGGTACAGTCTTTGTTGGCGATCGGTTCCGGCGGGTTGTGGGGATTAGGCTTGGGACAATCACGGCAAAAGTTTTTGTATCTTCCTGAGCCGGCAAATGATTTTATTTTCTCAGTTGTTTGCGAGGAACTGGGATTTATCGGAGCTACCATTATTATTTTGTTGTTTGTTATGTTTGTATACAGAGGATTTGTGATTGCATCAAAAGCGCCGGATAAATTCGGAACGATGCTGGTAGTGGGGCTGACCGTTCAGATCGGAATACAGGCGATGTTAAATATCGCAGTTGTATCTAACACAATACCGAATACCGGTATCAGCCTGCCGTTTTTCAGCTATGGAGGTACAGCACTGCTGTTTCAGTTGTTTCAAATGGGCATTGTGCTGAATGTATCCAGGCAATGCGCGATGGAAACACAATAAGCAAGATTAACTTTAAAAGGAATGAAGAGCGAAATGCGGGTACTATTGACAGGCGGCGGTACCGCCGGGCATATTAATCCGGCTATTGCAATTGCACAGGAGATAAAAAAGCAGGAGCCGTCATCAGAAATTTTGTTTGTCGGAACACCGGGCGGTATGGAAGCAACGCTTGTTAAAAAAGCGGGATTTGCGTTTTCGTCGGTGGAGGTGCAGGGGATTCACCGCAAACTGACCGCACAAAATATTGTGAGAAACATGAAAGCATTAAAATGCGCAGTGACGGCAGGACCGCGGGCAAAACAGATTATCCGGGAATTTAATCCGGATTTTGTAATAGGAACCGGCGGATATGTCAGCGGACCGGTTGTACGAAAAGCGTCTCAGATGGGAATACTCACTGCTGTTCATGAGCAAAATGCGTTTCCGGGCGTAACGAATAAACTGCTTGCCAAACATGCGGATATTGTTTTTTTGGCAGTAGAAAAGGCAAAAGAATACCTGCCGAAGAATAAAAAGTATGTTGTAGTGGGGAATCCGGTACGGGAAAGCGTTATTTTCAAGAAGAAAGCAGAAGCCCGGCAAGAGCTCGGAATGGATGACAAAATGTGCATCGTATCCTTTGGAGGCAGTCTCGGAGCGGTCAAGCTGAATCAAATTGTAGCGGATATTATGCAGTGGCATTGTGCAAGAGGAGATGTTAACCATATTCACGCCATGGGAAAGCTGGGAAAAAAAGTCTTTCCGGAAATGCTGAAGGAGCGTGGGGTGGATGTTACAAAGAATCACAGAATCGACATCCGTGACTACATTGATAATATGGATACCTGCCTTGCGGCGGCGGATTTAGTGGTATGCCGTGCCGGGGCGATTACCTTGAGCGAATTACAGGCGACCGGAAAAGCTTCTATTTTAATTCCGTCACCGAATGTCACAGAGAACCACCAATATCATAATGCCATGGTACTTGCCAATCAGCATGCGGCAATTGTCATAGAAGAAAAAAATTATCAGAAGGAGCAATTGATTGGGATTCTGGATGATTTTTATGAGCATCCGGAGCATTTAAAGGAGTATTCCAAAAATGCTTCCAAAATGGCGATTCTAGACACATCCGAGCGAATTTATAAAGCAATTCACACCATTTTAGTTGAGAAAAAGAAATAATCACACTATTCCTCCCAAAAGCATAGTATGGTTTGCGTAGGTGCTGAGCAGTGCGCGGCTGGCAATCCGGCTGCGACTGTTTTGTTTGGTTTATCGGCATCTGCAATCGACAATGCTTTTCGGAAGGGTGTTGGATAGTGTGAACAAGCTGAAAATAAGCGGCGGTATGCCGATTCACGGAGAACTTGCGGTCAGCGGCGCAAAGAACAGTTCATTGCCTTTATTGGCTGCTACTATTTTAGGTGCAGGAGAAAGCGTTTTACATAATTGCCCGGCTTTGTCTGATGTAGACGCTGCTTGTAAGATTTTATCCTATCTTGGTTGTGATGTTCGGCGGGAAAAAAGTACGGTTATAGTGAATACCCAAAATTTAACGCATTTTGATGTACCGGATGAATTGATGCGGGAAATGCGTTCCTCGGTTGTTTTTTTAGGGGCGATAGCCGCACGCCTGGGGAAAACCAAAATCAGTTTTCCCGGGGGATGTGATTTAGGCGCACGGCCCATTGATTTGCATCTATCCGCGCTTCGTCAACTGGGACTTAAAATTCGGGAAGAACATGGCTATCTGAACTGCTCTGCGGAGAGCAGGCTAAAAGGCTGTGATATTTCTTTGTCATTTCCCAGTGTGGGTGCTACCGAAAACATTATGTTGGCGGCGGCAACGGCACAGGGAACTACTGTGATATCTAATGCGGCACAAGAACCTGAAATTATAGACTTGGCTGATTTTTTAAATAAATGCGGCGCTAAAATACAGGATGCCGGAAAAAGCACCATTATTATTGAAGGGGTAGAACAGCTATCCGGAGCAGAGCATACCGTTATTCCGGACAGAATTGTAGCAACAACTTATTTGTGCTGTGCAGCTGCTACCGGAGGAGAGATTATTCTGACGCAGGCAGATCCGGAAGCGGTTAGCAGTGTACTTCCGGTTATGCGGGAGATGGGATGTAAAATTCTAACTTCAGACCATAGCATTTATTTAAAAGGTAAACCAAGATTAAAAGGAGCAAAAACGATCCGTACATTGCCGTATCCGGGCTTTCCGACCGATGCACAGGCGTTGCTGATGGCGCTGGCGGCACGGGCTGACGGAACAACGGTGTTTGTGGAAAATATATTCGAAAATCGTTTTAAACATGCCGGGGAATTATGCCGAATGGGCGCTGACATTAAAATTGAGGGTAAGGTGGCAGTGGTGCAGGGCGTAAAACAGCTCTACGGAGCTTCGGTACGCGCTACCGATTTACGCGGCGGAGCAGCTATGATTATCGCGGGTTTAGCCGCACAGGGAGATACAACTATCGAAGATGTTTATCACATTGAACGCGGGTATGAGAACATCTGCGAAAATTTAGGAAAACTTGGGGCAAATATAGAGGGTCTTTATTGATCTTCTGAGTAGCACAAATTAATGAATATATCTAAAAGCGAGAAGCTCCGCCTCTATAAGCGGAGGGTTCTACTCACTTTTTCCGGTAGTGGTACAATCCATCACCGGAACGTTGAATGACGGGGCTTTGTCCCTTGTTAAAAAAAGTTTCCGGTGGGAAACAGGGAAAGGGCATTTCAAAGTTATGAAGGAAGTTAAAAAAACCAGAAATACGCCTTCCAGAGAGGCGGCGCGCGCGGCGAACGGAGTGCGGCACAGAAAGCGCAGAAAGCGGAGTTATACTTTATATTACCTGCTTTTGTTGTTTTTTGTGCTGATTTCCGGTATCACATTATCTTTGACGGTTTTTTTTAACATAGAAACAATAAAGGTTAACGGCAGCAGTTTAAACTCAGCGGAGCAAATTATTAATCAGAGCGGTATTAAAAAAGGGAATAACCTATTTCGAATTAATCCGGAAAAAGCAGCAAAATTACTGAAAGATAATATGCAAAATATTGATTCGGTCCGGATAGAACGTAAATTTCCGAGTTCATTAATCATAAATGTAACCGATGCGGTTCCTACCTATTATGTAACGGATGGTAACAGCTATACAGTTATCAGTGAGGGAAACAGGATTTTGGATACGGGGATTGCCAAAGAACAGGTAACCGCTCCGATTCGATTGGAGGGCTTAGAAGTTTCAAAATTTCAGAAAGGAGATTTTATTGACGGTAAAGCAAACGCCAAGCTGGAACTTCTGCAAAAGATAAAACAGGCGGCAGCTAAAAATGAATTGACTAACATCACTGCGATTAACTTGATAAGCGATGTGGATTTGTCAGTTGAAATAGAAGGCAGGATTACGGTTCGGCTGGGAAATTCCACCGAATTATCCTATAAAATAAATTTTGCCCAAAATATCATTGATACTAAATTGGATAAAGATGAAGTCGGCGTGATAGATGCTTCCAAAGCGGGAAAAATCTATTTCAGCCCCGGTTCAGTCGCTTCATCTGCCGCAAGTATGATAACAAGCAGTGGACAAGCAACAAGCAATGTGCAAAGCGGCAGCTCTGCCGGAAAAACCTCATCAGGGGTAAACACTTCTTCCAAGATGACAGCCTCTGTCGGTACCGGCTCTGAGTAAGCCTAAAACAGGGGAGAAAGAATGAATGGAAAAATTGATAGGTCAGGTAGGCATTAAATTATTAAATTATTAATAAAAATATAGTTTAGCTATTGAAATTCGGTTGAAAATCTGGTAAATTAATAATATGAGTATATTGAACTTGTAAATGGTACGTGTAAAGGGAAGATCAAAATTATTGATTTTTTGATTGATTCAAATTTATCGAAATGAACCAATTTGTTAAGATATAAACAGTAGGAGGACAAGCTTGTGGATATCATGTTGGATCAAGATAACAGCAATGTTATTGATATTAAGGTCATCGGAGTAGGTGGCGGCGGCGGTAATGCGGTAAACAGAATGGTGGAGTCCGGCATGAAAGGTGTGGAGTTCATCGCTGTTAATACAGATAAACAGGTTTTGATGCGTTCAAAGGCAACACAGAGAATACAAATCGGTGAAAAATTAACAAAAGGCGGTGGAGCAGGAGGCGCACCGGAAGTTGGACTCAAAGCGGCTGAAGAAAGCAGAGAAGAAATCCAAGCAACTTTAAGAGGAACGCAGATGATATTCATTACTGCGGGTATGGGCGGCGGAACCGGAACCGGAGCGGCACCGGTGATTGCTCAAATCGCCAGGGAAATGGATATTTTGACAGTTGGTATTGTGACAAAGCCATTTGCTTTTGAAGGGAAAAGCAGAATGACTCAGGCGGAAAACGGTATTGCTTCTTTAAAAGAAGAAGTGGATTGTTTGGTTGTTATTCCGAACGAACGTTTGAAACAGTTGCCGGAGCAAAAAATAACTTTAAAAAATGCGTTTGCCGCTGCAGATGATGTTTTGCGTCAGGGCGTTCAGAGTATTTCTGATTTGATAAATGAAGTAGGATTTATTAACTTGGACTTTGCTGATGTTATGAGCGTGATGAAACGCGCAGGCTTTGCACACATGGGCGTCGGTCACGGTCAGGGCAAGGATAAGGCAGAGAACGCGGCTACTATGGCAATCTCCAGTCCGTTGTTGGAAACTTCCATTAACGGCGCGCGTGGTATTATTATTAACATTACCGCATCTCCCGATATTGATTTGGATGAGGCAGAACTGGCGGCAAGTATGATTACGAAATCAGCACATCCGGATGCTAAGATTTTCTGGGGTGTTGCATTGGATGAATCTTATGATGATGAAATGAAAGTAACCGTTGTAGCTACCGGCTTTGACGGAGATAAAGACACGCTTCCCGCGTCCAGATCGGAAGCCGGAACGGAAAATAACGGCAAACGGTGGGATTTCGATACGGAATTTGACGATATCTTTAAAATCTTTAACAAGTAACATGAAATACAATTCGTGAAATTTACTGCGCTTATTACCGATAAACAAGGTATAGTAATACCTTGTTTATCGGTAATTTTTTTGTTTTGTATATAATGAACACAGAGAGCATGTATTTTTTTACATTTATATCTTGTGTTTTTCATATTTAATATTGATATCAGTGGTTATATATGATATAATATTTTTATTGTAATTTATTATTTTATTTACTTTTTACAAACAATTAATAAGATATCCATAATGAAGATTTATATTTTTGATATATTAAAGGATATTAATAAATCAACCGGATTGTATCATCATAAAAGCCTATAAGATTTTCATATTTATGATCATTTCTTTATACTAATATATCAGTTTGTTGTTTTCCTGAAAAGTTTTTGCGGATGATTCGAAGCAACGATGTGGTTCGTAAAAAAGAATAATTTTCAGGTTAATATATTATTTAGCAGGCAGACTGCAAAGGAGAGGATTTTTATGAAACAGCATACCCCCGACACGATTAAAAATATTGCTTTGGTCGGACATGGCGGATCGGGAAAGACTTCATTGGCAGAGGCAATGTTATTCTTCTCAAAAGCGACGGATAGGTTGGGGAAGATTGCTGACGGAAATACTATTTGTGATTATGATGCAGAGGAAATGAAAAGAAAAATCAGTTTAAATATTGCATTAGCGCCCCTTGAGTATGAAGATGTCAAGATTAATTTAATTGATACTCCCGGTCTTTTTGACTTTGCAGGAGGAATGGCAGAGGGTATCAGAGCGGCTGAAAATGTGCTAATCACAGTATCTGGAAAATCGGGTGTTACGGTAGGTGTAAAAAAAGCATATGAACAAGCGATTGCCGCCAACAAGTCAAGAATGTTCTTTGTTTCTAAAATGGATAATGAAAATGCAGATTTCTATAAGGTTTTGGAACAATTAAAAACATCTTTCGGACCATCGGTGTGTCCGCTGGTAGTGCCTTATGTTGAGGATAGAAAGGTTCAATGTTATATTGATCTTTTGAAGAGTAAAGCATATCGATATGAAAACGGCAAAGCAATTGAAGTGGATATGCCGGATATTAAACATCGTTATGAAGGCTTGATTGCCGCAATCAGTGAAGCGGTAGCAGAAACAGATGAAAATTTGTTTGAAAAGTATTTTTCCGGTGAGGAATTTACTCATGAGGAATTACTTCTCGGCGTCAAAAAAGGAATTAAGGACGGCACCATCGCTCCGGTGTTCTGCGGCTCTGCCGTTACTTTGGACGGAATTGAAATGTTGCTGCACAAAATTGTGAAATTGTTTTCATCAGCTGAAGACAGCGGAACAGAAACAGCAATCAAAAACGATGGTACCGAGGTTACCGTTCCCTGTACGCAGAATGGACCTGCTGCCGCTTTCGTATTCAAGACAGTTGCTGATCCCTTTGTGGGAAAGATGTCTTATGTGAAAGTGGTTTCCGGTGTAATTAAAAATGATCAAACGCTTTTGAACATGACAACCGACAGCCCGGAGAAGATAGGGAAAATATTGATTGTTAAAGGGAAAAAACAGGAAGAAGTTTCGACATTGTCAGCAGGTGATATCGGAGTGCTGACCAAGCTTGGAGTTAAAACAGGAGACACTTTGTGTGAAGAAAAATTATCCTGTAAGTTTTCCGGATATGACGTTCCTGCTCCGTGTTATACCATGGCGATTATAACCCAGAAGGGTGACGAAAGCAAAGTTGCAAACGGATTACATCGTTTGCTGGAAGAAGATCTTACCCTCGGCTTCGAGGTGAATAATGAAACGCATCAGCAACTGCTCAGCGGTCTGGGGGAACAGCACTTAGACATTACTGTGGCTAAGTTGAAATCTAAATTTGGTGTAAATGTGACGTTGGAAGCGCCAATTGTCGCCTATCGGGAAACGATCAGAAAAAAGGTGAAAGTGGAGGGCAAGCATAAGAAACAAACCGGTGGTCACGGTCAATATGGTCATGTGTGGATCGAGTTTGAGCCATATGACGGAGAAGACCTTTTGTTTGAAGAAAAAGTATTCGGCGGCGCGGTTCCGAAAGGATTCTTTCCTGCTGTGGAAAAGGGTTTGCGAGAGTGCATTCAAAAGGGTGTATTAGCCGGATATCCGGTGGTAGGATTAAAAGCAACATTGCTTGACGGTTCTTATCACCCGGTGGATTCTTCGGAAATGTCTTTTAAAATGGCAGCTACACTGGCTTATAAAGCAGGTTTACCCCAAGCATCTCCGGTTCTGCTGGAGCCGATAGGATCTTTGAAGGTTTATGTACCGGATGCCAATACCGGAGATATGATGGGAGAATTGAACAAACGGCGCGGCAGAGTGTTGGGAATGACGCCACAGGGGAACGATATGACTTTGATTGAAGCAGAAGCGCCCATTAGTGAAATGCATGACTTTACCACGTTGGTACGGCAAATGACGCAGGGAAGCGGTTGGTTTACCTTTGTGTTTGAACGCTATGAACAGCTGCCGTCCAATTTAGAAGCTTCTGTTATTGAAAATGCAAAAAAATTATTCGGAAACGCGTAAACAGAAAATTTGAGTTTGAATGATAAAAGGGACAGTCTCACATTTGCCGGTGAGACTGTCCCTTTTTATACTTATTTCAGATTATTCAAGCCGTTTTTCTGAATATAATCCGGGTAATCAAATAATCCGACATTGCGGTCTACATCTCCGTAAATGCCGGAGACGGTGCCTTTTGAAGTGTATTGCCACATACGGTAATCGCCTTTATAAGTAGGACCACCGGTTATATAATGTGCAACCCAGACATCAAAAGCAGAAAGCGTTGACATATTCAATTGGTTGTTCAGCCAACTGGTGCTGGCATATATACCGGGATGATATCCGAGCGATTTGATTTTATTGCAAAAAGCAAGAGCTGTTTCGGTTCGCTGCGCTTTGGTTAATTTATCGGCGCGGCCGGTACCGCTTGGGGAGCTGGTAGACATCTCCGTATCGAAATAAATCGGATAGGTCAACTTTTTCTTTCCTGCTGCGGTCCAGGCAGTGTTCCGTTTCGCCTCATTAATCCACTCCACTACTTTGGCGGCTTCTTCCTCTGCTTCTGCTTTGGTTGTTGCCTGAGTGAAGAAATAGAGTCCGCAGTCAATACCGACATTAGTTGCATTGATAATATTCTGTAAAAATTTAGGGTCTTTTGCGATCGTTCCCGCAGAACCATAGCCGCGGTATCCGATACGGATGATGGCAAATTCCACACCGTCGTTTTTAACTTTGTTCCAGTCGATATCTCCCTGAAACTTTGAAACATCAATGCCCGCTTTGGAAGAAAGCACACCGCTGCTGTTAAAATAATAGGTTACACCATTGGCTGTTTGGTAACCGGTAACCGGCTTGCTGTTTTGATACAAATAGGTCTTCCCTTCATAGGTATACCATCCGTTTTCGGGAGGGTTAAACGGCGGTGCAGAGGAGGTGGTATTGGAACTGCTTAAAACGCTACTTGTATGTACGCTTGAACTGCTGTTTGTACCGGCTGAAGAAATCACAGAAGACAAATCAGCCCCCGAAGACGGCAGCAAGGAGCCTGAGGAGGTCGCAGGAGGAACGGAAGCTGTTGTGGATGAATTCGGCAGGGAAGAAGGTACTGAAGTAGTCACCGCTGAACTCGATGTGGCAGAAGAAACCGGAGTGGAAGAAACGGGAGGAATGATTACGGTGTCTTCCGGAGCTTTGTCACTACCGACATCATCTGAATGAGAAGGTGCCATCGGGTCTTCCGGATCATCCAGTGTTCCGACGTCCTGATCTTTGTCTACGATAATGAGATTTCCTTTTCCTCCCGAAATACTGCCGGAGGAAATGCTGTTTTTCGATTCACTGCTTGATATCACGGAACTGTTATTTTCAGAATTGTCGTCAGAAGAAATGGTCGTACCTGTAACAGAAGACATATTCAGTCCGGCAGGAGTGCTGTCAACGATTGGGCTGCAGCCGATTAAAGTGATAATTGTGCCTGAAATGAACAAAGATGTCAGGGTTTTGGTTACCCCGATGCGCATAGTAATTCTCCTTAAATAAAATGATTTACAAGGTAAAAGCGGCGGCTACCCAGCCTCTTTCCCGCAATGTAGTGACATGCTTTAAACCGCATTCCGACATCGCGTTCATGACTTCCGGCTCTCTTGGCTCAATGATACCGGAACAAAGCAATATCGATCCGCTTTTCATAAACGAGCAAATATCATGTGACATTCGGATAATAACATCGGCGACGATATTAGCGCAAATCACATCATATTTTCCTTCTACCTTTTCAGTAAGATCACCGCAGATTAGATCAAGCTTGTCCGAGACTCGATTTCGCTCGGCATTTTCTTGCGCAACCTTAACGGCAAGTTCATCAATATCCACACCGACTGCGGATTTTGCTCCGAGCAGCAAGGCAGTGATTGCCAGAATACCGCTGCCGCACCCGACGTCCAACATACGGGTTTCGGAGGTGATGTAATTTTCCAGTAACTGCATGCACAGGCGGGTGGTTTCGTGTGTGCCGGTTCCGAATGCCATGCCGGGATCCAATGTGATTTTTACATCTTCCTCGTTTTGCTCACAGCTTTCCCAAGAGGGACAGATAATAATTTTTTTTCCGACTCGAATCGGATGGTAATATTTTTTCCATTCGTTTGACCAGTCTTCTTCTTGTATCGAATCCGTGTCTAAGTCAAATAGAATATCCGAAAGCGCAAGCTGTTCCTTCAAGTAGGAAACGGCTTCTGCCGGATTTTCTTCCGGGCTGATGTAAATGTGGATGACGGCGTGGTTGCGATCACTTTTAAGGAGGTCTTCATCTATTAAATCGATGTGAGCGATTTCTTCTACTTCTGATTCCAGATTAGAATAATCTTCAATATAAATCCCGTAAGGAACGGTCATTTGAGCAATAGCAGCAGCCGTTTCAATATCTTTTACCGGAATTTTAATTTTAATTTCAGTCCAGTTCATTGGATAATCATTTCTTTCATACTAAATTTTCTCTTAGCTTTTCTGTTTATGAATATTGACATCATTTATTATACAAAAAATTGTTGATAATTGCAAATATTTCTTTTTCAAAATGAAAAGAAAAATGCTTGACAAACCATATTATGTTCGTTATAATAATACAGGTGTAAAGAAAAAAGATTTACAGGCATTCTGATTTTCCGACAGGAAGGAAATTACAATGAGTAAAAATCTTGAGATTTCCGTTTTGCTTGACTATTATGGCGGTATGCTGACGGATAAGCAGCGGGATGTTATTGATTTATATTATAACCAGGATTTGTCTTTGGCAGAAATTGCCGAGCATGAAAAAATTTCCAGGCAGGGTGTGCGTGATAACATCAAGCGCGGCGAGGCGTATTTGACCGAACTGGAAGAAAACTTGCACTTGGCGAAGCAAACGGTCTCTCTGTTGGCTTTATTAGAGGATATACAACGCAGAAACCGAGAAATTTACCGCATCAACGAGGAAAGCAAATATTCTTCCGAAATCAAAGAACATGCAGTTGCCATAGAAGATATGCTGAAAACTTTTTTAAAGGAATATGAGTAATTTACAGGAAAGGCGGAGATGCTGATGGCGTTTGAGGGATTGTCAGATAAGCTGGCAGCTGTTTTTAAACGGCTGAAATCCAAAGGAAAACTATCGGAAAGCGATGTAAAGCTGGCAATGCGGGAAGTCCGCCTTGCTTTGCTGGAAGCGGACGTTAACTATAAAGTAGTAAAAGATTTTGTTTCAAAAGTAAGTGAGCGCTGTGTAGGAGCAGAGGTTTTGGAAAGTCTGACTCCGGCACAGCAGGTAATAAAAATTGTAAACGAAGAACTGTGCGGTTTGATGGGCAACGGCAATGCACGGATTCATTTTCCGTCTAAGCCCCCTTGTATTGTGATGATGTGCGGTCTTCAGGGAAGCGGTAAAACCACCCATTCCGCCAAATTGGCGAAATATTATAAAAAAGAGGGATATCGTCCGTTGCTTGTTGCCTGCGACGTTTACCGCCCTGCAGCAATCCAACAGCTGAAAGTGGTTGGGGAACAAGCAGGAGTCAGTGTTTTTGAGCAAGGACAGATTGATCCTGTCAAAATTGCAGAAAACGCCATTAAGCATGCGAAGGACCACGGCAATGACCTTGTCATTCTGGATACTGCCGGTCGTCTGCATATTGATGAAGAATTGATGAATGAGCTTAAGCGGGTGAAAGCATCGGTGGATCCAACTGAAATTTTGTTGGTAGTCGATGCAATGACAGGTCAGGATGCAGTCAATGTAGCTTCTTCCTTTGATGAGGCGCTTGGCATTGACGGCGTTATCTTGACCAAACTGGATGGTGATACTCGTGGCGGTGCGGCACTTTCGGTGCTTGCGGTTACGGGAAAACCGGTGAAATTCGCCGGTATGGGTGAGAAATTGGATGATATTGAACCATTTCACCCGGATCGGATGGCGTCCCGTATTTTGGGCATGGGCGACGTGCTGACTTTGATTGAAAAGGCGCAGACTCAGGTTGATGAAAAAGAAGCCATGAAAATGGCGCAGAAAATAAAGGATAACAGCTTCGATATGAACGACCTGCTGGAACAAATGCGGCAGATCAAAAAAATGGGACCGCTGAAGCAGATTATGTCGATGCTTCCCGGTGTCGGCAATCAGCTGAAGGATGTTGACGTTGACGATAAGCAGCTATACCGAATTGAAGCAATTATTACTTCAATGACAGTAAAAGAGCGGGAAAAGCCGGCTATTATTAATCCGAGTCGGAAACGTCGGATTGCGGCAGGTAGCGGCACTAAGGTAGAGGATGTTAACCGGCTGCTGAAGCAGTTTGAACAGATGCAAAAAATGATGAAGATGATGGGCGGCAAAAACGGCAAAGGAAAGCGCAGAATGATGATGCCCCCGAATATGTCGGGTATGCCGGGCATGCCCAGATAGAAAACGGTATTTTCCAAGCTTTTGTTTGGTGAGATATAATTTTTTTACAGGAGGTGACAGTAAGATGGCTGTTAAAATTAGATTACGCCGTATGGGTGCTAAAAAAGCTCCTTTTTACCGTATTGTTGTTGCAGATTCCAGATATCCGAGAGATGGTCGGTTTATTGAAGAGTTAGGATATTATGATCCGACGAAAGAGCCTTCCGTTGTGAAAATCGATATGGAAAAAGCACAAAAATGGATTGCAAATGGTGCACAACCGACCGATACCGTTAAGAAATTGTTGAAAAACAATGACTAAGACGTTCGGATTTGTCCGCAAACTTTAGAATGATGGAGATTTCGTCATGAAAGATTTGTTAGTTACCATAGCCAGAGGCCTGGTTGACGATAAGGACGCTGTTACCGTGGCCGTAGACGAGCCAAATGCAGAAGGGGTTATTGTATACCATCTGCATGTTGCGCCGGACGATATGGGCAGAGTCATCGGCAAACAGGGCAGAATTGCGAAGGCAATTCGTGTTGTGATGCGTGCCGGTGCAAACCGCACGAATGAGAAAATTGCGGTTGAAATCGACTGATTTACACAATGTCAGGTAAATGCCTTTCGGCTTGCGCCGAAGGGCATTGCTGTTATTGCGTCATTTCTATTGCGGGGCTTTGCAAAAAATCAATCCGGATCGGGAAAGGAATGGACAGTCAGGTGAAGAAACAATTTTTGGAAATCGGAAAAATCGTTGCCACTCATGGAATCCATGGAGAAGTACGCTGTCAGGCATGGTGCGATGACGCTGAAATACTGGCGGGCGCGGATATTCTTTACTATGACAGTAAGGGGAAAAATCCACTCACTGTTTTAGGTGGCAGGGTACACAAAAATGTGGTGATTTTGCAGATAGATGGAGTTACGACCGTAGAAGCAGCGCAGCAACTGCGGAATAAGATTTTGTTTATTAATCGTAATGATTTGGAATTAGGCGAGCATGATTATTTTATACAGGATTTAATCGGATTGACGGTAATGGATGCGGATTGTGCGGAAAAAGTTTACGGAAAACTGACCGATGTCATGCAGACCGGAGCAAATGATGTATACGAAATCACCGGAGCGGACGGAACAAAAAAACTGATACCCGCCATCAGTGAGGTTGTTCTCCAAACCGATGTGGATCATGAGATAATGATGATTCGCCCGCTGAAAGGATTATTTGATGATGAGGATTGATATTGCCACTTTGTTTCCGGATATGTGCGAAACGGTGCTTAACGAGAGCATTATCGGGCGTGCCCGTAAAAATGAATTGGTAACACTTTACTGTCATAATATTCGGGATTATACGCAAGATAAACATAACCGGGTAGATGATACGCCGTATGGCGGCGGAATGGGAATGGTCATGCAGGCGGATCCGATTTTTCGCTGCTACGAGGCGGTTAAGGAACGGTCAAATTCTAAGCCGTATGTTATTTACCTTTCTCCGCAGGGTACGCCGCTCAAACAGAAAAAATGCCTTTCATTAGCGCAGCATCAACATCTGCTTTTGCTTTGCGGACACTATGAGGGGGTTGACGAGCGGGTTTTGGAAGAAATTGTGGATGAGGAAATTTCGATTGGCGATTATGTCCTGACCGGCGGTGAGCTTGCGGCGTTAGTGTTGGTGGACAGTGTGGTGCGGCTCTGTGAAGGAGTGCTTGCTTCGTCGGAATGTTTTGAAGAAGAAAGCCATTATAACGGTTTGCTGGAATATCCGCAATATACCCGTCCTGAGGTTTGGCATGAAAAACGGGTGCCGGAAATATTATTGTCCGGACATCATGCTAATATTAACCGTTGGCGGAGAGAAAAAGAACTGGAGCGAACATTGTGCAAGCGTCCGGATATGCTTGCTCAGTGTGAATTATCTGAAGCGGATAGAAAATACTTGGATACTTTTCAAAAGCAAATTCCGTCGGATGATCAGACAGAAGAGTAGAACGACTGCTTATTCCGTGTAGTATTACAACAATGTTGAAAACTTTTTATATAACATGTACAACTTGAGGCTTTCTTTTTCATCTTGAATTGGAATAACTAAGAAAAATCCTAATTTGTTTAAATTTATATACAATATGTCATTGACGAAGTTTTTTTCTATGATATAATATTAATAGTATCATTGTTTGGGAAAGATCCTTGGGGTATTATGAAAGGTATAGGAGAGTAGATTATGTACGTGAATGAAGTGACTGTTCAGAATCAAGTTGGTTTACACGCGCGTCCGGCTACGTTTTTTATTCAAAAGGCAAATGAATTCAAATCATCCATTTGGGTTGAAAAGGAAGAACGTCGGGTAAATGCGAAAAGTTTGCTGGGTGTATTATCACTGGGTATTGTCGGCGGTACGACGATTCGGATTATTGCAGACGGTACGGATGAGCAGGAAGCTGTTGCGGGATTGGTGAAATTGGTGGAATCCGGTTTCGCCGAATAATACATATTTTCGAATATGTGATACCCCTGTCTAAAACGGACGGGGGTAATTTTATGCCGCGGATGCGGGAAGGAGGCGCTTATGAACCATCGTATTGATTATTTAAAAGAAAAGGTCAGCACTTTGACGATGATGCCGGGAGTTTATCTGATGAAAGACAATACCGGTAAGATTATTTATGTAGGAAAGGCAAAAGCGCTGAAGAACCGCGTATCCAGCTATTTTCGGGAGAATGCAGGGCATAACGAAAAAGTGCGGCAGATGGTGTTGCATGTTCATGATTTTGATTATATCGTTACTGACAGTGAGTTTGAAGCGCTGGTGTTGGAATGCAGTCTGATTAAGCAATACAATCCAAAGTATAATATTTTGTTAAAAGACGGAAAAGGTTATCATTATATTAAAGTGTCCGAAGAACCGTTTCCCCGTATCACTGCAGAAAAGATGAAGTCGGAGGACGGACATTTGCTCGGACCGTATACCAGCTCTTTTGTAGTGCGGCAGGCAGTGGATGAGGCAAACAAGATTTTTCAGTTGCCAACTTGCCATCGGAAATTTCCGCAGGAATTTAAAAAAGCTCGTCCCTGCCTGAACTATCATATTAAACAGTGTATGGGCGTTTGCCGGGGACGGATTACACAAGACGAGTATCATCGTATCATAGAGCAGGCGCTGGACTTCATTAAAAAAGGAAATCAAGATACCATCTCTGCTTTGAAGCTGCAAATGGAGACGGCGGCAGAAGATTTGAATTTTGAATTAGCCGCACAGCTGCGAGATCGGATTACGGCGATTGAGCGGATATCTGCGACGCAAAAAGTGATTTTATCAGAAGAAAAGGAACAGGATGTTATCGCTTTTACTCAGAATTATCATGTGGGATGTGTATCTGTTTTGAAGTTTCGCGGCGGCAGATTGGTGGACAAGGATGACATCATGTTGGGGGATATTTTACAGCTTGATGAAACCAAACGCGAGTTTTTAACACAGTATTATTCTGCCGGGGATCCTCCGCCGAAACTGATTGTGATAGATGAACCGTTTGAGGATATGGAGCTGGTAGAACAGTACTTCACCGGGCTTGCCGGCAAAAAGGTGCGGCTTTTTGCTCCTCAAAAAGGAGAACAGCGAAAGCTGGTTTTAATGGCACTGTCCAACGCCAACGAAAAGCTGCTGCAGCGGACTTCAAGAACCGGAAAAGAAGTGGTTGCTTTGGATGAGCTTGGCAATATGCTGGGGATGGTTTCTCCCCCGGATTATATTGAAGCATATGATATCTCCAATCTTGGGGATTCTGCCAGAGTGGCAGGAATGGTTACTTTTGTCAAAGGCAAACCATATAAGGCAGGGTATAAACGATTTTCTATTAAGGGATTTGAAGGACAGGATGATTATGCTTCCATGCAGGAGGTAATCCGCCGCCGCTTGAATCGCTATTTCGAGGAAAAAGACCAGGGGGATGGGTTCGGCAGATTGCCGGATCTGATTTTGCTGGACGGAGGAAAAGGCCATGTCGCCGCTGTTTTACCGGTTATTGCGGAGTTTGGACTTTCGATTCCGGTGTTCGGAATGGTGAAAGACTCCAGACATCGGACACGCGCTATTGCCAAGGATGGCGGAGAAATTTCTTTTTCGTCAAAGCAAGCTGCTTTTCATTTTGTTACGAATATACAGGATGAAGTGCATCGCTTTGCAATCAGTTATCAGCAAAAAGTGCACAGCAAAGAGAGTTTTGCATTAAAGCTGAGAGAATGCGAAGGGATCGGAGAGAAAAAAGCGGCGGATTTGTTGAAGAAATTTCGCTCTAAATCAGAGTTAAAGTCGGCGTCATTGGAGCAATTGCAGGCAACGGCAAAATTGTCGCCTGACAAGGCAGCAGTATTGAAAAAGTTTATTGAGGAGAAAATATAAAAGGGAGTGTTCTTTCGTTTCGAAAGAACACTCTCCCTTGAGCGTGTCGATAAAGTCGACAACGCTCTCGAAGGACAAACGCAATCGCTGCG
>ERZ773235.1680-NODE-1680-length-21473-cov-28.693529_pt1 | contig 21473 bp, 20 predicted proteins | sample MGYA00580522_ERZ773235 | MGnify/ENA primary metagenome ERZ773235 (study PRJEB29015, sample SAMEA2737797) | human gut metagenome | biome: human gut; feature: human-associated habitat; material: faeces | place: China | collected 2012 ...
TCGTTAAAAAGGCACCGGATGAACTGTGGATAGCGGAGAAATTCCAATCGAACTCAGAGATAGCTGGTTCTCCTCGAAATAGCTTTAGGGCTAGCCTTGAGGTTAAAGCATATGGGGGTAGAGCACTGAATGAGGTAGGGGCCTAACCAGGTTACCAAACTCTATCAAACTCCGAATACCATATGTAAATACTCAGGAGTCAGACTGCGGGAGCTAAGTTCCGTGGTCAAAAGGAAAACAGTCCAGACCGTCAATTAAGGTCCCAAAGATATAGCTAAGTGGAAAACGATGTGATTTTGCGTAAACAACCAGGATGTTGGCTCAGAAGCAGCCATTCATTTAAAGAGTGCGTAATAGCTCACTGGTCGAGTGAAGTTGCGCGGAAAATTACCGGGGCTAAGCTATACACCGAAATTGCGGATTTGCAGTTGAAAGACACTGTAAGTGGTAGAGGAGCATTCTGTAGTAGGACGAAGCAGTACCGAAAGGAGCTGTGGACGAGGCAGAAGAGAGAATGCTGGAATAAGTAGCGAGAGGATGGTGAGAATCCATCCCGTCGAAAATCTAAGGTTTCCTAGGGAAGGTTCGTCCGCCTAGGGTAAGTCGGGACCTAAGGAGAGGCCAAAAGGCGTATCTGATGGACAGCAGGTTGAAATTCCTGCACTATAGCTATACTTAAAAGATGCAAGGGACGCAGAAGTGGAAGATAACCATGGAAGAGGAAAGACATGGCCCGCAAGGGGGAGTGAAACAATAAGTAACGAAGTATCAAGAAGCACGCTGACGAGAAAAGCTTGTAGATATTGTATAGAAATACCCGTACCGCAAACCGACACAGGTAGATGAGGAGAGGATCCTAAGACGAGCGGGAGAAGCATTGTTAAGGAACTCGGCAAATTAACCCCGTAACTTCGGAATAAGGGGTACTGATGTAACAGTCAGTCGCAGAGAAAAGGCCCAAGCAACTGTTTAACAAAAACATAGGTTTCTGCTAAATCGAAAGATGAAGTATAGGAGCTGACGCCTGCCCAGTGCTGGAAGGTTAAGGGAAGAGGTTAGATTATATCAAAGCTTCGAACTGAAGCCCCAGTGAACGGCGGCCGTAACTATAACGGTCCTAAGGTAGCGAAATTCCTTGTCAGGTAAGTTCTGACCCGCACGAAAGGCGTAATGATTTGGGCACTGTCTCGACAATGTCCCCGGCGAAATTGTAGTACTAGTGAAGATGCTAGTTACCTGCGATAAGACAGAAAGACCCCATGGAGCTTTACTGCAGTTTGATACTGGGTTTCGATGATTTATGTACAGGATAGTTGGGAGGCTATGAGTAAGAGGCGTCAGCTTCTTAGGAGCCAACGTTGGGATACCAACCTTAAGTTATTGAAATTCTAACCTTTGATCATGAACTGGTCAGGGGACAATGTCAGACGGGCAGTTTGACTGGGGCGGTCGCCTCCTAAAGAGTAACGGAGGCGTCCAAAGGTTCCCTCAGCGCGGACAGAAATCGCGCGAAAGAGTGCAAAGGCAGAAGGGAGCTTAACTGAGAGACAGACATGTCGACCAGATACGAAAGTAGGGCTTAGTGATCCGGTGGTTGTAAATGGAAATGCCATCGCTCAACGGACAAAAGTTACCCTGGGGATAACAGGCTTATCTCCCCCAAGAGTTCACATCGACGGGGAGGTTTGGCACCTCGATGTCGGCTCATCGCATCCTGGAGCGGAAGTACGTTCCAAGGGTTGGGCTGTTCGCCCATTAAAGCGGTACGCGAGCTGGGTTCAGAACGTCGTGAGACAGTTCGGTCCTTATCTATCGCAGGCGTAAGATATTTGAAGAGTGCTGTCCTTAGTACGAGAGGACCAGGATGGACATACCAATGGTGTATCAGTTGTCTCACCAGAGGCACGGCTGAGTAGCTAAGTATGGATTGGATAAACGCTGAAAGCATCTAAGTGTGAAGCCAACTCTAAGATAAGATATCTCATATCGTAAGGTAGTAAGATTCCATAAAGACTATGTGGTTGATAGGTTGGAGGTGTAAGTGTAGCGATACATTGAGCTGACCAATACTAATAAATCGAGGGCTTAACCACTAATATAAAAAAGATATGGTTTACAATAAATTTTCTTCTATGTATTTTTGAGTGTGCTTAAAACTTTAAAAAATATATAGAAAAGTATTTACAAAAGTGCGAATAAATGATATATTAATTAAAGTAAAGAAAGTATACAAAACTTTTCTGGTGATTATAACCTAAAGGGAAATACCTGTACCCATTCCGAACACAGAAGTCAAGCCTTTAAGTGCCGACAATACTCGCGAGTTACCTTGCCTGGAAGATAGGTTGTTGCCAGATTTTATATATTCCTCGTTAGCTCAGTCGGTAGAGCGCTCGGCTGTCAAGCAGATTGCAAAATCGAGAAGTTAGCAGCTCTATAGGGAAACTTATAGATGATAAAGGTGGCTAAGTCGGTGAAACTCTTAACAGGTAATGCTGAAGACAATACCGAGCAAGGCGTAAGCTATGTGTAGAGACTTTACACCACCTACCTAAATCGAAAGACATGGTAAAGAGAAAGTCCAGACTACAAATTATAAAATATTATAATGTTAATGAAAATTAATGTAGTGCAGTAACCGATAGGTCGTCCGTTCAAGTCGGACACGAGGAGCCATAAATATAGAGTTTGAGTAATTTTGCTCAAACTCTTATTTGTTTTAAAAACCAGTAATCTCAAGGCTTTACGGTTTTTGGAAAAATTTAAATATTATAAAATATTAAGCGAATACTCTGTCACAACTGTACTTATTACTGTACATTTAAATTATATAATAGACAAAATTAGACACAAAAAAGTTTGAAGATGTTATATAATATTAAATGGTGATAGGTATGATAAGAAAATGTAAAATTTGTGACAAAACGTTTGAAACTAAAAGTTCAACAAGAATATATTGCTAGTGGTAATTCTACTAGGAATGATAATGAAACCAGAAAACATCAAAAAACAATATTAAGAAGAAATATGAAGCTACAAGAAATAAAGATGTTGGGAGGAAAATGCTCTATTTGTGGTTATAATAAATGTGTTGATGCATTAGAATTTCATCATAGAAATCCTAAAGAAAAAGAATTTAAATTAGGATCAGGAAACACAATGTCATGGGAAGAATATAAAAATGAATTAAAAAAATGTATTTTAGTTTGTTCAAACTGTCATAAAGAAATACATAGCAGATTAGGATATATTTATAATAGTTAAATTGAAATAATAAGAAATTAAATCTAGAAAAGAAGTTAAATTATATTATATTGTTTTTATAGAAAATTTATGATATATATTAAAAAGTATAAAATATATAGTAATATTTAAATGGAGGAACGAAAATGGTAGATATGCATATGCATACATTATATTCTGATGGAGATAAAACAGTAGAAGAAGTATTAAGAATGTGTGAAGAAAAGAAATTAGAATATATTTCAATAACGGATCATAACACAACTAAACAATATGGAGATGAAGCATTAGAAAAAAATATTTTTACTGGAAAAATAATAAAAGGTGCGGAGATGAATGCAACTTTTAACAATAAAAAAATTGAATTTCTTGCTTATAATATCAAAAATCTTGAACTTATAAATGAATGGTCTAATAAATTTTTTTCATATGATATATTAAAAGAAAAATTTGAAAGTGCTAAAAATAAGATAATTGATATATGCAATAAAAATAAACTTACATATGACTTAAATGCGATTAGAAAAGATATTCCTGTTACTGATTTTTTTGTAGTATATATGTATTATGAACTAATAAAACATGAAGAAAATCTTGAAAAAATGGGAAAATGTGCAAGTACATTCAATGATTTTAGAAGAGATGGATTAGATAATCCTAATAGCATATTTTACATGGGAGCTGATAATTCGCCAAAGCCTATGTATAAAGATGTTGCTGATATAATTCATAAAGCAGGTGGCCTTGTATTTTTAGCCCATCCCTTTGAATATAAGTTCAATGATACAATAGATTTTATTAATGAATTAAGTAAAAATATTAAATTAGATGGAATTGAATGTTTTCATCCATCAGCTGAAATAGATAATAGAATAGAGATTCTTATTGAGTATGCAAGAAAGAACAATTTATTTATAAGTGGTGGAAGTGATTTTCATGGAGATAAGAAGCCTAATAATGAAATTGGAAGAGGTTCTGGAAGCTTAAGAATCTCAAAAGAATATATTGAAGAATGGGTAAATTTATAGAAATAGAGATAAATGAATATTGATTATAAATTTATTGTGTAATTAAAATACAAAAAGTAAGGAGAATATATAATGAATAAATATAATGTAATAACTTTGTGTGGTTCAATTAAATTCAAAGAAGAGTTTGAAAAAATCCAAGAAGAGCTTACTTTAGCTGGAAATATAGTGTTGACACCAAATTTTTTTCATTCTGTAAAAAAAGAAGAAATAAATAATGAAATCAAGAATATGTTAGACGAAATGCATAAACAAAAAATTGATATGTCAGATGAAATTTATGTAATTAATGTTGGTGAATATATTGGAGAAAGCACAAAATCAGAGATTGAATATGCCAAGACAAAAAATAAAAAAATTTCTTACTTAGAAAACAATTAAATAAAAGTATTGATAAATAGGATTTAGGGTAAAATAAACACTGAGGTGATAAAATGTTTTATCCTAAAATTATTTATTATGAAAAAGGAATTGAAAACTACGAATTAGGAAGAAAATTATTAGATCAGTATAAAGATGTGCCAAAAATAGAAATAGAAAATCATAATAATATAGAAGAACTTAGAAAGAAACAGAATTCAGAATTTACAAAATTAAAGCAATATCTAATAATAGGAACAAGAAAAACGCATAAATATGTAGAAAATCATAAAGTATCCGATTATTTAGTTCCATACACATCATCTGGATGCACAGCCATGTGTATGTATTGTTATCTGGTATGCAATTATAACAAGTGTGCGTATTTAAGGTTGTTTGTAAATAGAGAAGAAATGCTAGACAAGCTAATAAAAACAGCCAATAAATCAGAACAAGAATTAACTTTTGAAATTGGTAGTAATAGTGATTTAGTATTAGAAAACACCATTACACATAATTTAGAATGGACAATAGAAAAGTTTGGACAAAACAATAGAGGTTATATAACCTTTCCAACGAAATTTGCTTATGTAGATCCACTGCTAAAATTAAAACATAATGAAAGAACTATAATTAGAATGAGTGTTAATCCAGAAGAAATAATACAAAAAGTCGAATTTGGAACATCAAGGCTAAAAGATAGAATGGAAGCAATAAATAAATTGAAAGGCGCAGGATATAAAATAGGAATATTAATAGCACCAGTAATTATTGTGGAAAACTGGAAAAAATTATATAAAGAACTTATAGAAAAGTTGAAAAGAGAATTAAATGAAGAAGTAAAGAAAGATGTATTTTTTGAAGTAATATTTATGACATACAGTTATGTTCATACAAGAATAAACGAAGAAGCATTTCCAAATGCTGTAAATTTATATAATAAAGAACAAATGACAGGAAGAGGTAAAGGAAAATATATGTATAAACAAGAACTTAGAAAAGAAGGAGAACAATATATTAGAAAATTATTAGAAGAAAAATTCCCAAATAACCAAATAATTTATATTGTATAGTATAAAAAAAGATTAATTAATCAAATTTTATTTTTACAAAGCTATTGTGCAATTTATATAACTATGATAATATAAAGAAAAAAGGAGTTATTATATGAGTAAAAAAGTAATAAAGATAGTATTAATTATTCTATTAATAGCAATAGCACTTGAGGTGGTATTTGTATTAGTAGATAAGGAAAAAGTAAAACAAAATCAAGAACCAGTATTTACTAGAGTTACAAATGTGTATATATCAGACTCTCCAATATCTGGTTATGAAGAATATTTAGGTTTAGGATATAAAATACTAAAAGTAAAGATTACAGAGAATGAATACTATACAAAAATGATGCCGATTTGGGAGGAATCGGATTTGTCAGAAGCATTGAAAATGATAGAAGAGAATAACTCAAAAAATAAAGACAATTATGGATATACTAAATTGGAAAAACTCCCAGAGGAATATTCGGTACATCAGGCTAAAGAAGATGGCTGCGTAATAATAGTATATAATGAGATTAAAAACAAAGAAAAATTAGATAACTTTATAGTAAATACTGAAATAAACGCAAAAGAAAGAAAATCAGATAAAATAAGAATCATACAATTTACAGCTGAAGGAGATATGATAATAGAGGATTTAGAATATAATGCGAAAAATGAAGAATATATTTTAACAACAGATAATACTCGAGATAAGTTTTCAGCTGAGGAAGATCGAAAAATTACTGTAAATGAAGATATCCCAGGAAATTTTTATGGAATAACAAAAACAGAAGAAAATGGGATAATAACAATAAAACTTAACTTATATGCAGAAATATTATATCAAAACGAAAACTCAAAAGTATATAATAATATAAATATTTGTTCATATAAGAAAGATATATAGTAATAATGAATAATATTTGGCTAGCATTATATGGATAGTTGAAAAAATGTTGAATAAAAAATAATTAGCATATAGTTGTGCTAATTATTTTTATTATTTGAAATTAAAAATAAAACAATTGTAAAAATTAGCAAATTTTGTTATAATTACTAAAAATAATTATGAAAAGAGGAACAAAATGGATACAACAGTATATTTTATTAGACATTCAGTAAGATTTAAAAATACAGAACTTATTGAAAGTTACAGAACAGATCAAAGCGAGTTATTAAAAAACGAAAAAATAATATTAAGTGTAATAGGAGAAAGAAGATCAGAGATATTAAGCAATGAAGAGGAACTTCAAAATATGGATGTCGTTTATACAAGCAACTGTGTAAGAACATTGCAGACTGCTAAATACTTATTAGACAAGCAAAAACTAAAAGTAAATATAGATGACAGATTTGACGAGAGAAGAGTAGGAGTACCAAATGAAGATAAAGTAAGTGATTGGTATACTCAGCAATATTTAGATGAAAACTATAAAACTGTAGGAGGAGAAAGTCAACTAGAAGTAAGAAATAGAATGTATGAAGCTCTTATGGAAGTAGTAAATGCAAATAAAGGAAAAAGAATTGCAATATTTTCGCATGGGTATGCAATAACATTTTTACTATTAAAATGGTGTGAACTTGAAAATATTGGTAGCAATCGTATTTTAAAAATAAATTTTAAAGGAGAACCTATATTTAACAAAAGGCTAAACTCACCGGAAGTATTTAAATTAGTTTTAGACAGTAATAATGAAGTGAAGAGTATTGAAAATATACAATTTGATGATTTGGAGTATGATGATTTTAATAAATAATTACAAAAAATACCATTTTTGTAACAAAGTAACAAAGATGTAATAAAATTCAACAGCATTTTCAAGAAAATATATTGAAAAAAATTTTTAGTGTGATATAGTTATAGTATAAAATAAAATTTTTAGGAGGAAAAATCAAATGAAGAAAAAAATTATTTTAGCTGCACTAGTATTATTCATTGTAATAGCGCTAGCAACAACAGTAAAAGCAGCTACAGAGGTAACTACCATTGAGGAGTTAAAAGATGCATTAGTAGGAACAGAAGAGATAATACAAGTAAAGAATGACATTACAGACTCAACTTCTAAATTAAAATTAGAAGTAACTGGAACAAAAGTATTAGATTTAGATGGAAATACAATAAAATTGGATAAATCTTATTTTGTTGTTACAGGTGATGCTGCATTAACAGTAAATGGTAACGGAAAAGTTGAAACAACTGGAAGTTCTAATATGTTTCAATGCTATGCTGAAAATGGCAAAGGAGGAAAGCTTGACATACAAAATGGAACATTTATCAATTCATATCAAGCAGCAAAACTTGGCGAATGTGGACGTATAGTAGCGACATGGGGAACAGAAAATGATGGATCAGTAAATACAATAGTAAATATCGGAAGAGATGCAACATTAGTAGCTGATTATGGATATGGAGTTATTGTTTTTCAAGATGTAAAAAACGGTTCATTCAATGTGACAGTAAATGTTGCAGGAAAGATAAAAGCTGGACAAATGGGTATGACTATTCAAGGCTTTGTTAAAGCAACAACAGGAAATGTTCCAGTAATTAATATTGAACCAACAGCTAATATAGAAGGAACACAAGGACCAGCTATATATGGTGCAGGATATGGTATATGGAATATTACGGGTGGAAAATTTGTAGGAGAAGAAGCTCTATCAATTAAATCAGGTAAATTTAACATAACAGGTGGAGAATTCATAGCAAATGGAGAATTCAAAGCAACACCAGTTGCATATAGTAATGGTGTAGAGAGCACAGGAAGTGCAATCAGCATAACATCAAACTCTGACTATGCAGGAAAAATAGAAGTATCTTTCAATGGAGATGCTACTGTAAAAAGTGAAAACGGATATGCAGTATTTGAAGCAACAACAAAAGGAACTAGCACAAAAGTAGATACATTAAAAATAGCACAAGGCTCATTTACAGGTAAAGAAGGCGATGTAAAGAGCGATAATGTAGAGAAATTCGTAGAAGGTGGAAGCTTTAGCAAAGGTGTAGACGCTAAATATGTAAGTGATGATGTTAAATCAGTAGAAATAAATGGCAAAACAGTATATGGAGAAGCTTATGCATTAACAATAGATGAAGATAGCAAGAAATATCTTTCTCTAGATCTAACAGAAGCTATTGAAGGACAATTAGTTGAAGTAAAAATCAACGAAGAAGCATTAGAAGGAAAATACAAAGTAAAAGATATAATAGTAACATATGGAAGAGGTTCAGAAGTTGAAAAATTAACAACAACAACATTCAATATGCCTAACGGAGATGTTACAATAAAAGCTGTTCTTGAAGAAGTAAAAGAAGATGTAAAAGAAGAAGTAAAAGAAGAAGTAAAAAATCCACAAACTGGAGATAATATAGTTGCATATACAGCATTACTTGCAATAGCAGTAGTTGGTATAGTAGCAACAGTTATAGTAAAGAAAAAATAATAAATGGTATATAAAAAAATATGTCAATTGGTAAAACAATTGGCGTATTTTTTTGCAAATTTTTCAATATGTCATTTAGTAGTCACTTAGGATTAGTATAATAATAAATACAAAGAACTAAGGGAGAATAGAAATGAAGAATATTAAGAACATAATAATTGTAGTAATAATTGTACTAACAAGCATTTGTCTACTATTTATAAATAGTGGCTACCAAATGTATAGAAAAGCAATAAAAGAGGTAGGCCTTACAGAAAAAGTATCGCAAATAACAGAGAAAGAAAATTATACAAAACTATCAGAAATGCCTAAAATTTATTTAGATGCTGTTATTGCTGTAGAGGATCATAGATTTTATAACCATAATGGAATAGATGTAATTTCAATAGGAAGAGCAGCATTTAATGATATAAGAACATTGAGCTTTATTGAAGGTGGGAGCACGATAACTCAACAGCTATCGAAAAATGTATATTTCACACAGGAAAAGAAAATTGAGAGAAAAATTGCAGAAGTTTTTATGGCTTTTACATTTGAAAAACACTATACAAAAAACGAAATACTTGAATTGTATTTAAATACAGCATATTTTGGAAATGGATATTATACTGTGAAGGAAGCAAGCCAAGGTTATTTTGATAAAGAACCTAAAGAAATGACTGACGGAGAAGCAATTATGCTTGCTGGCATACCAAATGCCCCATCTGTATATAATCCAAAAGTGAATTTAAAATTAGCAAAACAGAGACGAAATCAAGTTATAAAGAAAATGATAAAATATAAGAAATTAACGCAAGAAGAGGCTAATAAAATAATTGCAGAAAATTAATAATAAGATTCAGTTATTACAAATAGCTGAATCTTATTTTAGTAATTTGCTAAAAAATCTTTCAGTAGACATAGAGCCAACTCTATTGTTCCTTTTTAGTAAATATAAACATTCAGGATTTTTAGTAATATAGTTCACACCACTAGTGCAAGAAAGGCTTGCTTTAAATCCTAATTCTTTAATTAACGGTATGGAATCTTTTGATACAGCTCCCAAGGGATAAGTGAAAGTATTAGGCTTATAACCATTACAATTCTTCTCAAACTCATCTTGCAATTTTAAAAGATCATTTGTAAAAACATCAGCATAAGCCGAAACACTTTCATAAGGTAACTTTTTTGAGCCTTGTCTTTTAGACGTTGAGTGTAAATTATAGGTGTGATTTTGAAACTCAATACAACCATCTTGCATCAAATCGTTTATATCTTTCCATCTAAGATAACTATAATTAAGATTTGCTTCATCACTCTTGCTATAAGTATCAGTATATTTACCAACGATTGATATAACAGCTTTCATATCGTATTTATGAAGTAAAGGAACGGCATAACCAAAATTGTTATAGAAACCATCGTCAAATGTGATGATGATAGGCTTTTCTGGAAGTGGAGAATTTTTATAAACATAATTAATTAAATCAGTCATTGTAATAGTTGTATATCTTTTATCTTGGATGTATTTTAAATCATTTTCAAAAGTAGCCGGATGTACAATATAATTGCCAGACTTAGATTTTAAAAGACTATGATACATGACAATAGGAAGAGCAATGGAGTCATCATTCTTAGCCAAGGAAAAATTATGTACAAGGATCAAAGGAAAAATGTGCGCAAGCAATAAAATAAGAACGATGAGAATCTTTTTATAATTAAATTTAAAAACTTTAAAACTAATCATATAAAAAATATATGCAAAAAAATGAAAAATATGTAGAGAGACAAGAGTGTTTTGAATATAATCAAATAGATAGAAAATATAATTATATTTTCTAAAAAAGCTTCTTTATATAAGGGGAGAATAATGAAAAAAATATTTAAAACCTACAAGTCGGTTATTATACTTTTGGCTGCGATAGTAATCGGCGCAATTATTGGAATTGCATGTAAAGAGAAAGCAGCTGTCTTGAAACCATTTGGAGATCTTTTCTTAAATCTACTATTTGTAACAATTGTACCATTAATATTCTTAAGCATAACCACATCAATATCAAAGATAAAACAACCTAAAAGACTGGGAAAAATAGTTGTAACCATAATTTTAACATTTGTGGTAATGTCGCTTGTAGCGGTAATTGTGGGAGTAGTAACAACATACCCAATAAAACTAGTAGAGCCATCAGATGGGGTAAAAATCAGAGAATCATTAGAAGAGAGCAGTGGAAATGTAGAGACGACAACAGAAGAAATCAGTATATTAGAAAGAATGGTAAATGTTCTTACAGTGTCAGATTTTAATAAACTTTTATCAAAAGAAAATATAATAGCAATAGTAGTATTTTCAATACTATTTGGAGTTGCAATGAGGGTAGCGGGAGATAAAGCAAAAGCTCTTGAACAAACACTGGAATCTGCATATGAAGTTGTATTGAAATTTATAAAAATTATAACATACTATGCACCTGTGGGATTAGGCTGCTATTTTGCGGTGCTAGTTGGAACTTTTGGAGAATCAATAGCAGTTGGATATGCAAAAACTTTCGCTTTGTATACGATTGTATCAGTTGGTTTCTACATAGTGATGTATACAATTTATGCTTTTATAGCAGGAGGCAAAAAGGGAGTAATAGCACTTTGGAAAAATATTATATCTCCAACAGTTGTAGCCCTTGCTACATGCTCGTCAGCGGCAGCAATTCCAGCAAATACAAAAGCGTCGGAAGAAATTGGTGTACCAGCAGATATAGCAGAAACGACAGTGCCATTAGGAACTAGCTTCCACAAAGATGGTTCAATAATTGGATCAGTGTTTAAAATAATGTTCTTAGTATGTCTATTTGGTACAACTGCTTCGATAGGGCAAATAATGATTGTTGCTCTAATAGCCAATTTGCTAGTTACAGCAGTTCCAATAGGTGGAGGAACCATTTCAGAAATGATGATTTTATCAATGATGGGATATCCAGTAGCGGCACTACCAATACTTACAATGATAGCAACAATAATTGATGCACCTGCAACTGTACTTAATTCAGTGGGGGACTCGGCTGCATCAATGTTGGTGGCCAGAATTGTGGATGGTAAGAATTGGATTACTAGAAAAAATATTAATATAAAAGTATAAACATCAATAAAGATGGAGCATTTGATAGAAAAATATCAAATGCTCCGTTTTAGTTTATTGTAAATCAAGTTTAGTAACTTTAGCTAATTCTTCATTTCTTTTAGTTTTGTTAGTAGAAGTTTTAATTAAAGGCTCTTTAGTTAAAACCATATGTTTAATATATTTATATCTTGGAAGAGTCTTGTTAATTTTTTCCTTAATCTCGTTCCATATAATATTTTTGATTTCTTCTTCTAAAATATTGTTGTACTTAGATTTTATAATTTTTTCATCATACACAACTTCGACTGCGACTTTAACATTACTTGGATCATTTTTGTCAGGTAAAGCATAAACAAAAGACTCGCTGACCTCGTCTAATCTGTTTACTAACACTTCAATTTCCTCAGGGAAAACCTTTTTTCCATTTTGAAGAACAATCAAATCTTTTTTTCTACCAGTAATGAACAAAGCCCCATCTTTGTCTAAGTAGCCTAAGTCACCAGTATAAAACCAGCCATCTTTTAAAACTTCGTTAGTTTTTGCTTCGTCATTGTAATAGCCAAGCATTACGTTAGGACCTTTGACAGTAATCTCGCCAGAACCAGAAGAATCTGGATTATCGATTTTTACTTCTAAGCTAGACATTGGTAATCCAACTGACCCGGCTCTAAGGAAAAATCCATTTTCGGCAGATATAACAGGAGAAGTTTCTGTAAGCCCATATCCTTGTACAAGATGGATACCAATAGAATTGAAAAATTTAGCAACTTTTTTATCAAGAGGTGCACCTCCAGAAATTATAAATCTCATTTCTGAGCCAAGTTGATCAATTAAAGGCTTGAATAGCTTACGTCTAACATCTATGTGAAGCTTTAAAAGAAGATTGCTTAATCTAATTGCAAAATTAATTAATCCTAATTTCTTTTGCTTTTCTAGTTCTTTAATAATTGTTTCATACATCTTTTCTATTAGAATAGGAACACCGACAAATAAAGAAACTTTGTATTCTATAAGATTTTGCTTAATATATCTTAATCCGTCAGGGAATACTGTTTTAACACCAGATGCCAACATAACTAACATACCAGTTAAACCAAAAATATGATGGAAAGGTAAGAAAGCTATATTAGTGTCAGTTTTAAAAAATGGTTCTACAAGTTGCATATCATATATATTTGTAACAATACCATACTGATTAAGCATAACTGCTTTTGATTTAGCGGTGGTTCCAGAAGTAAATAGCAGAATGCTCATAGAATATGAATCTACTTTATAATTAACAAAGTCAAGAAATCCATTTTCAACCTCTTTTTTCCCATCGTTTAACAAATCCCAGAAAGAGAGAAAATCTGGCTCATCTGAAAAACAAATAAAATGTTTAATTTTGGTTTTACTAGACTCTCTGATAGTATTCATCAATTCTACTGTTTTTGAATCAAAGACAACAGCCTCAACTTCACTTCTTATCAAAGAATCCTCAAGTTCGCCAAGTTGTAACCCTTTATCAAGGGGAACAGAAACAATTCCTCCTAAAACATTTGCAAAATGAGAGACAGCCCATTCGTAGCAATTATGCCCAACAATAGCAACCCTTTTGCCAGACAATCCTAATTTGTACAAAGAACTTCCAAAAGCGTTAATATCTGATAACAAATCAGTATAAGTGTGGTTTACATATTTTTTAGAGCCATTATCAATAATTTTTGTTGAAAAGGCAATATTATCAGCATAAACCTTTGCAGAATTGTATAATAATTCTTTTATATTTTCAAATTTTTTTATATCTTTTTCTATTTTTTTCATTATGACCTCCATGTAAATTGCATATTCAAAATTCATTCATATTATACTTTAAAAATACAAAAGTGTCAAATCGGTAAAATAGATAATTCTTCACTTTTATGATATAAATATTTGCGCTTTTATTATGCGTTTTTTGAAAATATGAGAATAAATTATCTTGTAACATACAATTTAGTTTTTCTAAAAATATTAAATAATATCTTTTGTTGTAATAAATATAGTGACATTGGTTTTAAAATTACTTGCTCTTGCTTGAAAGAAATTGACATCATAATAAAGTTGTGCTATTATAAAAAAATACTAATAATTAATACAGAAGAGGCAAAAAATGAAAGAAAAAATAAAAGAATTTATTACTAAAAACTTAAAATGGATTATACTGTTTGTTTGCTTAATCGGCTTTTTAGCATTTGCAGAAGATGTATTCCATAAAGAAATAATGCAGGGAGATATAATAGGATATAAACTAGTATCAACATTTTTAATATCGGATTTTGCAACACCAATAGCAAAAGTTATTACTAATTTTGGAGGAGCAATATTCTTAATAATAGTAACTGTTGTACTATTTATCGCAATAAAAAATAGAAAAATTGGAGTGTCAATTTTTGCAAATTTAGTAATCATTACAGCACTAAACCAATTAATAAAGGCAATATTACAAAGACCTCGTCCAGATGAGTTTAGAATAGTTGAGACAAGCGGTTACAGTTTTCCATCAGGACATTCAATGGTAAGTATGGCTTTCTATGGATATCTGATATACCTAATATACAAATATGTAAAAAATAAGTACATCAAATGGACTTCGATAATTTTGCTTAGTATACTAATTTGCTTAATTGGAATAAGCAGAATTTACCTAGGAGTGCATTATACAAGTGATGTTTTAGGAGGCTTTTTAATATCAATATCTTATTTAGTAATATACACAAGCACGATTAATAAATTTTTATGCTATAGTATAGGAATATAAAAAATACAAGAAAATATATTATACTATTAGTTATAATAGCAATTAAGGAGACAAAATATGGGATTAGTAGAAATCTTATTATTAGCAGTAGGTTTAGCAATGGATGCCTTTGCAGTATCGATTTGCAAAGGTCTTTCTATGAAAAAAATGAATTGGAAAAAAGCAATTATCATTGCTTTTTATTTTGGCGTGTTCCAAGCTATAATGCCTGTATTGGGCTATTTTTTAGGCACAACCTTTGAAAGCTTAATTACAAAATTTGATCATTGGGTTGCGTTTATATTATTATTAGCAATTGGAGGAAATATGATAAAAGAATCTTTTGACAAAGAAGATGAGAAGAAAAATGACAAGGTTGATTTCAAGACAATGGTAATATTAGCATTAGCCACAAGCATTGATGCTTTAGCAATAGGTATCACATTTGCTTTCTTAGATGTTAATTTAGCGTTAGCAGTATCTATAATTGGAATCATAACATTTATAATCTCAATCTTCGGAGTAAAGATAGGAAATAGATTTGGAAACAAATATCAAAACAAAGCAGAACTAGCAGGAGGAATTATACTTGTATTGCTAGGAATAAAAATACTACTAGAACATTTAGGCATAATTGCATTTTAAACAATTAGAGGATGAAGCCTAAGAAAAAATAATGGAATAAAAGAAACAAATATAAATAACTAAAACATGAGAGTTAAGAAATTAATCTTAACTTTATTATTTTGTATGGATTTTGAATGTTTGATAACAATGAAACACCTAAATTCAATGATAGTGCTAAAATTATGAAGATAGATAATCAAGAATTCACAATTTATTATAGTCCAGAATGTCCTTATGTAGAGTACGAAGTAAAAGAACTAACGGACTACGCAAAAGAGAAAAAAATAGATATAAATTTTGTCAAAATTAATTCTCTTGAAAAAGCAAAAAATGCACCTTGCATATTCAATAATTGGGCAAATTTCTACAAAGGAGAATTCATTTCTCATACTATACTAAATGCAAACTCATTTGAAAAACTAATAAAATAAGGAGCTATAAAAGATAAATTTAATTTAGACATACCTATCTTTGTTATGACAGCATCGGAACTTTAAGATGTACTAAACAATACTCCTGAGTGGTGGGGTACCAACAACAAAGAGATTTATGATAATATAATTTTTATAATTCCGCCTACTAAATATAAAGAAGTATTTGATACTATTGGAGAACCCAAAGAAGAAATTGAAAAAGTTAAAGAATATAATAATTATATATTCTGGTCTTACGATTTAAAAAATTATAGAAAATCAAAATGGTGGAACAAAACAGCTAGTACAAGCATTAGGGAAAGAATAACAATACGAACGGCAAATACAATGAGAAAAGTATTTAGATGAAAAACTTTTGCCGTTTGTAAAAAAGGAGGCTATATTTATATAGTTGTTCCAGGAATGACGAAAGACTGCCATAACAATATTCCAAAAGAGTTACTATTATCTTGGACACCAGAGCAACTTGATTATCTTCATGACATAGAATATTGGAAAAATATAATTTTAAAATCAAGAAATAGTGAAATTGTATCAATATATGAAATGGAAAGCAATGAAGAATGTTGGGAGGACTGGATAAACTGCGACAATGAATATTCTAAAAGCGACAGAAAATCTATAGAAGCAGAAGCGTGTAAGTATTTAAATTTTATTGCTATTGTCTTGAAGAAAATATAAGTTTGTAGAGAGTAATTTTTATTACTCTCTTTATATATAATATGAAAGGAAAAAATCAATAAAATAGATTAATTGATTTATAAGGGGAAAAACAAAAAAACAATGGCAGTGTTAATAAGATTCAGGCACAATTATAGATATAAATATACTATTACAATTGTTATTGGAATATTTTTATGCTTTATGGATTTATGTTTAAATAAACTATTCAACAATAGGTGGAACGAAATTTTCAATGGCATTTCTTAGTTTTGGATGGTGAATTACAAAGTGAATAGAAGGACTATTGGCTTTTGAAATCATAACCCATTTTTTTTCGCAGAATAAAATTTGAATATTTTTAAATGCATTATTAGTATTTATACTTAACTTATAATTCTTATTATTTTTTTCGTACTTCTTTGTTAAATCTAAATGCTCTAAATACTCTTCATAATTATAATAAACTTTCTTTTCATAAAAATTATCTGCAAGAAAAAGAGAAAGAGGAGCTTTTTCAAAATCTTCTTTTGAAAGCTCTGATATTTCATCTTCAAAAATATAATTTTGAGCTATATTTTCTAATATTTCTTTTTGAGCTTTTACAGATTCTTGTATCTTTTCAATATCTTCATTTGAAACATTATTGTGTTTTAGAATTCTTAAAAGCAAATCATCAGAAATAGTATGAATTGGTAAAGATGATAAAATTCTTCTACGATTAGCTTTTTCGGTAACACTTGAAGACAGAAATGCAGTATAAGCATTTTCTGAGTCCTTCTTATAAATCTCCATAAGAGGGGTAGCTTTCTTTAATAAGCAATCTGCTTTTGATTTATAATAAGAAATATCAGATTTATTAGTTGATAAAGTATATCTTCCTTTATCATGATATCCGTTAACACATTCCCCAGATAAGGCAACAGCTCCAGAAACATAATTAAAATGGCAGTATATGTTATCTTGTAATCTTTTAAAGAAGTATGGAGAAACTTGTCCTGTCATATAAATTGGTAGCCAACTTTCTAAACCTAACATCATTTCATTAAATGGTCTATCAAGATTATGAATAATGTTTAAGTGTAAGCCTTTTTTTAGCATTATAGCAATAGCATACATCCACTTTTTACCAAACTCAACATCTTGTGCCATATCTTCCATGGGCATATCACTACACATAAAAACTGAATCATTATTTTTTGAAAGAACAGATGCTTTAAAAAAATCTAACTCTCCTTTCTTCATTTGTTCAATACCATAATATGTCTTAGAAATAGGTTTGTAAAAAGGAACTGCTGGCACTTTCATTTCATCAAAATGTATAGCTTTAATGTATTCATTTAGGTCAAAGTTATCTAAATTGTTTAAAAAATTATCTATATAATTTTGAGATTGATTTGAGTTGGTTGAAAGCCAGCTCAATAGCTTATCATAATAGCTAGAATCATCATTTAGGTCTTCTAAATTACAACCAATAAGAATAGCTACAGCCTTTTTACTATCATTTGATTTATATTTTTTTACAACAAAATTGCAAACAGTCTCAATAAAAATTTTGGGCTTTGAAGGGGTCTTAGCTCCAGTACGAATTTTAGAAAGTAAAGAAGAATCATAGGAACTAGAACGCGAAAGTTCGGCAATATTAATATTTAAAGTTGCAATAAGTTCATTAAAATTTTTACTTAATTGCTCAAAATCAATAGAGATGTCATTCAAAGTTGCGGATAAGGTAATATAGATTTCTTCTCTTGTTAAATTTAAACCTTTAACATTAGAAAGTTTATATAAACCATCTACTAATTGCTCTAATTGTTTACTTCTTATACCGGGAGTTCTATCTCCTCTACGGTAACGACTGATAACAGAAGTGGATAGACCTGAAGCGGATACAAGCTCTTTTGCAGAACACCCAATTTGGTTTATATATTTATTTAATTGTTCATAAAAAGTCATAATAATCCTCCACAATTACAATGTAAATTTGATTATAATATATCACAAGATTATTAAAAGCGCAATCGCCAAAAAGACAATGAAACTTTGGCAAATATAATGGAATAAATACTCATCTATGATAGAATGAACAAAAATATAGAAAGGAGGAAAATAAAATGAAAATTAAAAAAATTATTACTACTGTGTTAATACTTTGTTTGTCTATTATGCCAATTAAAGTATTTGCAAATTCAGAAATTGGAGATGTAGATATTGAGGGGGTAACCTTTAATTATAATCCGGGTGATAAACCAAAAGCAACTGCTTACAAATGCGATCCATGGGATGAACTATATGATATAGAGTACGAATACTGGGAAGAAATGAAAATTAATGCAAATGGAGAGTCTGTTCCAGTAAAGTTTTGGTACTCTGATGAGAGCAAGAATAATGCCATTTCATCTGACAAAAAAATAACAACTTTTGAAGAAGGAAAAACTTATATGTATAGTATTTCTCTTAAAGCAAAAGATGAAAATACATTTGCAACTGATAAAAAAGTAATGGTAAACGAGACATATGTTAATAGTGCCAATGTAACGAATTCTGGAACAAAGCTTTTTGTAGTCGCTATAAAAACAATAAAACCTAAAACTGTTATATACCAGCATATTAGTGAAGTTGAGATAAATAATGCAACAATCAGTTTTAAAGTAGGCGATAAACCTGTATTCTCAGGAACAACACCTGAAAATGTTCCATATATATACCAATCTGAATATTGGAGTACTGATGGAGGTAACAAATATTATTATGCTGCTGATTTTTGGAACATCAACAACCCTGATGATTTATTTACCAAATTTGAAAGCGGTAAGTCTTATACTTATGGAATATATTTTAAGGCAGCAGAAGGATATTGTTTTACAACTGATACTAAATTAAAAATAAATGATAAGTATTACGATTATGACACTACTGACTATGATCCGATGTTACAATATAATGAAGGTGAATATGCAACAATGTGGGTTGACACAAGTTTGATAATTACACCAACAGAAAGCTCACAGGGAGACCCAACAACACCAAGTGAGCCAACCACACCAACAAATCCAACACAAGAAACAGAGGAAGAATCACAAATAAAGAATCCAAAAACAGGAGACAATATTATAACAAATGTAATACTATTTATAACTTCTATAGTAGCTATTGGCACATTAACAATAGTAAGCAAAAAAACAAGAGAATAGCGAGAGTCAGAAACGCTTGATATTGCTTAACCTTTCTTTAATCGATAACTTACTCTAAAATGAATAAAATAAAGCTAAAAGTAAGTGTAAACTACAAAACACTTACTTTTTTTATGAAAAAAATATATATCTAATTGTCATACACAAAATAAAATGTATATATGCTAAAAGCCACGCTTTTAGTCTATTAGATAAACTTCCTGTTCCTGCAAAATTATCCGTTGAATAATTTTGACAGGATAAATGGATTTATGTTATTATAGGAATAAGATAAATAATAATTTATGTTCGCGAAAATTACAAAGACTATATTGAAATATTTATATTGGAGGAAAGTATGGAAAATTATGAATTAGAATCAGATGAAGTAATTTTATTTAAAGACGTGGTAACACATAATAAAATAAAGGGAAGATTACAATTAACTTTAACTTCACGAAAAATAATATTGGAAAAAGAGAAAGGAATTGTAAAAAAAGAAAAGATATTAATGGATATTATAAATTTAGAAGATATTAAGATTTACAATGAAAAAGTGCAAGTAAAACAAAAAGGACCTGAAGTTACTATTCAAACTATAAAAGATAATATTATAATTACTTTTGATGGAATGTTTAAAGCTAATAAATTTATTGGAAAAATTGTTGATACAGTTACAGGAACTACTTTTACCAAGAGAAGTACAGAAAAAATAAAAGGAGCTTTTAACACAGTAGATGATGTATTAGGAATTGATACAAGAGGAACAATAAAAGGTGTTGTAGAAAATGGTATAGCAAGTACACTTTTAAAAGGATTAAAAAAGAAGAAATAATAGATTTATTAGTAAGTATAAAAAAGAAAGAGAATAGCTAGAGCAAAGTGAAAACAAATTATTTAGATAAAAAGTTTAATAAGAAAGGTTCGTTTAAAAATAAGTGAACAAAATAAAATTCTTTTCATAATATAGAATATGAAAGGAGTTTTTATTATGGACTATGAATTAATGGTAAATGGAAATATAAAAATTGGTCAGCCTGCACCAGATTTTAATGCAACAACAACAATGGGAAATATATCATTAAATAAATATAAAGGAAAATGGGTAGTTCTATTTTCACATCCAGGAGATTTTACCCCCGTATGAGCATACAATTTGGGGAAATATCAGAAATGCTTGATATTGCTTAACATTTCTTTAATCGATAACGTACTCTAAAATGAATAAAAATTGCCACAAAATCGATCGTGAGGCAATTGACAAAGAAAAATTTCAAAAGAGTCGATTTGAACATAAAGATAAGATAGCTAAATACTTTACAGCATATATGGATATGTATGATGAAATTATTGCATATTATAATCAAAAATATTTTAAAGAGCGGAGTAAAAACTGGAATAAAATTAATGGCAGAAGCAATAAAATAAGGCTAAAAGTAAGTGTAAACTAAAAAAACACTTGCTTTTTTTATGAAAAAAATATGTATATCTAATTGTTATACATAAAATAAATTGCATATACGCTAAAAACCTCGTTTTTAGGCTATTAAGTGGGATTAGTATAACTCCCTGTTCCTGCAAAATTATCCAATGGATAATTTTGACAGGATAAATGAGTTTG
>ERZ773235.1691-NODE-1691-length-21359-cov-77.901802_pt1 | contig 21359 bp, 19 predicted proteins | sample MGYA00580522_ERZ773235 | MGnify/ENA primary metagenome ERZ773235 (study PRJEB29015, sample SAMEA2737797) | human gut metagenome | biome: human gut; feature: human-associated habitat; material: faeces | place: China | collected 2012 ...
GTGACCCGGATCACTTTGCTGTGAAGCAATACCGCAAATACAAGCTGGCGGCTGGCAAAACAGCCAAGTCGATCTTGATTTCCTGCGGCGCACGGCTTGCCCCATTTGACATCGCGGAACTCCGTGAGCTGATGAGCTATGATGAGATGGAGCTGGACACACTCGGAGACAGGAAAACGGCTCTGTTCGTAATCATCTCCGATACAGATGACACCTTCAATTTCATCGTGGCAATTATGTACTCCCAGATGTTCAATCTGCTTTGTGACAAGGCAGATGATGTCTACAACGGCAGACTTCCTGTTCATGTCCGTTGTCTGCTCGATGAGTTTGCGAACATCGGTCAAATTCCGAAGTTCGATAAGCTCATAGCTACCATCCGAAGCCGGGAAATCTCCGCTGCAATCATTTTGCAGTCCCAGTCTCAGCTCAAGACCATCTACAAAGATGCGGCTGATACCATCACTGGCAACTGCGACAGCATGATCTTTCTCGGAGGAAAAGAAAAATCGACGCTCAAGGAAATCAGCGAGGTGCTTGGGAAAGAGACGATTGATCTATACAACACCTCAGAAACCCGATCCAACAACAATTCCTATGGCTTGAACTATCAGAAGGTCGGTAAGGAATTGATGTCTCAGGATGAACTTGCTGTCATGGACGGCGGCAAATGTATTTTGCAGCTTAGAGGCGTTAGACCTTTTCTCAGTGATAAGTTTGATATAACGAAGCATCCAAAATACAAATTCCTGTCCGACTCTGACAAGCGGAACGCCTTTGACATTGAAAAATATCGGCAACACAAGCTGGTCATCAAGCCAAACGAAACCTTTGATCTCTATGATATGGGCGAGATCGAAGCGGAATGAAGCCCCGTCATGCACTGCGCATGGGCATTTGCCTGAAGCAGAACAATGACGGGGCTTCTTTTTTTATGCCCATTTTCCAATACACAAACCAAACTTTCATGATTTTCAAGGAGGAAATATCTTATGGCATTTATCAATCAGGCAGTTACGGTTCTGCAGACGCTCGTTATCGCCCTCGGTGCCGGTCTGGCAGTGTGGGGTGTTGTCAACCTGATGGAAGGCTACGGCAACGATAATCCGGGCGCAAAGTCGCAGGGCATCAAGCAGCTCATGGCTGGCGGTGGTGTGGTTCTCATCGGCACGACTCTGATCCCTCTGCTCTCTACGCTGTTCTGATCAGCAGTCAGCAATCCACTCAAGGGAGGGCGTGAAATGCGCCCTCCCTTCACTTTAACAAATCAAAACAGATAGAAAAATCAGGAGGAAATATCTTATGGCATTTATCAATCAGGCGGTTACGGTTCTGCAGACGCTCGTTATTGCCCTCGGTGCCGGTCTGGCAGTGTGGGGCGTGGTCAACCTGATGGAAGGCTACGGCAACGATAATCCGGGCGCAAAGTCGCAGGGCATCAAGCAGCTCATGGCTGGCGGTGGCGTCGTTCTCATTGGCACTACGCTCATTCCCTTGCTGTCCACCCTGTTCTAATCAAGCAAGCCCAGCTTAACCGAAAGGTGGTGGAATATTGGGCAGTATCTTAGAAAAACTCGAACAAGCGATTAAGGACTTGCTGATCGGCTGGATCGAAAGCAACCTGACCAATATGTTCACCGATGTCAATACCAAGGTCGGCACGATTGCCGGAGAGGTCGGACAAACTCCGTCCACTTGGAACAGCAGCATTTACCAGATGGTTCGGGGACTATCCGAGAATGTGATAGTCCCCATCGCTGGTATCATCATTACCTTTGTCTTGTGTTATGAGCTGATCACCATGATCACCGAAAAGAACAACTTGCACGACATGGACACATGGATGTTCTTCAAGTGGTTCTTCAAAGCGGCTGTGGCGATCTACCTTGTGACCAACACCTTTGACATTGTGCTGGCAGTATTCGACATCGGACAGAATGTGGTTGCCGGTGCAGCCGGTTTTATTCATGGCACTACCAACATCGACATTCAAGCAACCCTTGACGCAATGCGAACAGGCATGGAGGCAATGAGCATCGGAGAACTGCTCGGACTGTCCATCGAAACACTGGTTATCAGTCTGTGCCTCAAAATCATGTCCATTCTCATTACGGTCATCCTCTACGGCAGAATGATTGAGATTTATTGCACCGTCAGCGTTGCACCAATCCCCATCGCAACGATGAGCAACCGCGAATGGGGCAGCATTGGAACGAACTACCTCAAGAGCCTGTTCGCTCTGGCTTTCCAAGGCTTCCTCATCATGATTTGCGTCGGCATCTATGCTGTGCTGATCAACAACATGATCATTGCCGCAAATATTCACTCGGCTCTCTTCTCGGTTGCGGCGTACACAGTCATTCTGTGCTTCTCGCTGTTCAAGACGGGCAGCCTCGCAAAATCCATCTTCCATGCGCACTAAGGAGGTCAGCAGAATGAAGAAATACAACATCATCTATGCCGACCCTCCTTGGTCGTATCGGACCTACTCCAAGAAAGGTCAAGGGCGTTCGGCAGAAAGCCATTATCCAACAATGAGGCTCGAAGACATCATGGCTTTGCCAGTGAGTGAGCTTGCCGCAAAAGACTGTACGCTGTTTATGTGGGTGACATTTCCGTGCTTGCAGGAGGCATTTCAAGTCCTTGAAGCATGGGGCTTTACCTACAAGACCGTTGCTTTTGTTTGGGTGAAGCAAAACCGTATCAGCGATAGCCTCTTCTGGGGCATGGGCTATTGGACACGAGCCAATGCCGAGCTGTGCATCCTGGCAACCAAGGGACATCCCAAACGGGCGCACACCGGCGTACATCAGGTCATCATGAGCCACATTGAGCAGCATTCAAAAAAGCCAGACGAAACCCGTGACCGCATCATTCAACTCATGGGCGATCTCCCCCGCATTGAACTTTTCGCGCGTCAGTCTCCCGATGGATGGGATGTGTGGGGCAACGAAGTAGAGTGCAGCATCACACTCGGAAAGGAGGCTACAAATGGCATTTGTACCGGTCCCGAAGGATCTTAACCGCGTAAAAACCAAGGTCATGTTCAATCTGACTAAGCGGCAGATTATCTGCTTCGCTTTGGCAGCGGCAGTCGGTGTGCCGGTTTTCTTTATTGCAAAACCGTATGTGGCACTGTCTACGGCTGCAATGCTCATGGTCGTGATCATGCTTCCGTTTATCTTCTTTGCTCTGTATGAGAAGGACGGTCAACCGGCTGAGAAAATCCTCGGTCATGTTGTGAAATCCATGTTTTTGCGCGACAAGGTGCGTCCATACCGCACCAACAATTTATATGCCGCCATCCAGCGGCAAATCAAAGAACAGGAGGAATTGCAGATTGGCAAACAAATCCCAAAAGGCAAATAAGCCGAAACAGATCGTGAAAAACGGTCAGGTCTACGGCGATGCACTTTCCGCGCAGGAAAAGAAGCGGATCGTCATGCAGAAGAAAAAGGACAGGAAAGCAAAGAAAATTCCCAAGTCCGCCCAGCAGACGATCCCCTATGTGGAGATGTGCAAAGACGGCATCTGCAAGGTCAACAGCCGTCTCTACACCAAGACTATCCGGTATAACGACATCAACTATCAGCTTGCCCAGAACGAGGACAAGACAGCCATCTTTGAGAACTGGTGTGACTTTCTGAACTACTTTGACAGCTCCATCTTTGTTCAGCTCTCCTTTATCAACCAGAGAGCCGACATCAGAGAGTTCAGAAAACAGATCACCATCCCCGAACAGCAGGATGCGTTCAACGACATCCGCAAGGAATATTCCGATATGCTCCAAGATCAGCTCACCAAAGGCAACAACGGTTTGCTCAAGCGCAAGTACATCACCTTCGGTGTGGAGGCTGACTCCATTCGTACCGCAAAAGTAAAGCTGGATCGCATCGAAACGGATATTCTCAACAATTTCAAAACTCTCGGTGTGGAGACTGAGCCGCTGTCCGGCTACGAAAGGCTGAAAGTGCTGCATGATGTGTTCAACATGGACACTTATGAGCCGTTCCGGTTTTCCTATGACATGGTAGCCAGAACGGGGCTTTCTACCAAGGACTTTATTGCACCCACTTCCTTTGATTTCCGTGAAGGCAAGTGCTTCAAGATGGGCAGAACCATCGGTGCAGTGAGTTTCCTCCAAATCCTCGCCCCGGAGCTGAATGACCGTATGCTTGCCGACTTCCTTGAGATGGACAGCAACATTACGGTCAATTTTCATATCCGCACGATTGATCAGGCGAAGGCAATCAAGAGCATCAAGTCGAAGATCACAGACCTCGATAAGATGAAGATCGAAGAGCAGAAAAAGGCAGTCCGTTCCGGCTACGATATGGAAATCATCCCCTCCGATCTGGCAACCTACGGCGGTGAAGCCAAGCGTCTGTTGCAGGATCTCCAAACGAGAAATGAGCGAATGTTCCTTGTGACCATCATCCTGATGAACACGGCTGCTACCCGCCAGAAGCTCGAAAGTGCCGTTTTTCAGACCGCATCCATCGCTCAGAAATACAACTGTGCACTCAAGCGGCTGGACTTTCAGCAGGAAGAAGGGCTGATGTCCTCTCTGCCCATCGGTCTGAACCAGATTGAGATTGAGCGTGGACTGACTACCTCTTCTACGGCGATCTTTGTTCCGTTCACCACGCAGGAGTTGTTTCAGGGCGGCGAAGCTCTGTACTACGGGCTGAATGCGCTTTCCAACAACATGATTATGGTGGATAGAAAGCGGCTGAAAAACCCCAATGGGCTGATCCTCGGTACTCCCGGCAGCGGTAAGTCCTTCTCGGCAAAAAGAGAGATGACAAATGCCTTCCTCATCACGGAGGATGACATTATCGTATGCGACCCCGAAGCCGAGTATTATCCGCTGGTGCAGAAGCTCGGCGGTCAGGTTATCCGCATCTCTCCGATCAGCACGGACTACATCAATCCGCTGGACATCAATGTCAACTATTCCGAAGAGGAAAACCCGCTGACGCTTAAATCCGACTTCATTCTTTCGATGTGTGAGCTGATTGTAGGCGGCAAGGATGGCTTGCAGCCGGTTGAGAAAACCATCATTGACCGAAGCGTCCGCATGGTCTATCAGGACTATCTCTCTGATCCCGTGCCGGAGAAGATGCCCATTCTGGAAGACCTCTACAACATTCTCCGTGACCAGAAAGAACCGGAGGCGCAGCGCATCGCAACAGCTCTGGAAATCTATGTCCACGGCAGTTTGAATGTCTTCAATCACAGAACCAATGTGGATGTCAACAACCGGTTTGTCTGCTATGACATCAAGGAGCTGGGCAAGCAGCTTAAAAAGCTCGGAATGCTCATTGTGCAGGATCAGGTGTGGAACCGCGTAACCATCAACCGCGCCCAGCACAAGTCCACAAGGTACTACATGGACGAGTTTCATCTTCTGTTGAAGGAAGAGCAGACTGCGGCGTACAGCGTAGAAATCTGGAAGAGATTCAGAAAATGGGGCGGCATCCCCACCGGAATTACCCAGAATGTGAAAGACCTTTTGGCTTCCCGTGAAGTCGAGAACATCTTCGAGAACTCTGATTTTGTGTATCTTCTGAATCAGGCTTCCGGTGACAGAAAGATTCTCAGCTCCGCATTGAATATCTCCCCAAGCCAGCAGAACTACATCACCAATTCCAACGCCGGTGAAGGCTTGATCTTCTACGGCTCTACCATCGTCCCGTTTAAGGACAACTTCCCGAAGGACACGATGCTCTATCGCATCATGACCACCAAACCCGAAGAAACTTTACAGAATTAAGGAGATTTGAATATGAACAACAAGATGATTACCATGCCCTACGCAGCCGCTATCGAGTACGCAGAGAACACCACCGCGCTCTTCAAGGCTCTGTGGGAACTGACCGATTTGATCCGTCAGGAGAGTGACCTCAAGAAGCACCACCGCGCTTACCTCCATGTGAGGGAGGCTATTGACGAAAAGGTCAGGGAAACGCGCCGGATTATGACCAAGGTATCTGTGGATATGCTGGCACTGCCCTTTGTGGTAGATGTCGCCAAGTGCGCTCAGTGTGACGAGTACACTCCCTTCGCTGATACCGAGGATGCTGAAAGCGTCTCCATCCCCAAGGAAGAGTATGATCTGATGATCGACGATCTGCTCACGATGTCTGAAATCATCCAGTGTGTTGCGGATATGCGCACACAGGATGCGAAGGCAATCTGTGAGTTCGGCAAGTTTGTTCCTGCCTTTGCAGCCTATGAGAAGAACCGCCTGAGCCTCTACCGTGAGGCTGCTAAGGAAGCCGAGGAAATCTTCGACCGCTGGGCAGACCGTGTAGACGAAGAGGATGAGGACGATTACGAGCCGGATGAGTATTTCTCCGACTAATCAATCTGCTCCAACAACTTCTAAAGATAGGAGGTAAATAGCTATACAACTCGACACCATTTATACCGGTGACTGTCTCGAAGTCCTGAAGACGCTGCCAGATGAGAGCGTCCACTGCTGCGTGACATCCCCTCCATATTACGCCTTGCGTGATTATGGCATGGATGGGCAGATTGGCAGAGAGACAACGCCCAAAAAATACATCTCGCGCCTGACCGAAGTTTTTACCGAAGTCAGGCGCGTTCTGCGTCCTGACGGTACGCTCTGGCTGAACATCTCGGACACCTATGCCGGAAAAAGCAATCAGGGCGGCTATGTTGACCCGAAGAACCCCAACGGCAGAAACGGTCAGGCGGTAGCTCTCAACCACAAAGTTGAGGGCTGCAAGCCCAAAGACATGATTGGCATTCCGTGGATGCTGGCATTTTCCCTCCGTGACTCCGGCTGGTATCTGAGAAACGACATCATCTGGATGAAGGAAAACCCAATGCCTGAAAGCGTTAAAGATCGCTGCGCCCGTTGTTATGAGCATATCTTTCTGTTCTCTAAGTCTCGGAAATATCATTTTGACTACAAGGCAATCTCTGAGCCGATTGCACCGGCTACTGCTGAACGACTCAAGCGCGGCATGAAGGGCGGCAACAAGTTCGGGAAAGCAATTCCCGGTCAGGCTCATGTGCAAACCATCAACCGCCCCCGTGCGCATGGCGAGATCACAGATGCCGAGATCAATCCGCTGAGGAATAAACGAGATGTGTGGACGATCAATACCGTTCCGTTCAAGGGTGGTCATTATGCCGCTTACCCTCCGAAGCTGGTTGAAACCTGTCTGCTTGCCGGATGTCCCGAAGACGGCATTGTCCTTGATCCGTTCTTAGGCAGCGGCACAACGGCGATGGTCGCAAAGAACATGGGGCGGCACTATGTCGGGATTGAGCTGAATCCTGAGTTTACCGAGCTTGCCTATCAGCGGATCGGAGGTGTGATTTGATGCCGAAGGAACCGGAGCTTAAAGCCCGTGACAAGGTGGTTATGAAGATGACCCGCGACGGCGCGGTAGAAGAAAATCTGACCGAAGGCACAAGCAAAAGTATTTCCGAGCGATTGAAAGATGCCGAGCTTGTGAAGCCCATTGAAGAGCCTGAGCTTTCCGGTGGGCTTTCTGCGGAAGAGCAGAAAAAGGTGCAAATGCGCCGACAACAGCGTCAGTTTCGTGAGGAACATAAGGATGATACCGGCACTCAGCCGACTTCCGAAACGCCTGTCTCAGAAGAGAAAAAGCCAGAAAATCCACCCCAGAACGCACACGAAGCTATGCCAGTGTCAGAAACACCGCTAAAGCCGCCTTTTTCAGAGCCACACAGCAGCACTTCCCATACCGGTGCGGTAATTGCTGAAACGGTTGTCACCCACAAGCTCAGGAAAACGGCGGCAGTTCAAAATGCAGATGCCGATGATGTGCTGTCCAAAGCGGCTGAAACCGCTGCAAATGCCCCAAAGCCGGATGCAGAGCCGTCTTCTCCAAGAGTTCAGAAATTGGAGCGCAAAGCAGAAAAGGCACACGAGCGTTTGGATGCCGCCCGTGAGAAGCTGCCTACGCATAAAGTTCTCAAAAAAGAGCGTGTCTTCGATGAGGAAAAAGGCAAAGCCACAACCCGTTTGTCCTTTGAAGATGAACTGAAAAAGCCCAAGGGACAAAGCAAGTTGAAGTTTGAGACAGATAAAACCGTCCGCAAGGTCGGTGATACGCTTGCCTCCGGCATTCACGGCAAAATCCATGAGGTTGAGCAGGAAAACTCAGCGGTTGAGGCGGCACACCGTTCCGAAATTGTGGCAGAAGCGGCAATAAGGCATTACAGCCATCATCAGCAGAAAAGCGCAAACAAGCCTTACGAGAAGGTGTCCAAACTGGAACACGAGGCTCAGGTTGCCGACGCAAAGCTGCACTATGAGAAAACCCAGCAGGAACATCCTGAGATGAAAAATCATCGCAACATGAACAAGCATTATCAGAAGCAGAACATCAAGAAGGAATATGCTGCGGCTCGAAAAGCCGGTTCTCAGACCGCCTCTAATGCTGCTACCAAGAATACCGGCAAGAAGTTCTCAGAGAAAGCAGCGGATAAGATCAAGGAGTTCTTCACAGAGAACAAGAAGGTCTTTGTCTGGATCGGTTTAGGCGTGATGATCCTTGTACTGCTTGCTGCCGGTGTCAGCTCATGCACAGCGATGTTCAGTTCTACTACTTCATCCGTGATTGCTTCGTCCTATCTCAGTGAGGATGATGCGATGTTGGGTGCGGAGGAACAGTATTGCCGCATGGAGGCAGAGTTGCAGCGCAAGCTCGACACCTACGAAAGCACTCACGACTATGACGAGTATCACTTCGATCTGGATGACATCGAGCATGATCCCTATGTTCTGATCTCCATCCTCTCTGCTCTTCACGAGGGCGAGTTCACGCTGGACGAGGTACAGGGGACGCTTCAAATGCTGTTCGATAAACAGTATATCCTTACCGAAGAGGTCATCGTCGAAACCCGATACCGGACAGAAACCGACACATGGACGGATGCAGACGGCAACACCCATACGGAAACCTACCGTGTTCCTTATGACTACTATATCTGCTATGTGACGCTGGAAAACTTCAATCTTTCCCATGTTCCGGTCTACATCATGTCTCAGGATGAGCTTTCCATGTACGCAACCTATATGTCGGGACTTGGCAACCGAGAGGATCTCTTTCCCAATTCCGATTATGTGGGCAAGTACATCACAAATCCGCCGGATGAGTACACCGTCAATCCGGCATATCTCTCCGATGCCAAGTTTGCAACACTTATCGAAGAGGCTGAGAAATATCTGAATTATCCCTATGTCTGGGGCGGCTCCAATCCCGACACATCCTTTGACTGCTCCGGTTTTGTCTCCTATGTGCTGACAAACAGCGGACTTGTCAATACCGGACGGCTCGGTGCGCAAGGGCTTTACAATGTCTGCACACCGGTTTCAAAGGCGAATGCGCAGCCGGGTGATCTCATCTTCTTTCAGGGAACCTATGACACACCGGGCGTTTCTCATGTCGGCATTTATGTGGGTGATGGAGTCATGCTGCACTGCGGCGATCCCATCCAGTACACATCCATCAACTCTTCTTATTGGCAGTCTCATTTCTATGCCTTTGGAAGACCCAACTATTAAACGAAAGGAGATTTTTCAATGAATCCCAAGTATCAGAAAGTCTGTGCGGACATCGCAAAGGCTGAAAAGAAGGTTGAGGACCTTCAGGAGCAGCTTAAAGAGCTGTATGACAAGAAGACGGAGCTGGAAAACCTTGAGATCGTGAACACCGTCCGTGCAATGGTCATGGATAAGGATCAGATCATGGCTTTCCTTTCCACCATGAAGGACGGTAAGTCCACCAAGAACGAAGACACTACGGAGGTATCTGCTGATGAGTAAGAAAAGAGGATTTCGCCTGATCACCATGCTGACCGTCTGCATTTTGCTGGTGGGCAGCTTTTCTATGACAGCATTTGCCTACGCGGATGACACCGACCAGAACTTGCCTGTTACCGAGGCAACACAGCCGGAGGAAACACCTCAGCCTGAACCTACCGCTCCCGTTGAAAAATCTTCTGACGGAGAGCCTATCGACGATGAGGGCAACGCCTACACCCGTGATTTGCTCTATGATAAGGCAACGAACAAGCAGTTCATTACCGTCCAAACCAAAAACGGCAACACTTTCTACATTGTCATTGACTACGATGCGCCCATCAATGAGGAAGAGGAACAGTATAAAACCTATTTCCTGAATGTCGTGGATGACCGTGACCTCTTCGCCCTTCTGGATGATGAGGATGCGAACGAGCTGAAAACCTGTATTTGCGATGACAAATGCGTAGTCGGTGATGTGAATACCGATTGCCCTGTCTGCAAGACCAACATGAGTGAATGTACCGGCACCGAGCCTGTCCCTGAAACGCCTACGGAAGATGAGCCTCCCGTCACAGAAGAGCCGAAGCAGTCTTCCAATATGGGCATGATCATTGCCATTGTTGCCATTGCCGGTATCGGCGGTGCGGCTTATTACTACTTCAAGTTCATCAAGGGCAAAAAGCAGAAGGATGATGATATGGACTTCTTTGATGATGAGGGTTATGAGGAAGAGCCTTATATCAACGAAGACAGAGAGCCTGAAATTGCCGATGATGAGGAAACGGAGGAAGACGATTGATTTTAGTGATCGCTGAAAAGCCGAGTGTAGCTCAGTCTATTGGAAAGGTGTTGGGAGCAACATCCCGTAAGGGCGGCTACACGGAAGGAAATAACTACATTGTCTCATGGTGCGTCGGTCATCTGGTGGGGCTTGCGGATGCAAGCTCCTACGATGAACGCTATGCCAAGTGGAGATATGACGATCTGCCCATTGTCCCGGAGCAGTGGTGTTTTGAGGTCCCAAAGGACAAGGCGCAACAGTTCAGAATCCTGCGTGATCTTATGACAGACAAGCGCGTCACCGAGCTTGTCTGTGCGACGGATGCCGGACGCGAGGGCGAGCTGATTTTTCGGCTTGTCTACAACAAAGCCGGATGCACAAAGCCGTTCAAGCGGCTGTGGATCAGCTCTCTTGAGGACGCTGCCATCCGAGAGGGCTTCAATCACCTGAAAGACAGCAAAGAATATGACCGTCTATATGAAGCGGCTCTGAGCCGTTCCAAGGCTGACTGGATTGTCGGCATAAACGGCACACGGCTGTTTACCACTCTCTACAACAAGAAGCTGGTAGTTGGTCGAGTGCAGACACCGACGCTTGCCATGCTGGTTGAGCGAGACGGTAAGATCAGCACCTTCAAGAAAGAGAAATACTTCAATGCCCATATTCATGCCGACGGTCTGACGGCTGATATGGAGAAGATCAAAACCGAAGATGAAGCGAATGCGATTGCGGCGGCTTGCGATAAAAAGCAAGCCGTCGTTTCTTCTCTCAAAAAGGAGACTAAGACGGTCAATCCTCCGAGGCTCTACGACCTGACCACCTTGCAGCGCGAGGCAAACCGCTATTACGGCTTCACTGCCCAGCAGACGCTCGATCTCGTCCAGACGCTCTACGAAAAGAAGCTCCTGACCTATCCGCGCACGGACAGTCAGTTCATCACCGATGACATGGAGGCTACTGCCCGTCAGGTGATTGAGATGGTCTGTCGGAAAGTGTCGATTTTTAGCGGCTTGACGCATACGCCTGACATCAAGCGGATCACCAATAACGCTAAGGTTACTGACCACCATGCCATTATTCCCACCGTCCAGCTTGAAAAGCAGAACATCTCCGAGCTGCCGGAATCTGAGCAGAAGGTCATTCGCCTTGTTTCTATGCGGCTTCTGTGCGCCACCGGAGAAAAGCACATCTATGACGAAACATCCGTGACGCTCTCCTGTGAGGGGTATGCGTTCAAAGCTAAGGGCAAGACGGTTGTTCAGGACGGCTGGAAAGCCATTGAGCAGCGTTTCAAGAACTCCCTCAAAGACAAGGAAGCGGCTGATGATGAGAAAGCCATTCCCAGCTTCAAAGAAAACGACATAATCCATTCTGTATCTGCCAGCGTGACGGAACACTTCACAAGCCCTCCCAAAGCCTTTACAGAAGATACTCTCCTGTCGGCTATGGAGACTGCCGGAAACGAAGACTTTGAGGATGACACCGAAAAGAAAGGGCTTGGCACTCCTGCCACCCGCGCCGGGATCATCGAAAAGCTGGTCCGTTCCGGTTTTGCCGAGCGTAAAGGAAAGTCTCTCGTGCCGACAAAGGATGGTATCAATCTCGTGGCTGTCCTGCCGGAGCAGATCACATCGCCTACCATGACCGCCGAATGGGAAAATACGCTGATGCAGATTGAGCGCGGCAAGGCAGACGCAGATAAATTCCTTGCCGGAATCGTGGATATGACCACATCTCTTATCAAAGCCTATCCTTTCCTCTCGGACGCAGAGGCAAACCGTTTTGAAAGCGGTAAAGAGGTTATCGGCAAGTGTCCCCGCTGCGGATCTCCGGTCTATGTCGGCAAAGGCAACTACTATTGTTCCAGCAAGTCGTGTTCTTTCTGTCTGTGGGAAGACAACAAGTTCTTCTCTTCCAAGAAAAAGAAGCTGACAAAGAAGATTGCAAAAGAGCTACTGGATAAGGGATGGTGCAGAGTGACCGGACTCTATACGCCTAAAAAGCCGCAGCTCTACGATGCTGTCATCCGGCTGGATGATACCGGCGGCAAGTATGTCAGCTTCAAGATGGAGTTTGACCGATGAACCGTCCGATGCACATTGCCGCTTGCAGTGGCGGCAAAGACAGCGTAGCAACAATCCTACTGGCTGCACAGCATGGCGATCCGCTGGATGAAGTTGTGTTCAGCGAGGTGATGTTCGACCAGAACACTACCGGAGAAGTCCCGGAACATCGAGACTTCATCTATGACAGGCTCAAGCCGTTCTGCGAAAAGGAACTTGGTGTTAAATTCACGATCCTTCACGGTCCGAAAACCTATGATGACATCTTTCATCACATTATCGTCCGTGGACCTCATGAGGGAGAAAAGCGAGGCTTTGCGTGGGCTGGAATGTGCGCTGCGAACCGAGAGTGTAAAACCAATCCCATGAGGAAGTACAACAAGTCTCTGTCTCCTGATGCCGTCAGCTATATTGGAATTGCCACCGATGAGCCGAAACGCCTTGCGCGGCTGGACGGTACAAACAAAGTTAGTCTTCTCGCCAAGTATGGGTACACCGAGGCTGACGCGCGAAAACTTTGTGAAGAGCATGGTCTGCTTTCTCCGATTTATGGTCACTGCCGGAGAAACGGATGCTGGTTCTGCCCCAATGCCAGCGATGCCGAGCTGCGCCACATGATTACTCATCACCCGAAAATGTTTGACCGGATTATTGAATGGGAGCATGAAGAAAATGTTTTCCATCGTCGGTTGACGCGAAAAGAAACCCCGTCTGAGATCAAGGCTCGTTTGATGAGCAATCCTCAGCCGGGGCTTTTTTCTAACCAAAATCAAGGATAAGGAGGTCGTAAATGGCTGAAAACAAAAATGCCCAGCAAGTCCGCGAGATTACGGACAAGCTGGAACAGGGTATCAAGGAATTGTTTGAATCGGAGCGTTTCAAGGAATACCTCCGCACGATGTCCAAGTTCTACAACTATTCCTTCAACAACACGCTGCTCATTGCGATGCAGAAGCCGGAGGCAACCTATGTTGCCGGTTATACCTCGTGGCAGCGTAACTTTGACCGTCAGGTCATGAAGGGCGAAAAGGGCATCAAGATTCTTGCTCCCGCGCCGTACAAGACGCAGGAAGAGCGTGAGAAGATTGACCCCGTGACGCAAAAACCGGTGATCGGCGCAGACGGAAATGCTGTCACGGAGACGGTCGAGGTTCTGCGTCCCGCCTTCAAGGTGGTGAGCGTCTTTGATGTTTCTCAGACGGACGGCAAAGAGCTTCCAGACATTATCGTTGATGAGCTGAAAGGCACCGTCGAAAACTACGAGGCGTTCTTCGATGCACTCAAGCAAGAGTCTCCCGTCCCCATTTCCTTTGAGGATATTCCGGGCGGCGCGAAGGGATTCTTCTCTCCGGTTGAAAGTCGCATTGCCATTCAGGAGGGCATGAGCGAAATCCAGACGGTCAAGACCGCCATTCACGAGATCGCTCATGCCAAGCTCCATGCCTTCAAGCCGGACGAGAAAGCCGCTCCCGAAGATAAGAAGGATCGGCATACCAAAGAGGTTGAGGCAGAAAGCGTAGCCTACACTGTCTGTCAGCGGTACGGCATTGAAACCTCGGACTACTCCTTCGGTTATATCGCCGGTTGGTCTTCCGGCAAGGAAACCAAGGAGCTGAAAAGCTCTCTGGACACCATCCGCAAGACGGCGGCTGAGATGATCGAGGGCATTGACGCCAAGCTCAAGGTGCTGCTGGCAGAGAAAGCACAGTCCACAGAGAAAGATGCCGAAGCGCCCGCAGAGCCGATGCAGAAAGTCCCCATTTACCGAGAGACGGCAAATTACGCCTACGAAGCCGGTGAGCTGGAAGCATATCACGCCTCTCTTGCAGCAAATGAGGAATGCCGCAGCGCGATTGAAGCTGCAATCAGCGGCAATTACGCTGAGAATCGGCTGGATGCGGATGCTGCCGTCAAAAGTGTTCTTGAGCAATTCTCGCCGGAGCGCATCCGATATGTTCTCGCAAATACCATTCAGCAGAAGGATTTTGACGGACGGATTCCGCAGCCTCTCAAGGAATGGGCGAAGAATGTTGAAGTCTGTTCGGAGAATGCCTCACGCTTTCTTGTGGACAAATGCAATCCCGGTCTGACTGCGCTTTTCGTCGATGCGTTCCGGAATCAGACTGAACCGCAAAAGGATGTCGCTTCCGAAAAGGCAGAGGAAAGAGATCCGGAAGTCGTTGCGTGGGAAAACGATGAGATTACCTCTATTGAGGTAAAAACCGTGGAGGTCAAGTCTCCCTTTGCGCCTTTGCCGGAGAAAGCAGATGCTCCCAAGCCCCATCGCATGACCGCAGACGAGAAGAAAATCAAAGAAGCGGTCATGGACAGTCTCAAAGGTCAGATTGCCTATGCCAATGACGGTATGCGCTCTACCTATAAGACCTCCATGCAGTCCCACAAGACCATGATACAGTTCAATGTCCGCATTGAGGGCAACACTGTCACCCGAAACGGTGAGCCGATGTTCAAAATCCATCGCCGTCATGCGACGAAAAAGACACAGGGATGCTATCGGGAGCTGATGCCGACGCTGGAATACATCGGACGCGAGGCAGCTCAGGAAACAAAGCAGGAAAAGCCGTCCATCCGAGATCAGCTCAAGGCTGCTGCCAAATCCCAGCCAGATAAGAAAGCTCCTGCGAAGCAGAAATCTCACGACATTGGATTGGAGTGATGCCCATGAAGAAGAAACATACAAATGTGGATATTATCGCGGAGCTGCAAAAGCTGGTGGACTCCCATGTAGACAGTTACAAGGAGGACTTTGACATCGACAAGCGCATCATCCGCTGCGCAGCGGAAAGCAAGGAACCGGAGGATAAGGTGCTGATGTGGTTCTGCCGCCCGCATGGGACGCACTGTCTCAGAGAGAATCAGGTCTTCATTCAGGGAACAAGGGATCACAACACCTATCGTTTCTATGCCGAGCAGACCCGTGACGAGTGCATTGCCCGTGTCATCGTACCGAAGGAAGTGCGCAAAGGCAAGGTGTACGGAGATGTGTTCGAGGTCAATTACCGCGAACAGGCGGCGAATGTGGCGCAGAACTCTGTCGCACCGGATCATGACCGTCTGACATTTGCGGACGGCTATATGCTGGACGCTCCCTGCCGCAGCAGCTTCGATGCAGCAATGGCTCTGGTCGGTGAGCATGGCAGCGTCAAAACCCACCGGACGCTCCCGAAGGATGCGGATGCTCTGGCGGAAGTGTTGACCAAGCAGAAAAGCCGCCGTGACAGACTGCCGGAGACTGAGAGGACGGAGGTGCTTGCCCCTCTGCCCGTTGCAGAACTCCGCAAGTACGAGGCAGTCAAAGAGGCGCACCCTGACGCGCTGGTCTGCTTTGCTCAGAACGGCTATTTTGAGCTGTACGGCAAGGATGCAGAAAAAGCCGCGCCTCTTCTCGGCACAAAGGTTCTGGAGAAAAAGGTGCGCGGCAAGCCCGCTATGCCGGTCACGGGCTTTCGCGAAAGCGCGTGGGTAGCTGCGTCCCAAAAGCTCTGGCAGTCCGGCGCAGATGTCCTTCTCTCAAAGGACGGCGAAACCTTCAAGGAATTGAAAGGTGCAGACTTTATCCCCGTCGGCGCGACACTTCAAATGGATGGCATCCGCTGTCGGATCGATGCGGTGGACTTCGCCGCCAATGAAGTCAGGCTTACCAATATTGAGGACAAGAACAGACCAATTCGCTTCTCCGAAAACATTTCGTATGTCCGCAGCTTTGTGGAGGATGCCGGAATTGCGATTTATGACGCCATTCCGAAAAAGCCCGCCGTCCGTAAATCCATCCGGGAAAAGCTGAAAGCCTCACAGAAAGCACAGCCGTCCCAGCCGCAGAAAGTGCAGAAATTAAAAGGAAAGGATATGGAACTCTGATATGAAGAACTTTACCGTAGAAGAAACCAATCTGATGTGCTGCTTTAACACCTCCAGCCGGAAGCGGCTGATCGCTGATATGAAAAGCGTTACCTTGAACGATATGGACGGTGAGATCGCAGAGCTGATGTATAAAACCGTCCAGAAGCTCGAAGCGATGACTGACGCCGAGTTTGACGAACTCTATATCATGCCGGACAGCATGATGGATGACTGAAAGGAGGATGCCTATGCCCGTATTGGATGGAGATTTTGAAGCCTTTGTCACCAATCTCGGAAAATATAACGAGGGTGAGCTGGTCGGTGAATGGGTGAAGTTCCCCACCACCGAGGAAGAAATGCAGAAGGTTTTTGAACGCATCGGGATCGGCTCTAAGGACGAGTTCGGTCAGCCCTATGAGGAATGGTTTATCACCGACTACGAATGCCCGATCTATGGTGTTCAGAAAATGCTTGGCGAGTACGAAAGCCTTGATAAGCTCAACTATCTTGCCGCCTTGATTGACGAGCTTTCCCTGAGCGATCAAGAAAAGCTCGTTGCCATTATGGAAGCCGGATGCGATGAAGTCAGCGACATTGATGACCTCATCAATCTGACTTTCAATCTGGATTGCTATGATGTTATGCCCGGTATCAGCGACGAGTCCGATCTTGGCTATTACTACGCTCACGAAATCGGCATTTACTCCGAAAAGGATCTCGGACCGTTGGCAGACTACATCGACTATGAGCGCTATGGGCGCGACATTGCAATGGATGAGCAGGGGCGCTTTACCGATGCCGGTTATGTCCAATGCACCGGCGATAGCTGGGACAGGCAGTTCGACGGTTCTCTGGATGACATTCCTGACGAATACCGGCTCACCGGCTCTGCTGAGTCTCAGGAGCGAGACGGCAAACTGACCGTTGTAGTGGTCGAACCGGAAAAAGCTCCGCGCATTGCCGATGTCGGCTCCGATCTCAAATCGCTGCAAGACATGGTGGGCGGCTATATCGAAGCCATTTACCCCTTTGATGACCCGGTTGCCATTGTCTGCAATGAGGAAGCCAAGCTCGAAGGTCTGCCCCTCAACCGCGCACTCCGCGACGAAGATGGAGACATCTATGACATTGTTGCCGGGACATTTATGATTGTGGGGTTGACGGAAGATAGCTTTGGTTCTCTCTCCGGCGATCTTGCGCTCAAGTATGCGGAGTTCTTCAAACAGCCGGAGATGTTCGCAAAGTTGGGAGATAAAATCGTGGCGATCCCCATGATCAGTGAGGAACAGCATAAGCAGGAAGCTGTGGAACAGAAGGATTTTGAGATGAATATGGACACCTCCGGTCTGGCAGTTGCCGGTCATATCGGTACATGGCACACCATTGACCACAAAGAGGTGGACGGTCACAGCTTCTTCCTCATGGAGCATGATACCTACGGAGACGATGCCGCCTGTATCATTGTCGATGAGCGCGGCAAGCTGGTTCTCGATCAGGTCTACAACGGCTTTGATGATGACACGCTGCGTCTTCTCAAGCTCGAAGTCATGGAAGTGCCGGAAATGCCCGATCCTGCGCTGTCCGTGCAGGACATGAAGAATTACGGCTACGCATGGGCTGGTGTTCTTCCTGCCGGTCAGGAGGCGGCTGAACAGGCACTTGAAAAGGGCTGCGAGGTTTATCGGCTCTATTCGGATAACACCGAAGGCTTGTGTGTGGATGCCAAGGAGATTGCCGACCATGCTGCAAAGGGCGGGATGCTCGGCATCAGCAAGGAAAGCTGGATGGCGGCACTTGAGAAGGAAAACTATCTCAAGTCGGCTGAGATGGCAATGGAGGATGATTACGGCATGATTGACGGGATCATCAACAACGGTCCGAAGGAAGATAAAGTCCCGGAGCGCAGCGAGAAGTCCTCTATCATGGATCGGCTCAAGTCCGCAAAAGCAGATCATCCTCCAAAGGAATGCCCTCCTAAGCAAAAGCACAAAGGAGAGATAGACCTGTGAGCAAGAGTCAGAAGTGGAAGTTAGAATGGAGCTTCTATCTCGATACAGACGGGCGGCGCAAATACAATGATTTGTGCCGCCGCTGCATCCATTCCTGCAAGCAAAGTTTCAGGGCTGAAATCGTCAGATGTCCATGCTACATTTCCAAACGCAGCAGAGTAGACAGATAAGCCCGTTTTGTGTTGTGAAAAGGGTTGAAAATCAAGGATTTCTCGTCCTATAAACAGCGCAGAGAAGTTGCCCTGTATGTTTTCCTATCTAAGTGTTCCCAACCGAAAGTGTAGGAATAAAGGTCGATTTTCTACCTTCCTTTGAAGGCAACAAAGTAGCACAAAGAGTCTCTGTCGATGCCCAGTCGGGTGTCGGCAGAGGCTCTTTTTTTGCGTCTTTTCCTTGAATTTTACCGTAAAATCATTCGCTAATCCATAGTGACACTATTAGCGTTTCTGTATCACTATGGTTCTAATCCATATAATATTCATGAGCGATTTAGAAAAGGAACAGGTAAACGCCCATGATTGATAAACGAATAGGAAAGCGCGTTAAGCAAGCCCGTGAGCGTCTTGGTATTACACAAGAGGATCTTGCAGAAAAGACCGGTTTGACCACAAATTATATTTCCACCGTCGAGAGAGGGATGTCATTTCCGCGTTGCGAGAAGCTGATTATTTTGCTCAATGGCTTGGAGACATCCGCTGATTCAATTTTCTGCGATGTCTTAGAGCATAGCGGAGAGGCAAAAGCCTCAGAACTCTCAAAGAAAATTGCTGATCTTCCTCCCGAAGCGCAAAAGCGTATTTTGCAAATGGTTGAGTTGATGATTCAGCAAGAGAAAGATAACATGAAGTAAGCTCATTGAAGGCTGCGTGATTTTTCACGCAGTTTTTTCTTTTGCCGACTTATTTCTACAAATTTCTTGATTTTCTATGCTATAATATATGTATAAGCGATTTAGAAACACACGCTAATACATATAAGGAGATCAAGAATATGAAAAGTTGTGCCTTCACCGGACACAGACCTCAAAATTTACCCTTTGGCTTTCGTGAGGATGATGAACGCTGCACTGCGCTCAAAGAAACCCTAAAAAAACAAATTATTTCTTTGATTACAGATGAAAATGTCACCCACTTTATCTCTGGCATGGCTCTCGGCGTTGATATGTACGCTGCCGAGATCGTTCTGGAACTGAAGAAGACTTATCCAGGCATTACGCTTGAGAGTGCTATACCGTGCGAAACACAGGCAGCCAAGTGGAATGCAGCAATGCGCGAAAGGTACTATGGCATTGCTGCTCAATGTGATAAAGAAACGCTTCTTCAAACGCACTATACTCCTGACTGCATGGACAAGCGCAATCGGTACATGGTAGATCACGCTGATTACATCATTGCAGTATGGGATGGCAAGCCCAGCGGTACAGGCAAGACAATGATGTACGCCCAAAGCAAGGGGAAGGTAATCATCAAAGTCAATCCGGCAACACTCACGGTTGAACGGTTATAAATGCCCAAAAATGCCTCCACAAATCAATCCTTGCTTAAATCGCAAAAATTATTTCTAAAATACAAACGCAGTACACGATTCCGCAATTGTGGAATCCGTGTACTGCATTCATTTTTTTGTGCAGCCTTTCACGGCTCAAGAAGAAGTCACTCTGTTTCGGAAAGTTGAATAGTACCTCCTATGAACAGCGCATCGAGTCAATGAATTTGAATCGCTGGAAATGGTTATTCGTTTCTGCTGCACTGTAAAAGCCGAGTCAGAACTGAATAAGATTACAGGAGATCGTTCAGTAAATTCATACACTTGACCTTCTGTTGGAGGTTTGCACTTCCATAGACATTCAGCGTAAAGGACACATTTTTATGACCGAGGATTTCAGAGAGCGACTTAATATCAAACTCCGGTATCTCAATCGCTCTGACTGCGAATGTGTGTCGGATCTCATGGAATTTCACTTTTTCCAATCCGTTTCGTTTCAGAAAACGGGTAAAGAACTGCCGATAAGTACGAGGCTCTGTCGGCTTGGTTTTGCCGGTCAAGAAGTAGTGGTTAGGGTTATCCGTGTAGAACTTCTTGATAATGTTCATCAGAAGAGACGGAACAGGGATCGTCCTTGCAGAAGTTTTCGTTTTGGGCGGTCCGATGTGAAGATAAGACTCGCCCTTCTTTTTGTCATAGATGCGCTGGACAGTCTTATTGATGCTGATGGTCTTATCTGTCAATGAGATGTCCTTCATCTGTAATCCGCAGAGTTCTCCAATGCGCACTCCGGTAAAAAGTGCAATTAGAATGCCAGCGGTCTTCCTGTTCAAGTTCATGTAGATGCACTGAATCAGCGCTTGCTCCTGATCTTTTGAGAGAGAAACAACCTTCTTAATGTCAAGTTCCTTCGGGTACTCGATGAGATCCCAGTTCAGCAGCGGAATCGCCCTTTCTTTGTACGCAAACTCCATTGAAAGTCTGAGAACAAGGATCACATCCCGGATAGTCTTTACCGTTAGACCTCCGGTCTTGTCCAACCTACCGGCATCATGGAGATACGAAATGTAGCTCTGGATGTCCGTTTCGGTGATGCTGCCGATCTTACGCTTTCCGAAGTATGGAATAAGATGATTTTCGGCAATCAGCGTAAAGCCGGCATGGGTTGACGGCGTGATCATTGGCTGCTTTTGATTTAGCCAAGTGTTCACAAGCGTCTTGAATTGTGTATTATTAGTCATATTGACCACCTCCACGAACATTATCCGTTGGAGGGATAATCAGGGCAGTATATTCCTCAAGTAACGGTCTTGAGAAGCGTCCGAAACTCCGGTTTCCGGGCTTCGATG